>Ga0118677_10001455_pt1 | contig 50174 bp, 23 predicted proteins | sample AliMusrvi5mmetaG_FD_86154 | JGI IMG/M metagenome (GOLD analysis project Ga0118677, IMG submission 86154) | reverse complement strand
GGAAAAGGTCGTTTGGTCAAGAGTCGATCCCACGACGATCGTGGGTGAACCGCCCGAACAAATATTTTCGGCGATGGTGGTGTTGGAAATGACGGGAACTGGTCTTACTTCTGCAGTAAATGCTGTTCTTGCGGGGTTCGGACACCCCGCCGGGACTGTTATGTCAACTGCTTCTGCATAAAAAGTGGTTGTTGCCGAAATAGTGGGGGTTATGAATGAATTCCCGGTACCGATAGATGTTCCTCCAACCGCCGCGTCGTACCATTCTACATTGATGTTGGACTGGGGAACAGCATTTAACGTTACAGGTCCGGGGCCGCAGGTAAAAAACGGTGTATTGAACGGTACGGGTGGGGCTGGGAGTGAAACCAGCGTAACTACTGGCGAGCCGGACCATATGCCTGTGCAGGTCGCATTGGATACATCTGTCAAAGTGTAGGTTCCTGGTGTGGAGGTTGTGATATCATAGGTATAACTGTTGATATTGATTATTCCCTGTGGCACTCCGTCGATGGCATAATTAAAACTATATGGTGGAGGAGCACCGGTAATATTGACATGAACCGTCGTCTGCTGGCCATTGTCGCAGATAGCACCGCCACCGCTGATTGTAGCGATTGGACAGGGTGGTGCAGGTGCCTGGTAAACTGTTGAAAAATCACATGGATTGGCTGATTCGGTAAAGGTAGCTTCAAGGGTATGGACTAAATTGTCACAGGGAATACCGGGAAGCGTGAACGGTAACGGACTGTTAAAATAAGGGGATGTAGGATTTGGGGGAATGTTGATGATGACCGGGGGTACGGCTGTTGCATCCTTGATCATCAGCATCCCTGTAGATGGTGAGTTGGTAAATTCAACAGTCCCATTAACGTCGTAAGTGTTAGTTACCTGGCTGCAAGTTGTTGGAACCGGAGACAAAGATAAAATGGAACAATTAATCACAATGTTGCAATTGGTATTGCCTGCACCGGGTTGACCAAAATTGCTTTGAAAAAAGGTTATGTTTGTTGGAAAATTTGCATAATTGGTGATCATCAGCATGTAAAATTGGCCGGACAGTGCATTTGGGATAGTACATATTTCAGGGACGGCATTGGGGGAATAACTGCATGACACCACTTTTGAGCAGGTAAGACCGGACATGCATTCCCCGGTAGGTGATGTCAGCGGACCCCAGCAAACAAAATCAATGTCCTTGTTGGCTGAATTGGAAATGGAAATAATAATATTCCCGGGATCACCGATCTGCATAAAGTACCAGACCGGGTTTGGTGTGGTTATGAGACAATCGTAACATGGGCCGCTTTCTGCGGGACAAGCAGTACCCCCTCCCGGGGGTGGAGGTTTGTTACAAACTGATGCCGGGAAGGTGTAGATATTGCTTCCGCAAAAAGGAAGTGCATCCACACATGCCGCATTTTGAGACCATAATTTCCCCCATGGCATGATGATTAATAGAATGAAAACTACAATTTTAACCAATTGAAATATATTCTTTTGTACGAACAAAATTCGAAAAAAATATCAATTAAACATTAAAAGTAAGGCTTGAAACTGCCTTTGCAAATTTACAAATTAATCCTTCACGCATCTCACCGGGAAGGCGTTGGCTTTCGAACTCTCGTAACGCGACACACTGGGGGAGATGGTATTCAAGCCCCTTGCCACGGCGTTTTTAGACGAGGACCCTGTGTTTGAGGTCCAGAAAAAGGTCACTTTTGGTGAAAGATCGTTAAATGACTGGATATTGTTGAGATAGAAAATTCCGGCTGGTTTGGCTTCAAATGAGTTACTAATGCTCAGGTTTGACAGAAATGCCCCGGCAATACCGTTTCCGATGCCATTGGAAACCGTGGCGATCATGCTGTCCCAATCCGATTCATCGGGTACGTGCCACCCCGGCGGGCAGAACCCCTGGGCGCGGTCGGTGCCATCGTATTGCATGAGTTCGTCCCACTGGTAGAAACCGCCATAAGTTGAACAGGTCGGATCGCCCGGGAGGATGCAATAGCGCTCGAAACTGCAATTGTCGGTTTGCGGGGAGGTAAAAGAGATGGTGGTCGCGGTCCCTCCACCGGAATAGCGGAGGTTGTCAAGCATCCAGCATTGCGACCCGATCCAGATGGTGCGGTATGTTGCGGGGGGTGATTCCCTGCGGTCGGTCAAAGTGCCGGGACAACCGGTAAAGACCGAAGAGGGATCAAGTACGGTGATGGTTACCGGGTTGCTGGTTGCAATGCAGCCGCTGGCATTGGTAAAGGAAAAATAGATGCTGTGTGCGCCAAGGGTCGATGGGGTGAACTGGGTTACCGGGGTCAGCAATGGCTGATCGACGTAATAAACCCCATTGGTTCCGTTTGGAAGCCCGCCTTTCAGCCTGATGGGTTTTGCGCCGAGGATGGTTGTCTGGTCGAAGCAGGATGATAAAGAAACCGCAGGCTTGGCATTAACGGTGATGGGAATGGTTGTTGCATCGACGCAACCGTTGGTTGTGGTGGCAATCACTTTGAGCTGGGCATTTCCCAAAGAGTGCCAGGTTACCTGGATGGGATTGGCTGAAGCGCCCGGGGAGATATCCCCTGTGCCCATGGGGATCGACCAGTTATAGATGTTGGTGGGGTCGATGGTCTGTGTAGCGTATGGGTATGACTGGGGGGAGTCCTGGCAAACGGGAGAGGTGCCCGTTCCCGCGATGGTGACATCCGGAAGTGGATAGACCGTGAAGGTCATCAATCCTCCCGGAGGAAGTCCGTCGCAGTTGTAAGCATTGCGGAAGTTAAGATAGATGGTTTTTGTTCCCGGGGTTGTCCAGCGGATCTTGACAAAGCTGTATCCGTTTCCCCCGTCGGTGATGGTGCCTTCGGCAGGGATGGTCCAGGTGTAGCCGGTCATGCCGGTCTGGGTGGTGTAATAGTTGCCGGTGAGCCCCTGGCAGATCCCTGCGGCATTGAGAGAGCTGATGACCGGCACAGGCCGTGGGGTAAGGTTTACGGTGTAAGCCGAGGAGGCTGTACAGGCGGTCGGGAAGTTCTGGTCGGTTTCTGTAACCGCGACCGAGGCGGCAGGGTCGGCAGGGCCCCAGTCTACAACCACCGTTGCCGCAGTCGAAGAGCCGGAGATGGTGCCACCGGAGACGGTCCAGGTGTAGGTATGCCCTGCCACAATAGGAACGGAATAACTGACACCGGGCTGGTTTTCACATTCGATGTGGCCGGCACCGGGACCTGTTCCCCCTGTGATCACGGGGGTCAGGGGTAATGGGTTCACAAAAATGGTTGAATACGAAACACCTCCCGGGCAGGTAAAGTTGCCTCCTCCGGTATAAATCGGGGTGATCTCGTATTTGACATGACCCTGCAATAAAGAAGTGGTTTGCAGCACTTGTGCCGGTATATTGTCTGTATTTCCTGAAGTGACGGCGCCGGTAACTCCGACTACCTGGACAGCTGTCCAACTATAAGTGACCGGTGTTACATTCGGGGTGAAAATAATCGGGTCGCTGGAACCACCGGAACAGATGGGAGCGCTGGTCGAGGGCATAACACTCGGGCTTGGATTGACGTTGACCCTGTATATGTTTGACGTTCCCGGGCACCCGATTCCGTTTGCAGTCAGGGTAGCCTGAACCACATAATTGACATATCCTGGTGTCATCAATGAACTAACCAGGTTCTCCCCGGGGATGGTGTTTCCGGAGTTAGGTGATAGAAATCCGCCAATGGAAGGTGTTAGAAATCCCATATCATCAAAAGCCGTAACAGTCCATGCATATGAAACTACCGGTGACGTAACATTTGTACTTAATGTAATGGCGGTCATGCTGTTCGATCCGGAACACACATTTTGCGAAGGAATACCCGGAAATTGCACTGAGGGAGAAGGGTTTACAGTGATCGTAAAAGAGGCTGAAGTTCCGGCGCAACTCTTTCCCAGGTTGGTAAAGGAAGGGATAACAGTGATGGTTGCAGTCACCGGGTCGGTGGTAGTGTTTGTAACCTGGAATGGATCAATACTTCCAACCCCGCTTGCTGCAAGCCCGATGGTTGGATTGTTGTTGGTCCAGTTATAAATGGTATTGGCAACATCTCCTGAAAACGAAACAAGTGCGGTTTGGGTCGCGTTGCATAAAACCTGGTTACCAATCAAATGGACTGTCGGGGTGGGGTTCACCGTGATAATGAAGGAAGTCGGGGTTCCCGGGCAGGTCAACCCCAGATAAGTAAATTCAGGAGTTGCAGTGATGTTCGCAATTACAGGGGCAAAGGTGGTATTGATCGCCTGGAATGCAGGAATCCCACCGACCCCGGAGGAAGCAAGACCGATGGAATTATTGTCATTGGTCCAGTGATAGACTGTATTCGTAACATCTCCAGATAGTTGAGTCAGAGGGGTTAACTCATCATTACAATACACCTGGTTTAATACAGTATTGACCGTCGGTGTTGGGTTCACAGTGATCTGATACACCAATGGCGTCCCGATGCATGAATTGGCTGTCGGGGTGATGCTGATGCTGGCGTTGATAGGTGCGATCGACGTGTTGGTTGCAGTAAAAACAGGAATATCACCTGTTCCCATGGCTGCAAGGCCAATCGAAGGGTTGCTGTTGCTCCATGAGAAAGTTGTTCCGGAGCCTACCGGGCTGGTTACCAGTGTTAACAGGGTGGTGCCGCCGTTGCAATAGATCTTGTCTAAGATTTGAACAACTGTTGGTGTTGGATTCACAGTGATTGTGTAACTAAAAGGTGCGCCGGGACAAGTATTTGCAGTAGGAATGATGCTGATAGTACCGCTGATGGGTACGATCCCGGTATTGGCAGCCACAAAGGCTGGGATATTGCCTGTTCCGATGGCGGCAAGGCCGATTACCGGGTTATTGTTGGTCCATGAAAAAGTTGTTCCATTTCCGACAGGGCTGGAAACCGTCGTGAGGGGGGCACCAATTCCATTGCAGAACGTCTGGTCGAGAATTGGATTCACCGCCGGGGTAGGATTCACGGTAACAGTATAGCTCAAAGTATTGCCGGTACAGGCATTTGCCATCGGAGTGATGCTGATGCTGGCAATGACGGGCGCTATCCCGGTATTGGTGGCGATGAAGTCAGGAATGTTTCCTGTTCCGGTGGAAGCAAGGCCAATGGAGGGTATGCTGTTAGTCCATGAAAAAGTCGTCCCGGCCCCGACCGGGCTTGTAACTGCAGTAACACCGACACCAGTGCCGTTGCAGTAAGCCTGGTTGAGAATCGGATTTACCGCTGGGGTTGGATTTACAGTGATGCTGTAACTCAATGATGTGCCGATGCAGGTGTTGGCTGTTGGGATGATGGTAATGCTGGCGCTGATGGGCACGAAACCAGTATTGGTGGCGGGAAATGCAGGAATGTTCCCGGTTCCGCTGGCAACGAGGCCAATGGCGGTGTTGCTGTTAATCCAGGAAAATGTTGCCCCGGCCCCCACAGGGCTTGAAACCCCTGTCACCGGGGCAATAACGCCATTGCAGAAGGTCTGGCTGAGTATCGGATCCACCGTAGGGGTAGGATTCACTGTGATCGTATAGGTTAACGGAGTACCGACGCATGCGTTTGCAGTTGGTGTAATGCTGATGATGGCGCTGATGGTCGCAATCCCGGCATTGGAAGCCGTAAAGGAAGGAATGTTGCCTGTTCCCGAGGCAGCAAGACCAATGGAAGGGTTGTTGTTGCTCCATGAAAAGGTCGTGCCGGTGCCAACCGGACTCGAAACCGCAGTAGGCGTGGCATCAATTCCATTGCAATAGGTCTGGCTGAGAATTGGATTGACTGTAGGTGTCGGATTGACCGTGACGGTGTAAATAAATGGTGAGCCGGTGCATAAGTTTGCCGTAGGGATGATGCTGATATTTGCATTGATGGGAGTTATCCCGGGATTGGTGGCAGTAAAACCAGGAATGTTTCCTGTGCCACTGGCGGCAAGACCGATTACCGGGTTGCTGTTCGCCCACGAAAATGTTGTTCCGCTTCCAACCGGGCTTGTAACTGTTGTTGAGCTTACCCCGATACCATTGCAAAAAGTTTGATTGAGAATGGGGTCTACTGCAGGGGTTGGATTAATGGTGATCGTATAAATTAATGGTGTGCCGCTGCAGGCATTGGCTGTCGGGGTGATGCTGATGCTGGCAATTACGGGCGTTGTTCCCGTATTGGAAGCAATAAAACCCGGAATATTTCCTGCGCCGTTGGCTGCAAGACCAATTGTTGGATTGCTGTTGGTCCACGAAAAGGTTGTTCCACTTCCAACCGGGCTTGTAACTATGGTTGGGTTTACACCGATGCCATTGCAGAAAGTTTGATTGAGAATTGGGTCTACTGCAGGGGTTGGATTCACCGTAACGGAATAAATCAATGGTGTGCCAATGCAGGTGTTAGCTGTAGGAGTGATGCTGATGCTGCCGCTGACGGGAGATATACCACCGTTTGTAGCCGTAAATGAGGGGATATTCCCTGTTCCGCCAGCAGCAAGGCCTATAGCAGGGTTGCTGTTCGTCCATGAAAAAGTTGTTCCACTTCCCACAGGGCTCGTAACTAAAGTTACCGGTGCGGTAATTCCGTTACAGAAGGTCTGGCCGGGAATTGGATCAACTGCTGGGGTAGGATTCACGGTTATGGTATAAGTCAACGGCGTCCCGACACATGCATTGGCCGTCGGAGTTATGCTGATGGTGGCGCTAATGGGAACTATGCCTGTATTGGTGGCTGTAAAAGCTGGGATATTCCCGGTTCCGCCGGCAGGAAGGCCGACTGCCGTGTTGCTGTTGGTCCAAGAAAAAGTTGTTCCTGCTCCAACCGGACTGGAAACCGTGGTTATCCCGGCTCCAACTCCATTGCAGTAAGTCTTGTTTGGGATTGGATCCACAGAAGGCGTTGGATTCACCGTGATGGTATAGATCAAAGGCAGCCCGGGACAATTACCGGTAGTGGGGATGATTGAGATGTTGGCAACAACCGGCGCAGGAGTCATGTTGGTTGCGGTAAATGAGGGTATATTCCCGGTTCCGCTGGCGGCAAGGCCAATTGCCGGGATGCTGTTGGTCCATGCATATGTTGTAACGTCTCCCGGAGGACTGGTAACTGCCGTTGTCAGCGCAACATCGCCATTGCAGTATGCCTGGTTGAGAATTGGATTAACTATTGGGAGGGCGGCAACAATGACCGGGTAGGTGACAGTATTGGTACATCCTTCGGTAGAATGGACCGTAAGTGTCACATTAAAGGTACCTGCCGTACTAAAAACATGCAACGGGTTTTTTTCATGTTGAATGGCAGAGGCATCGCCAAAATCCCAGTCCCAGCCAATAACCTCGTTCTGATTCGTATGACTCAGATCGGTAAATGCTGTTTGCTGACCAAGACAGGCCGGCCCAAAAGAAAAATCAGGTGTAACTATCGTATAATGCAGCACGTTGGTGATATGTGCCGTACATCCGTTATTGGAAGTCACATCAACCCAGTATTGGGCACCGTCGACCGGGCTGGTAATTGTAATGAATGAGGTGGTTTCCCCTGTGCTCCAAAGGTAGGTCGCAAACCCGGGAGGGGCGGTCAGAATTGCCTGCGGGGCTCCTTCGCAAAGAGCTGTTTGGATGGTGAGCGCACTGCAGTAGGTTGAAATGTAGGCATATCCGCGATGGGCCGTATGTGAGCAGCCACGGGTGGTAAAGACGATTTGTATGGAAGTATAGGATATAAAAGGGGTGAGATCAAGGGCAATTGTTGTCCAGTCGTGCCAGTAAAGAGGAACAGGGTTAAAAGTAGTTCCAATGTCTTTGAAATTCCATTCAGTGGGGACAATACATCCCGGATCAGTTGGCAGACAGGATGGTGCCACAAACTCATAAAAACCGCATACACCTCCCAGAGGGTCCCCGTTCAGGGTCTGAACCTGGATGGTGAATTTAGGCATTTCGTCTGCCGGGTGGTTGTATGATTCAAGAACGGAGGCCCACCTGTAAACAAAAAGATAGTTGTCCTGTCCAACGGTAACGGTGTATTTCAGTTGCTCGGCATGTCCTCCACCCTGGGTATCACCCAGCCTTGCCGAATGGGTTTCTCCGGGAAATACAGTTCTCAGCGGGTCGCCGATCAAAGCATCGAAATCCTGAGGAGGAGTTCCTAATGGCATAATAACATGGCGCGTTGAACTGAATCCGGGGGTTTCACAAGGTACACAGATGGGCTTTGGATTAGGGCCGTTTGACATGTAAAAACGGCCATAGCACCCATCCCAGTTGGAAAAATCCCCTAAGGAAAAGTCTGAATTCGTACAAGTTGTTACCAGCGATTTTGGAGTGTTGTAATGAAATAATGCGGTTGAGGCATTGTCAGGTGTAAGTTGAAGACCTAGATTGTATACCGGTGTCTTCTGCTGTGCTTGCACCATGCACGAAATGAGGAGAGAAATCAGGAATGGGAAAAGAAGGTTGTATTTGTGTGACATTTCGGTCGAATCATTGTAAAATGTAAAATTACATTTTTTTTCATGCCCTAACATCACAGAAGTGATTTTTATATTGTTTATTCATTGGTAATGTTTTGAAGAGATCCAAACACCTCTTTGACAGGGAAGATCAATGTCAGATTATAAGTTTGAAAAAATCAGTCCTTCACACACCTCACCGGGAATGCATTGGCTTTGGAACTTTCATACCTGGAAACAGAGGGATCCGCTGAATTGCGTCCACGTGCAATGGGTTTCGTGCCGGAAAGTGTGGAAGTCCAGAACATCGTCGCGCTGGGGGTTCCTGCAGTAAAGGCCCAGGAGATGTTTTGATACAAAACTCCTTCAGCCAATGCGTTGAATCCTGTGGAACCATTGAGATAATCCCCTGCAATGCCATCCCCTGGTGACATTTTGGCAACAGCATCGATCAGGTCCTGCCATTCAACGGTGGTTGGGATGTGCCAGGCCGGCGGGCATAAACCCTGATACGGGGCCTGGGTCTGACCATATTGGATAAGTTCATCCCATTGATAAAGACCCCCATAGGAACTACATTTGGCATCATCCGTTGAAAGGCAATACTTTTCATTGATGCAGTTATCCGTTTGAGACTGGTCTGATGGGGTTGAAGTTCCCCAGTTGAGGTTTTTAAGCATCCAGCAGGCAGTTCTTCCGTTGGCTGTGACCAGTGTCGTTGGGTATTTATTTGTTGCGGGATCCGCGTTGCGGGGATCATTAAAGTTATTGTTCATGCACGAATAGCCGGCATTTGATGGATAAACCGCAATGGACTTGCTGTCGGAAGCCTGGCAGCCATTTACATCAGTATATATAAATGAGATCGTATGGTTGTTTTGGCTGAGATTTGAAGGATCGAGGATGCCGCCTGTGACCAGTGTTCCATCGATATAATATTTTCCGCCGCTGCCAAGGGGCGTTCCGCCTTTGAGCAGGAACGGTTTGGCATTGCGCGTGGTTACCAGATCAAAACAGGATGCCAGTTGCGTATTCGGTTTCGGATTGATGAGAATGGCAACAGGGTTTGATGATGCAGAACATGCAGGAACGGTTCCCGAAGTAGTGGCAGTAAGCGTCAGCAGGGCAGTTTGCGCGGTGTTGCCTGTCAATTTCCATGTGATTGAAGCCGGGTTGGCAGTAGGATCCGCAATGGAAGCATAGGATGCCGGGGTTACCTGCCACTGGTAGGAGGCGGCAACACCCCCGGGATCAACAGTGTACATGGAAGGTGTCGGAAAATCCTGGCATACCGGTGAAGGAGTGGGAGTGGAAAAGGTTGTAACAGGAAGAGGCTGGATATCCACAGCGGTCGTCGTAATTCCGTCACATCCGAGGGCATTGGTACAATTCACAGTGATGGAGGATTGGGCCGGGGCGGTTCCCGATGCCCAGGTGACTGAGACCGAATTGACGTTATTGGCTGGCGATGTAAACGATCCGCCTGATGCCATACTCCAGTTGCCGGTGGCAGGTGATTGCAGGCTGTAAATAGTTGTTGATCCTGCACAAACGCTCGCAGCGCCTGCCATGGCATAAACCGGGGAGGGATTTACAACCACCGGAACGCGGGCCGGGCTTGCCGCTGTGCAGCCATTGGCATCAAAATAATTTACTTCGATCCATTCATTGCCGATTACATTCCAGGTAACGGTTGCCGTGTAGTCTGTGAATGAGATCGTATTCCCCGGCGACACGTTCCAGCTGTAGTTGGTTTTGCCGGCCTGGGTTGTATAAACATAGGATTTGGAGAAACATGCATTGAAATTCCCGGTGGCATCGATGGTGGGGGTTGGCAATGGGTTCACCGTGATGGTCTTAATTGCCTGTGTGGTTGTGCAACCGCTGTTGGGATCGGTATAAGTGACGGTGATCGTTTTTACCGGTGGGCTTGTTGAGGACCATGTGATGGTTGTTTCCCATGGATTGGCCCCTGGCTGCAGGTTTCCGTCGGGGGCGACAGACCATTGATACGATGCGGGATCCTTTCCGGGATCGGTGGTAAAGGCTTCTGAAACACCCAGGCATGCCGTTGAATTTCCAATCAGGCTTGGCGTAATAAGGCCCTGAACAGTGATATCTTTTTCATCTGACCCGATACAACCGTTGCCATCAACAACAGTATAAGTTATGGGATATATGCCAATGCCGAGAACGGCAGGATTGAATATGGTGATTGGGTTACCTGCAAGGGTATAGGTTCCCCCGGGGGGAGTACCTGTGTTCAGCGTAAAGGCTGGGGTGTTCAGGCAAAGCGGAGCGAAGGCCGGCAGGTTGGGTTCGGGAAGCGGGTTTACAATGACAGAGTATTGCACCGTATTACCCGAACATCCGTCATATTCGGGGGTGATGGAATAGGTTGCAGATCCGGAAAGTAAATTGGAAGCAAGTTGAAACGGATCTGTAATGAGGTTGCCGCTCCCTGCTCCCGGTGGAACCTGGATGTTGTTGCAAACGGGCGCCGGCCATGTGAATGATGTTGCCGGGAAAGTGGATGAGAGGGTCACATTTGCTGCCTGGCCGGAGCAAAGATTTGAATTTGGCCCTGGGGTGATGGTCACGTCCGGCAATGGCTTTACTGAAAGTATTAAATCCTGGGATTGACCTTCACATCCGGCTGATGCGGGTACGATATGATAGGTGACTGTTCCCGTGCTGAACCCCGTAATTGAAATGGGATCATTGATGGTGTTTGTGTGCAACTGGCTGGGAGGGCATGAAACGAAAATCCCGGGAGGCGAACAGGTTACCGTCCAGGAAAAATCGGTTGTCGGTGGAATGGAAATCAGGGTGGTTTGAAAATTTTGTCCGGAACAGATCGGGTTGGGTTGTGAGTTTGTCAGTTGCGGGACAGGATTGACGGTAATACTTGTGTAATCGCTCCATAACGGGCCATTTCCGCAAGTCGCATTCCATCCTCTTACTCTTATCTGCCCGCTTGTCGCGTTAACAGCAAAATCAAGTGTGGCCGTTGTCCCGGTCGGATTTGGCGGGTTAAATGTCGCCCCCGTTCCGGTAAACTCCCAGGTATAGGTCGTTGAATTTGGTTCAAGTGGAATCGAGTAATTTTTTCCTACATCACCGGGACAAACCTGCAGAGGACCCGATGGTTGAGCAGGCTGCCCCGGAAACCTGTGTTCGATAAAACTGGGCCAGTTATAGGAGGAGTAAACGGCATACCAGTATGTGTTTACAGTCCTTTCATTGCCAAAACTGCATTGTCCGGGGTCTCCGCCAACAGAGGTCCAGATATGGCACCCGGTGCTTCCCACGCATCCTGTGTAATTTGAAATCGGGTTTATAGGCGGGGGAACCTGACTGCCAGTACAACCGTTGGTCCCGGATAGCTGGGTATCGTCCCAGTACATCAGAAGTTGCCCGCCGGTGGGCCTCACCAGGTTGACAACCAGTCCGTTCGTATTCGCTTCCACGTCATAAACCGGGAAGTTAGTCAGTCCGAGGATGTAAGTGACCGTTATGTTGAAAGTGGTTCCGTTTGGAACTACCGCGCCAAGCCCGTTGTGCCCGTGCCAGATGAAGGTGTTTGGGCCAAAGTTCACCGATGATGAAATCAGGGTGTCTTCAGGCTGAACACCCGGCAATGGGTTTATATCCAGAAGGATGTCGACATCCCCGGCTTTGGTCACATCGAAGGTGATGGTTGCGGTTCCATCGCAGTTCCAGGTAACCAGAAGGTTTGAGAGCTGGCCAAGGGTCCCGGTTGGATAAACCGTAATATCGGGGTCGTTCAGAAATATTTTATATTGCGGAAAAACCTGCTTGCCGTTGACTGATTTACGGGTATAGGTCCCCGGCACTGACACTACGGGGCACCCAACCTGGTTGCATGCAACGGTAAAAGTAATTCCCTGCAGTCCGTTCAGTGCCATTGACGATACCAGGCCGTCATCGGTGTATATATAATAGGTCCCATATGATCTGCCTGTATTTTGCCCGGTGTCAAACTGCCAGGCCTTTGACCACACACGCCCCGGGATCGCCACATTGCCGGCGCTTGCTACGGTGATGTCAAACCATTTTAACGTTACAGTGATGCCGTTGCCTCCTGTAGTCGTATAAAATTCCATATAATAATCGCCCGCCATCAGCGGGGTGTATATCATGGCATCATAACCGCTTGTCCCGACAATCTGACTTGGCCCTGCTACCGCCTTACCATAAGCATCAATAAATCCGGTTCCTGCAGTCGGAATGTTTGTTACATCCACGACAATCAAGCCATTCGGATCCCTGATTCTGAACTGCCGCGCCTGTGCATCATTTTTATTAAAGCCATAATAAATGACCTCTCCAACCTCTTTGACATGGATATTTAACCTGTTTTCCGGGGGACAGGAATAATAGGCAAAACCAACCAGTGTTGAAGAGGGGGAGGATGCTTCAATTTTCTCATAGCCCGTATTGGTCGGCATGATCTGCGCAGTACCTTCGGAAAATCCCAGATTGCTGCAACAGAGAAAAAATATGAGAAAAAAAAGAGGATATTTAACCTTCATAATGTTATCATTGTTGACTGCAGATACCAATTCAGCGATGACATTTTGACCTGATATTTCGGTCTGTAAAGTTACCATTAATTCATGCCTTGCAAACTTTGTCAAAAAAAATTATCATACCTTCCGGTAGTCGGACAATAGACTCAAATAAAGAGTGAAAAGTTGCCTGAAAAAACATTTTTCACAAATCGTTTCCGGAGATAGGTAAAGATGAATTATCAGACCAGCCGACAAACCGGCAAACCGACTGGGGTAAAGTTAATCCTTCACACACCTCACGGGGAATGCGTTGGCCTTTGAACTTTCATACATTGAAACGGAGGGATTGGTTGTATTCAGCCCTCGTGCGATTGGGTTGCTGCCGGCCTGCGTGGAGGTCCAGAACATCGTTGCGGCCGGATTACCGGAAGAAAACGCCCAGGTATTGTTGATATAATAGATTCCATTGACGAGTGTATTGAATCCATTGCCATACTTGAGGAAATCTGCTGCAATTCCATCTCCCGGGCTTTTACTGGCTGTGAAATCTATCAGTCCCTGCCACTCAATGGTGGTAGGCACATGCCACCCCGGCATACAAAGATCCTGGTAACCGAGTGCAGGATCTTCATATTGCATGAGCTCATCCCATTGGTAGAGCATGTCGCTGGCTGTACACTGGGTTACATCCTGCCGCAGGCAATACTTTTCAGAATAGCAATTGTCCGATTGCGGAAGATCTTTGCTTGTCAGGGTCCCAAAAGCCAGGTTTGCGGTCATCCAGCACCTGGCCGATGCTCCTGTTCCAATCAGCATGGTGGTATACGACAATCCATTGGTCCTGACATCCATGATGGAACTCGTGCCGCACTGGATAAAAGCAGGAGCAGGTTTTACCAGGATGGTGAGTGATGCCGTGTTTTCACATTGATATTGATTAGTGTAGGTGTAGGTAATCACTTTGTTTCCTGCTCCACCGGCATTTTTGGGGTCAAATGTAACGTTATCGGGAAAGTCTGTACCTCCCATTGAGTATTTGCCTCCGATTGGCAGTCCCCATTTCATCCTGATTAAACGACCTTGGGTGGTTGTGACAATATCCTCGCATTGTTTCACAGTCACCACCGGTTTTGGCCGGATGGTGAGGGTCTGTGTCTGGTCTGGTCCGTCGCCGCAGCCATTATGACCTCGCACATGAACCACGGCAACACCCGTGTAACTGCCATCCCAGGTGATGCTGACTTCGAAATGTGCGGCAGGATTGACGGCAACGAGGGATGCTGCTGCTGAAGGTGCCACACTCCAGTAATAATCATCAGCATTTAATATTGGATCAATGGAATATTGCATGGACTCATTCTGACAAACATTTGGCAATGAAGGGGAAATTGCACCAGCTGGTGACGGGACAGGGTTGACCGGAACTGTAATCGGAATGGCAGTGCCCAGACATCCGGCAAGCGTGGGAGTTATGCTGTAAATGACCTGCCCGCCGAGAATGGAATTGTTCAGCGTCAGCAAATCATTGATATTGGTGCCGGAACCTCCCGCAGGACAATTGAGGATATTGGTGCAGTTTCCGGGAAGAACGGTCCATGTAAAACTGGTCCCTGGTAAAGATGCGGTAAAGGTATTATTCAGGTCCAGGCTTGTCAAAATTCCTGTGCAGATGGAGGAGGGAGGGTTAATCAGCGTGATCACCGGGATGGGCTGAATGACCACATAATAAGCTGTCCGGGGGGAACGGCTGCAAACCGGCTGGGATGTAACCGCTTCTGCATAGTAAGTATAGGAGCCGGGCACAAGAACAGTTGTAATATAGGTTGGGTTTGTCCCCAAAGAATTTCCTCCCGCAGGCGCATCCCACCATTCAACGGTAGCCCCGGAACCGACAATCGCTGTCAGTGTAACAGACTGTGAACCACATTGAGTGACGTTTGTTATACCTGCCGGTGGGGCGGGAGCATTGAAAACCTCAGCAAGAACGGCTGTCAGGCCCGGGCTAAGACATCCGGTTGTGAGGTTTCTTGACATGGCATAATAGGTTGTTGTTGCTGACAAGTTTGGTGTTGTAAAACTTGTATTGCCCGAAGTACCTGTTTGCACCAGGATTGTCCCCGCGGCATCCGAATACCAATCGACAACCTCGTTGTTGAGTACTGTTGCATTGATGGTTACCATACCGGAACCACATCGGTTGGCATTGATCCCGGCCGGGTTGGGCGGTTCTGCGTTATGCTGAACCAGGATTCCTGCTGCAGAACTATTCGCTGCGTACCACCATGTGTTGATAGTATTGATATTGCCCAGGCAGTCTTCCCACTTATGACAGCCATCCGTGGGCGTAACAATTGAAGGAACGCATCCGGGGCTGGTATTTGTCCCGCCACGGCACGTAGTCGAAGTTTTATTAACCTCGCTGTCATCCCAGTACATCCGTGGCGTTTGCACTCCTGTGGTTGGCCGCACCAGGGTCACCTTCAATCCCTGGTCGGTATAATTTGGGTTTGCGGTATATTCAACGTCGTATAACGGAAGATTGGTCAACCCGTTCAGGTAATTGATCGACATGGTGACCGGAGTTCCGTCGGCAACAGGAACGGCCGGCGAACCTCCGTCGAATCCATTCCACGGGATGATATTCGAGCCTGAAACAACTGCAACCTGTGTGAAAATTTTGTTGGCGTAGGGTAATGGCAGTTCAAGTGTGATATCCACATTCCCGTCTTTGGTTACGCTGAAAGTGATATTTTCATTCCCGCTGCAGGGAGGATCAGCAGGCGTCATCGTAGGTGCCGGATTGCTGCTGATTGTTCCGGGAGTTCCGTTTGGATAAACCAGCTGATCAGGATCGTTCAGGAAAACCTTATAATCAGGAAACTTGTAATTGCCCGGCTGTGATTTCCTGGCCAGGAGCGGATCCACGATGTTCTGCACTCCCTTGGGATTGCAAAAAACCATAAAAGTCCCAGCCAGCATTTTGTTGAAGTCGATCATTGTTACGATGCTGTCATTCGATAAAACATAAACACTTCCGGCGAAATGCTTATCCGGATTAGGGGTCACGCTGACCGAATTAAACTGCCATGATTTTGACCAGACCCGTCCATCCTGAGCATCAGCTGGAACCGGTGGGGATTGGTATCCGCTTTTTAAAACAGTGATGTCGAAATAGAATAAGTTGCTGCTGACAGCAGTGTTTTGTCCAGCTAAATTAGTCGTGAAAAATTCAATAAACCAATCCCCGGTCATTGTCGGGACAAACTCAAACGGAGTATACCCGCCTGAAGCCGGGAAAGGGCCTGCATAGGCATGACTGATATCCTGGATATATCCGGTTCCTGCCCCGGAAGGAACCGTTCCTGTAAACGATATGTTATACGGGGATGCAGGTTCGTGAATGTTGAATTTTACAACATCGGTATTCGTCTCTTTCTGGAACCCGAATAAAATCTTTTCGGAAGTGCTTTCAATATGGATATAGAGCCTGTATTCTGCAGCAGCATTATAATTTGCGAAGGTACTGTATAATGTTCCTGTTGTTAAGGCAAGGCTTCCGTAAGCGCCGGTCCCGCCAGGTGTCAGGGGCGCAGTACCTAAAGGAATAACCTGTTTTGTTCCTTCCCCGTTTGATTCTAATGCCCAATTCACAAGGAAAAAGATTAAAATCCAGGCAATTTGTGCGCATTTAATTCTAAAATGCATGTACATAATATTCTTAAAGGACCGAATCAAGGGACGAAGTTAATAAATTTCCCCACCTAACAAACCATATCATGAAAGTTTTTGTTCCGTTTTAGTCCTTCACACACCTTACCGAAAATGCATTCGCTTTGCTGGCAATGTAACCTGATACGCTGGGGGTCAATGAATTGAGCCCATTTGCCTGGGAGCTGCCCGTGGTAACTGCGTGCGAAGTCCAGAACATGGAGCCGGTCACGGCAGCTACGTTAAAAGACCAGTATTGTCCGAAATAATAGATCCCGCTGGTGAGGCCATTAAAACCTGAGCCGGAACCAGATTCTTTCAGAAAGCTACCTGCCTGTCCGTCACCCTTGTATTCATCAATCAGCTGCTCCCATTCTGCTTTCGTCGGCACATGCCATTCGGGGGGGCAAAGTCCCTGTGCGCCTTCCGATGCATCATAAAGCATCAGTTCATCCCATTGATAGGCCCCTCCCGAATGATCGCATTCACCCGAGACATTGCCTGCACAGTATTTTTCGGCTACGCAGTTGTCTGTTTGAATCACCAGTTCACCAACATTCTTTCCATAATTAAGGTTCCTTGCCATCCAACACTTTGCGGTAACCCCGCTTCCCACCCGGAAGGTGGGATAGGATTGTCCGTCCCGGATATCGGTGAGCACTGCAGTCTGGCAGGTCACCCCGGCATTGGAGGGGTATACCTTTATCTCTTCTGATGCGGATGCACTGCAGCCAAGTGAATTGGTGTAGTGAAAAGTAACCGGGTAGGGTGTACCATTGGCAATGGCTATGACCTGATTGTTTGATGGATCAAAGACATACTTCCCGCTCCCTGCAGGAGATTCTGATACACCGATCCCTTCATAGCTGCCCGCTGTCCCTAAAGGTTGCCCGCCTTTTAAGGCAATTGGTTTTCCGTTTTTAGTAGTCTTCAGGTCGTTGCAAACAAGTAAAACGACTGCCGGCGATGGCTTTACAAGGATGTTGAAGGGCAGCGAAAAACCACTGGAACCACAAAGGCCTGACGCCGTAAACAACAATTGTGCACTCCCGGTATAACCATTGCTCCAGTTAACAATACATGACTGGCCTGTTCCCGCGGTATTGCCGGCATTAACTGGCAATACGGTCCAGTGAAAGGATGTTGCAAGCGGATCGGGATTTTGTAGGGTGTAGTTACTCCCCTGGTCGGCCTGGCATACAGAATTATTTCCGATGATGGATCCCAGGGCAGCAGGGAGCGGTGTAACTTGCTGGAATTGCTGGGCATCTCCGCTGCATCCATCTGAATTTATCAAGGTGTAGGTGATCTGGCTTCCATTTGGCGCAACCGCCGGTGTAAAAGTTCCAGCGACCGGGTCGACGCCGGTTCCGGAATAGGTGCCGCCGGCAGGGATGCCACCGGATAAGGAAACCGGGGTGGCTGACACACAAACAGGGGCAAGGGCATCAAATGTTACCTGCGGGGAGACATTGACAATCAGTGTCTTTGAGTCGGAGTTGGTGCAGCCAAATCCATCGACCCAGGTGTAGGTGATGTTGTGCGGTCCAACGCCCGAGGAGGGATCGAAAAAACCGGTTACCGGATTCATCCCGGTTCCTGTATACATGCCACCGGGAGGGCTCCCTCCTGTCAATAAGTAAGGGACCATGTTGACACAGGCAGGTGTGGGCTGTTCCAGGGTGACCAGGGGAAGAGGATGCACCACTACATCGACTGATGCATTTCCCTGGCAACCATTGTTGTCAGATACAGTAACGCTGTAAGGGCCTGCCGTGGTCACCGAAATTGTTTGTGTCGTTGCCCCGGTTGACCAGAGATAGGAACTGAAATTATCCTGAACGCTGAGTTGCTGTGAGGAGCCTGCGCAAAAACTTGTTAATCCGGAAATGGAGGGGCTGACAAAAGGGTAATTGGTTAGTTGAATATCGTCGGATAAAATACATCCATGATCGTCGACGGTGACCGACCAGGTACCCGGCGTATTGACAGTAATCGTTTGAACCCCGCTCAGGTATGGGTTCCCGTTGTAATACCAAGCATAACTTGAACGGTTGGGCCCGGCATTGAAAGTAACAGGGGAACCTGTGCAGACCGTCAGGTCCGGTCCAAGGTTCAGACTGGCAAAATCGGTAAAATACCCGTAGGAACATCCTGATTTCCCGGCATTGTAGGTATGGATTACCCCCATGTGAAAAATATCCTGTGAATTGGCCAGAACATGAGGTCCAACCCCCAGGACATTCACATCAAGATCGACCCGCGCGTATACAAATCCCGCTACCCCGGGTACAGGGCTGAACATCGAACCAGTTATAATCGTGGGATCCGAATCCATGGTGAATGAAAACTCGGCTCCGGCTTTGGTGAGAATGATCAGTTCAAACGAATAGGGTCTTGTTCTTGTAAAAGCCACCTGTGTCGAACCGGTACAGTCCATTGCAGGCAAAAGCGCCGAACCAGCCTCACAACCGTAACCGGTGAGATGCCACACGTAAACGGGATGATCGGTTTGCACATAGGAACATAAGTTTGAGGCTGTCATGTTGAAGTCATAGGAATCGCCGGCATTGATCGTGGTCATCAGAATTCCGTTCACACTTACATTGGTGTTGTTGGCAGTTGCAGTTACAAAAACCCAGTCGTTGACAGTATTGTTTGTATATCCTCTTACAACAATATACGACATCCCGATGATGGTGACAGGAACGATCTGGTCACCGGTAAGGTCGTAGCAACCTTGTCCCGGGTATTCGTCGGAATCATCCTTCACAGTGATTGCCACAGGTTTATCAGAAGTAACGGTCGAACCCATTAAATGATCGAGTCCAAGTTGCCCCGAAGCCTGGGCGCTGTAAACCTGGCCTTTATTCAAGCTAACGGTGAACAACAACCCTGCCGCGTGCCCGACGATTTCCTTTTTTGGTGTGATGGAAACTGTTGTCTGGTCTTCGGTAGCAATAATATCAAAACTTGTGTATGCAGAAGGGGTAAGGGGGGCATGATTGTCCATGACACTTTGAGAAGGTATGTAAAAGGATGTACCAAGGGCATTGTTGCCTTTCAGGGTGAAAATTTCCGGATTTGACGGATGGGAAATCTCATAATAGACAGTAATGGGTACGTCGGAATGAATGTGTAATCCCAGGTTCAAAGGCATGTCCGGCGGTTTGCATTCAATCTGATCCTTGAGCGAGGTCAGGTCAACAGCCCACGTTGAATTTGCCGGGATGAGGTTGCTGATGACCGGGAAATTTGCTTCGGTGTTGGCAGGCTCCGAAATCGTCACGTTTGCACTCTGGCTGAACGAGGTGAGACGCAAAAACATTGGCTGATCTCCATGTCCTGAAGTCACTTCAGGAGCAGCAAACCAAAAATCCGTATTGGTTTGTGAAAAAGTGGTTAAATTGAAATAAATGAGTACCAGTGCAAGTAAATATTTTTTTACCATCCCCGGGTTTTCCTATTTTTTGTAAATTTACTAAAAAAAAGCGATGGTAATCCGCAATGAACATGATTTAATAGGGGAGATGCCGATTCCCGCCGATGCACTTTATGGAATTCATGCAGCCCGTGCGAGGGCAAATTTCCCGGATGAAACAAGGTTCCATATCGAATGGTACAAAGCACTCGGATTGGTTAAAAAAGCCTGCTACCAAACAGCCGAAGCCTATGAGAATGCCATGCTGGAAAAGTTTGGTCAGCCTGCTGTCAACCCTCACCCGGATCGTCCGGACGTGTCGCATTTTACCTATCTCATTCATGCCGCAGCCGAAGTTGCCGAAGGAGAGTATTTCGATTCGTTCATTGTACCTGCAATGACGGGAGGTGCCGGAACCAGCATCAACATGAATGTCAATGAAATTATTGCCAATGTGGCGTTGATGAATATGGGCGAAACACCCGGGAATTATGAGCTCATCGACCCTATCGAGCAGGCCAATATATATCAGTCGACCAATGATGTTGTACCAACTGCCTTGAAGGTGGCAGCCATGTTCCTTCTTCAGAACCTGGAAAAGTCGATCAATTCACTGCGTTTTGTGGTAGAACAGCTCGAAACCGGCCACCAGAATGATCTGAGGATCGGCTACACCCAAATGCAGGAGGCAGTTCCCACTTCGTTCGGAAAACTTTTCAGCACATACAGCGAAGCATTGTCACGTGACTGGTGGAGAGTCTCCAAATGCTTCGAACGAATCAAAATGGTCAATCTCGGGGGGAGCGCGATAGGGACGGGGATGGCTGTTCCACGCTATTTCATCATGGAAGCCATCGGTCACCTGCAGCAGCTCACCGTCTTGCCCTTAACACGCAGCGAAAATCTTGCCGATGCCACCTCCAACCTCGATTCATTTGTAGAGATACATGCAACGATTAAGGCGCATGCGGTAAACCTCGAAAAAATGGTCTCCGATATCCGTTTGCTTTCCTCTGATCTGACTTCAGTATTTCTGCCTGAAACAGATGACGCGTCACGCGTCACGCGTCACGCAGCTTTGTCAATTCCCCAATGCCAGGTTGGCAGTTCCATCATGCCAGGCAAGATCAACCCGGTAATCCCCGAATTTGTTATCAGTGCAGCCCACCGGATCTATTCGAACGACCAGCTAATCAGTTCACTTTGCGCCCAGGGTTGCCTTGAACTGAATGCCTATCTTCCGGCTATCGGCCATGCCTTGCTCGATAGTTTAAAATTGCTCATTGCCTGCAATGAAACCATGCAGAAAAATCTCATGGAGGGATTGAGGGTTTTTCCCGGAAAAACCAAGGCTTTATTGTTCAGGAGCCCTTCTGTCACCACGGTACTGCTGCCGGTGATAGGATATCACCAGGCTTCAGAACTGGCGCAATACATGAAACTGAAAGGAGCGGATGTTTTCGAGGCCAACCGCAACCTTAAACTCCTTCCGGAAGAAAAACTGCAGCGGCTGATGCTGCCGGAGAACCTGCTCAAACTTGGATACACTTCCGGTGATTTGATGAATGAATAATCCCAGGGGGGATTAAAGGGAGCTTATATAAAGCTTATGCAAAGCTTATATAAAGCTTATATAAAGCTTATACAAAGCATATACAAGCCTCATGTAAACCTCATGTAACCCTCAATAAACCTCATTCAAACATCATACAACCACGTAGAAAGTTCGTTGATTTGAGTACCAATTAAGAAAAAGCCGGGAATACACAACAGGCCTCAGTATTTTTAAAATACTTTCCTGTACAATCCATAGAGCACGGGATTCCCGCTTCTGACACGAACCCTGAAATTGTCCATGATGTAAGGTGATTTCACCGGGTTCCAGATGAAAGCGTGAAACATCAACCCATGATGACGAAGGTCAACATCGCTGAGCCGGAGCGAATGAAACACGCGCCCCAGGTGTCCCGGTTTTACATATTCATTCACGGGGATGGCACCCCATTTGATGTCCTTTTTGTCAGTTGATATGGTCAGCACCAGCCATGCCCCGGGGAAGACCATTGGGGTTCTGACGTCAATGGAGACATCAATCACGTCATTTTCTGAATGTATCAGTTCACGCAGTGGTTTTGAAAAGGCAGGGCTGTAATCAGATCCGACATCATTGACATATGATTTTTTTCCTTCAATCGTCAGCGAATCGATGCATTTCTTTTCATTTACCCAGCCCCATTCGGGTAGGCTTGGCTCGAAGGTGTTGTTTGCGGCATAAAAATATTCGTCCGGCGCCTTGAGGGACCTTGTTTTTGAGAAAAGATAAAAGTCACCGCCACAGTAAGTTTTATGCTTCAAAATGTAGGGGAATTTCTCAATCATCAGGGCATAATTTTCAGCATTTGTAGATGAAACGGCTCCGAAAGCAAGAAAACCGGCTTTGCATGAATCAAGGAGGGCCAGTAAATTCCCTTTTCCGCCGAGCTCTTCATAATACTTTACCGGCAACATCGGGCAATTCAGTTTTTTCAGGTAGTATGCGTTGATTTCCTTCCGGGTATCCAGGATTACCAGGCACCTGGCTGCACCCAATGAATCAACCACCTGTTTCGACTCTGTCGCAATTTCCTGATAACATTCCCTGTAAAACAACCTGTAATGTTGCCGCTCGAAAATCAGCGACGGAATTACGATGGCTCCAATGAGGGTTACCAGGATTGTTTTATGAAGTGGTTTCGTAGTTTTGAAAAAACCGAAAAGGATAAACAGGAGAAAGGGAAAGGAAAAGATAAGGACAGAGTATTGAAGCACCGAACTACGGTATTTCGAATAGAAAAAACCAATAAGGTAAGGGAGGAGAAACCAGATGAACGATATCAGGATGAACTTTTTTTCGACCGGGGGTTTAACCTCATACCAATACAACGAGAGGCTGATAAGGACCAGGATAAGCAGGTAGATATAAACCGAGAAATGGAAAATATACTGAAGGTAACCGAACATAAAATCATACCTGGGTTTGCTGAGCCAGCCTTCGATTCCTCCGATGCCCAGCTGATAAATAAGGATTGGCAGGTGCGGAAGATATAATACGATGACGATCAGGCCGGCGGTAATGTACTGGCGGATTTGTACACGCGGGCAATAAAATAACCCGGTAACCCCTACCATCACTGCAAACAGCATGCTGAAATGGTGGTCGTAGGCACATAAGGTTCCTGAGATAATGTATCCTGCAAGATTCGGATAAAATTTTCTTTGCGGGTGAAAGATCACCTTTGTCCAGAAAAAAACCATCATCAGGACAAAACACAAACCACTTGCATAAGGCCTGGCAATCTGGCTGTACATTACCGGGAACTGGAGAAATGCAACAAAGGATGCCGCTACCAGTCCGACAGTGGCGTTGAACCAATCCTTCCCGACAAGGTAAACCAGCCAGATGGAGAGTATACCTAATATAATGAAGGGGGTCTTCAAAACTGCTTCAGAAACACCGAAAACCTTGACCAAGTAAAATAAAAACACCTGTACCCCGGCCGGATGGCCGTCGATCTTTATACCTTTCTCAATAAGTTCATGAAAAGTGGCGAACTGCGTGCGAAAGATGGAACTGAATTCATCATGGGTAAAAGGAATCTGCGACAACCGATAAAACCGCAACAGTGCGCCAATAATCAGGATCAGGATGATCAGGGTCTCATCTGCCGGAAGTCGTCTGAAGCGTTTCAGCATTGCGTTATCCGTTTACCGGTAAATCGTAAATCCCAAATCGTAAATCGTAAATCGTAAATCGTAAATCGTAAATCGAAAATCTATTTGGTTCTATCCGGGAATGGCGGCATGGTGGGCAATTCCTTGGGCCACGATTTGAGTTCCTCTTTCATCTGTTCGACTGCCCTGTTCAACTGCTGATCTTCGCCAGCATATTCCTTTGCAGGGTCGTTATCCACTTCAATGTCAGGATCAACGCCATGACCCTCGATGATCCAGGTTTTGCCTTCCGTATCATACGGAGCGAATTCAGGACGCATCATCATGCCGCCGTCGATGAATGGAAGGGTGCCCCTGATGCCCACAACACCGCCCCAGGTTCGCTTTCCAATGGCCTTGCCGATTTTCAGTTTCTTGAACTGGTAAGGAAAAAGGTCGCCATCCGAAGCAGAATAGCAGTCGATGAGCACGCATTTTGGCCCCCACTGCATCTCGAGCCTGCCCGGTGCGCCTTCGGTATTCCTGGCCATGCTGATCATGGTCATTTCACGGTTGAGGCGTTCGATGATCATGGGGGAGACATTTCCGCCGCCATTTCCCCTGTCATCGATAATCAGGGCACGCCTGGACAATTGCGGATAAAAATGTTTCACAAACTCATTGAGCCCTTCCACACCCATGTCGGGAATATGAATGTATCCGACCTCTCCGTTGGTGGCGTCCGACACTTTTTTAATGTTGTTTTGAACCCAGTTATAATAGTATAACCCTGCTTCCGTGTCGGTGGGAACCACAATGACTTTGCGGGCGCCTGCTTCGGAAGGGGTTGTATTGAGTGTCAATTCAACCTGGATATCTGCTTTGTTGACCATCGCCTCGCTGATGTCATTCATTTCTTTCGTTGATTTCCCGTTGACTGCAATGATAAAATCACCCTCTTTTGCATCCACACCAACTTCAGTAAGGGGCGAGCGCGCCTCCTGTCTCCAGTTCTCTCCTTTTAAAATCTTCACAATTTTGTAATAACCTGATTCATCCCTTACGATTTTTGCCCCAAGCAACCCCATTTTTATGCGCACAGGAGCCGGTTTGTCTCCCCCTCCAACGTATGAGTGACCGATGCTGATCTCACCGATCATTTCGCCGATGATGTAGTTCAGGTCGTTCCGGTTATTAACATAAGGGAGCAGTGGTTCGTATTTTTTTTGAATGTTTTCCCAGTTTACCCCTTGCATATTCGGGGCATACAGAAAATATTTCATCTGGCGCCATGATTCGTGATATATCTGCGCCCACTCAGCCTTAAGGTCGACCATTACTTTCATGTTTGAAAGATCAATCCAGTCTTTCACCTCAATTTTCCCAACCCGGGGAAGGTCGATCACAGCATACTTATTTTGTTCCCCGACCAGCATCCTGCTGTTGTCGGCAGAAATTTCGAAAATACCGTATTCACCCAGGTTCGATTCCTTGCGATCTTTCAGGTTGAAAGTCATCAACCCGGCCGGCCGGCCTGGCCGGCCGCCTTTGATGTAGTAAACATTGTCACCGATGCAGTTGACATTGAAATAGCTGCCAGCTTCAATCGGGAGTGCCAGGATCCGGTCGATAATTCCATCGCGATCCACTGTGACGACAACATTTTTATTGGAGGCACTGTCGCTTTTGGCCCCTTCATCTTTCCTGTCGTTTTTCTTTCCCTGATGATTGGCTGTATTGCCTGATTTGCCTGCGGTTTCGGAAAGGTCATTCCCCGTTTTTACACCAACTTCATCATCCACAGGCGCAAACGGGTTTGGTGTAGCCTTTGCCAGTGCAATCATATACACTTTCGTCATGTCGGTGTACGAATGATTCCATTCTGTCCAGCTGTATGTTGGATTGAAATCACGGTTTGAGGTGAAAACGATATATTTGCCATCACTGCTGAAATTTGCTCCATCGGCATCGTACCAGGTATCAGTGGCGGCAGTTTTGGTTTTGGAGGCAAGCTCGTAAAGGAATATCCGCGAAGTTTCACGACGGCTGGGAAAGGTATAAACGATCCATTTGCTGTCGGGAGACCAGCTGTAATCGTGGAATTCAGAACTTGTTGCCTTGTCTACCAGGCTGACCGCCCTGGAATCGACATCAACATACTGCAACCTGAGCATTTTGTCGGCCCAGAGTATTTTTTTGCTGTCGGGAGACCATGCAACGGAATATTTATAGGTGTCGGCATTTTTTGTGATCTGCAAGGGTTCTGATGATCCATCCTGCTTCTGGATATAAATCTCGTCTTCGCCGGTACGATCGGAGATGAAAGAGATGAACAGCCCATCCGGGGACCATGCCACATCGCGGTCGTGAACGCCCGGGGAGTTTGTCAGGTTCCTGGTGATGCCGGTTTTGGCCGGAACGGTCCAGACGTCACCGCGTGCTCCTACGGCAATTCGTTTTCCATCGGGTGAAAGGGATAATGTGTTGATGAATTTGCTGGCATCCTTTATCTGGCTGCGGCCTGTGTTGAAGTCGCTGGCTATGCGAATGGTAATCTTTTCGGCGGCCTGGGTGGTAAAATTATAAGTATAGATGTATCCGCCATTTTCAAACACGATGGCATTGTCGCCAAGAGAGGGGAATTTGATGTCGAACTCCTTGAAATCGGTAAGCTTTTTAGTCTCCTTAGTTTTAAGGTCATAAGAGTATAGGTTAGTGGGGCGTTCTCTTTCCGAGAGGAAATAAATTTTGTCCCCATGCCACATGGGGAACATATCCTGGAAAATATTGCTGGTGATCTGTTCTGTCTGCCTGGTTTTGAAATCATATATCCAAATGTCGTCGGCCATGCCTCCCTTGTAGTATTTCCAGGTGCGGAATTCGCGGAAAACCCTGTTGTATGCCAGTTTTGAGTTGTCGGGTGCATATGAACAAAATCCGCCGCAGGGAAGCGGCAATTCTTCGGCCATTCCACCGTGGATGCTGGTTAGAAAAAGCTGGCCTTTGAAATCGTTAAAGGTTTGTTTTCGTGAGCGGAAAACAATATTTTCATTGTCACGCCAGGTCATCACAATGTTGTTGGGGCCCATGCGGTCAGAAATGTCGTCGCGGCCCAGTGTTGCCGTGTAGGTGAGCCGCTTTGGGACGCCGCCTTCAGCCGGGATGAGGTAAACTTCTGTATTCCCGTCGTACTGGCCTGTAAAGGCAATATTTTTCCCGTCCGGAGAAAAGCGGGCAAACATTTCATACCCGTTTTCATCACTTGTGAGTTTTCTGGCCAGTCCGCCTGCTTTATCAACGGTGTAAAGATCACCGGAATAGGTAAATACAACCTGGTTCCCATGAATTGCCGGAAACCGTAAAAGCCTTGATTCATCCTGGGCCATCAATAACCCAAGCAGTAGCAATAATGCCAAAGTCAATGTGATTTTTTTCATCTTAATGTTAAGTTTTGGATGACACATATGGAAAAACAAAAATATAGAGAAAATCATCAACTTCTCCAATAATTCGGTGATTCCGGATAAATACTTGATGAGGGCCGTGCAGGCCCCTTTCAAAATTTGTTTGTATTTTTACCGATCATATTAACATATTCGCAATGACGATGCTTAAGAAAGCCCTTTCATTTATTATTCTCGGAGGAATAGCGATATCATTATTCCTGTCATGTTCAAAAAAAAGTGATACTCCAGCCGGGACCAGTGTCTCAGTCCCTGTGTTGAGCACAGATGTCGTAACTGCTATCCTTACCAACTCCGCAAAATCTGGAGGTACGGTCACATCCGACGGAGGTGCACCCGTCACCCAGCGTGGGGTTTGCTGGAGCAGGACACCCTCTCCATTAGTCAGCGGAATGCATACGGTTGACGGAAGCGGAACAGGGTCCTATACAAGCACGATGACAGGCCTTGACACCAATTCCCTTTATTATGTGAGAGCATATGCAACCAATAGCCAGGGCACTGCCTATGGCAATACCCTGTCATTTATAACCTTAAAATTAGTCGTATATGGCTTCGCGACCGATGTTGATGGCAATAAATACCCGGTTGTAAAGATCGGTCAACAATATTGGCTGCAGAAAAACCTGAGGGTTGACCATTACCGCAACGGCGATGCAATCCCAAGGGTTACAGGCGATGATCCGTGGAAAGTACTGGCCACAGGCGCTTACTGTGATTATGATAACCAGTCAGCCAATGATACAACTTATGGGAATCTTTACAACTGGCATGCCCTTGGAGACAGCCGAGGATTGTGTCCTTCAGGCTGGCATGTCCCTGCCGGTTCGGAATGGAAGATTCTTGCTGATTTCCTCGGAGGGAACACATTGGCCGGCGGGGCTCTTAAATCAACAGGAACCATTGAGCAAAGTTCGGGTTTGTGGTATGTTCCAAACACAGGTGCAACCAACTCCAGCGGGTTCACCGCACTTCCCGGTGGCTACCGTATCAATTACGGCACCTTTTATTCCCTCGGAAATGTGGCATATTTCTGGTCCGCCTCCGACACCGCCACTGTCAATGCCTGGAACTATATTCTGGATGCCAACAACGGGGAACTGAGCCGGATTTTCAGTTTGAAGACCAACGGGTTCTCCATCAGGTGCTGCAGGGATTAAAGGATAACTTGAAAATCCGGAAAAGGAGCAGGAAAACCTGGATCATCCAGGTTTATGAGTATTGCATTTATATAGTACCTTTGTACCATAAAATATTCAGCCATGCCAATTGATATCAGTTTTGAGGGGAATAAAAAAGTGAATGCGGTGATCGACCGTTTTACGATCAAAACCGATCAGACCGTTCAATCGGGGGGTGACAATTCCGCCCCAACGCCTTTCAGTTTGTTTCTGGCCTCCCTGGGTACATGTGCAGGCATCTATGTCAAGGGTTTCTGCGATCAGCGGGGAATCAACACCACTGGTATGCGGATTGAGATGGATCATCTGTATGACCATACTCAGAAGATGATCAGAAAGTTTATCATGAATATCCACGTCCCATCTGATTTCCCGGAACAGTACGAGGCCGCCGTGATAAAAACGGCCTCCCTGTGTGCTGTGAAAAGGCACCTGAACCCCTCCATCGAAAATGAAATCAATATCATCAGGTCCTGATTCTCTGAACAACCTGATATGCTTAACGAAAAGCATAGCATCCCTGCCATAAACCCGTATTGCGTCTCAGCAAAATACATCGTGCAATAATCAACAAACCTAAATATACTATGAAACACAAACCATCCGGATTCAACTCCACGCTCGTTCATGGAACCGGCCAGAAAGACCCATTGGGCAGTGTGATCACACCGATCTACCAGACTTCCACCTTTGCTTTTCAGAGCGCTGACCACGGTGCGGCCTGTTTTGCCGGCGAAAGTGACGGCTACATCTATACCCGCATTGCAAATCCAACCGTGCGTGACCTGGAAAAAACCATCGCCGCACTGGAACATGGTTTCGACGGCATCGGCTGCTCGTCGGGAATGGGTGCTGTCAGTACCGTTTACATGGCATACCTTGGCGCCGGAAAGCATATCCTGAGTCATAATGCCGTTTATGGGCCGGCCCGTGGAATCATTGAAGGTATATTCGCCAAGTTTGGCGTTGAGTCGACTTATGTCGACACAACCGACCTGGAACAGGTGAAAGCTGCCATCAGGCCGAATACGGCATTGATTTATCTTGAAACACCTGCCAATCCTACGATTGGAATATCTGATATTCCTGCCATTTGCGAGATTGCCCATGCAAGGAATATCCCGGTTTGTGTAGACAACACATTTTGCAGCCCCTATCTGCAAAATCCCCTCGATATGGGCGCCGACATTGTATTGCATTCCCTGACCAAATTTCTCAATGGGCACGCCGATATCGTTGGAGGCGTGATTGTTACAAAAACTGAAGCCGAGTATAAGAAAGTTCGTCCGGTCATGGTCACCATGGGATGCAACATGGATCCCCACCAGGCCTTCCTGACCCGTCGCGGCTTGAAAACCATGGGAATCAGGATCGACCGGGCACAGGAGAATTCTATGAAAGTGGCTCAATATCTCGAATCGCACCCGAAAATTGATTGGATCGTATATCCCGGACTGAAATCTCATCCGCAATATGAACTTGGCAGGCGTCTCATGCGTGGCCCCGGTGCCATGATGAGTTTCGGCCTGAAAGGCGGATTGGATGCCGGGAAGAAACTCATGGACAGCGTTCAGCTTTGTGTTCTAGCAGTTTCTCTCGGGGGCATTGAAACACTGATTCAACACCCGGCCTCAATGACCCACAGCAAACTGTCTGCTGCGGCCAAGAAAGAAGGAGGCATAACGGATGAACTGGTGCGTCTTTCAATCGGGATTGAGGAAGTAGAAGACATCATCGCCGACCTGGAACAGGCCCTTGAACAAATTAAAATGTGAATCTACGGTTGAGACTTGTTTAATTAAAACACCAAGGCATGATATGTTTGTGGCAAATTAATGACAATTATAATCCTGAATGCCGAAGGTATGATATAATATTGAAACCACTTCACGGATAACGTTGCTTCACATTTTCTAAATCAATAAAAATTTCAACCCTTCAGGTTTAATAATCTTAACCCTTGATTGACATTATTAAGTAGCAATCAAAAAAACAGGAAAAAAATGAAGTGCGGAAAATAAAATCGATGAAGAAATTTTGTTAAGTGATCAGAAATCAATGATACTTTCAGGCAGTAAACGGTATTTTTCATTTTTTCTCATTTTTGGATTTTCATTTTTGTTTTTCTATTCTTCACCTGCACAGAGGGTCGCTGTGGTCCTCAGCGGCGGTGCGGCAAAGGGCGGTGCTCATATCGGTGTGCTCCGCGCCCTCGAAGAACACCAGGTGCCAATCAATTACATTATCGGAACATCGATCGGTGCTGTGGTTGGGGGCATGTATGCTGCAGGTTACTCACCCGATGAGATTGAAAACCTGATGAATTCCTGGGAGTTTCAACAGTGGGCATCAGGCGTAATGGATGACAAATACATTTACTATTTTCAGAAGGAGGATCCCAATGCCTCCTGGATCACCACCAGTTTTGATTTTACAAAAAAGATAACCTCCATCCTGCCTGCCCAGTTGATAAAGACTTATGATATTGATTTTCAAATCATGAAGTTGATGTCGCAGGCCAATGCAGTTGCAGGGAGCGATTTTAACCGACTGATGGTTCCTTTCCGTTGTGTCGTTGCCGATATTGACACATCTGCGCAGATGGTGCTTCGGAACGGGGACCTGAGTACAGCCGTGCGAGGATCGATGAGCCTGCCACTGGTTTTCTCACCTGTGGTTATCAATAGCAAACTGGTTTACGATGGCGGGATGTATAACAACTTTCCCTGCGATGTGGCAATGCGCGATTTTCAACCTGATGTGATCATCGGGAGCCGTGTTGCACGCCGGTATGAAAAACCCGACCGGGATGACCTTGTTTCACAGTTGCTGACAATGTTGATGGAACGGCAGAGCGACACCATTTTTTACCCGCATTCGGTGATGATCGTTCCGAATGTTCCCTCCATCAACCTGCTTGATTTTTCTAAAACCGCAGCACTTGCCGATAGTGGTTATGCAGCTACCATCCGGAAAATACCAAACATCAGGAAACTGGTAAAAGACAGTGTGAGTGTAGAACTGATCCGGCAGCGCCGCCTTGACTTCAACAACCGCAAGCCCAAACTGATGTTTGACTCCATCCACATCAATGGCCTTAACAAAGCGCAGACAGGCTATGTGAACCAGATGTTCAAACATGGAAAAAAATCAATCAGCCTTGATGAACTTCGCCAGGAGTACTTCAGGTTGATCGACGGAGGATTTGTGAAAACTGTTTTCCCGGTTGCCAGGTACAATCAAAAGAGCGGTTTTTTCGACCTTTATCTTGATGTCAAGAAGTCTAATAAATTCGGTGCCCAGTTTGGAGGCAATTTTTCATTGGGAAACAACAGTGAGGCTTTTCTTGAACTTCAATACAAATATTTGTGGACCAAAGCGCTTCGGTTTTTCAGCAACGGTTATTTTGGCAAGGTATACAGCTCAGCCAAATTGGGCGGACGGATCGATTTTAATTCTAAAATGCCATGGTACCTCGAAGCAAATTATACCTTCAACCACTTTGACTATTTCAAGAATGCCAGTTTTTTCTTCGATGATAAAACACCGAATTATATTATTGAAAGCGAATATTTCGGAGATATTGAAGGCGGGATTCCAATTACAAGCAAAGGTAAACTTTCACTGGGGATGGCGTACGCTTTCACCAATGACAAATATTACCAGAACAATACTTTTTCCCGTTCAGATACAGCCGACCAGACCTCTTTTAATTTCTTTGCTCCTACACTGGGATTTGATCTTAATAGCCTGAACAGGAAGCAGTTTGCAAATGCAGGAGTAAGGCTGACCCTGACGCTATCCTATATTAGCGGACTTGAGGAAATGGAACCGGGTTCAATAGCCATTGACAAAACACTTGTGCTCAAATATCATGACTGGTTCAAGATTCACCTGGTGTACGACAATTATTTTCAATCGCTGGGACCTTTTAAATTTGGATTATACCTGGAGGGAGTTGCGTCCAATCAGCCCATGTTTTCCAATTACACCTCTACTTTGCTTTATTCATCGGCGTTTCAACCTGTTCCTGAATCCCAGGCTTATTTTATGCCGCCATTCAGGGCGACCACTTATGCGGCTGGCGGGTTGAAAATGGTGGTCAGGGTTTATAAAAGGGTCGAATACCGGCTGGAAGGTTATATCTTTCAGCCATATCGCAAAATCCTTGAGAACCCGGTTGATCTGACTGCCTATTACGGACCGAAATTCGGGGATCGTTCGTATATGGCATCAACGGCGATTGTTTACACTAGCCCGCTTGGGCCCATTGGCATCAGCGTGAATTATTATGACAAGATGCCCGATCTGTTCACGATCAATTTTAATTTCGGTTTTATCATCTTCAACAAAAGGGCGATGCCTTAATTTCGTGCTAAATAGGAAATAATTTGTATTTTTGCTGTCTTAACGATTCAATTCACCGGCAGTAGTCGGATACTATAATTTAAATATTAATCGGATATTAACCACGAATGGAAAATTCTAACAACACCCCCCAGAATCCTGAACCGGAAATAACAGCGGTACAGGAGGAGATTGCTGCCAATGTAACCATTACAGAGGATAACATCGAAGTCGCGCTCCCCACTGATTCAGATCAGACCGAAGAAACCTGCCAGGCCGAGGAAGTCACACTGATTCCGGCCGAACCTGTTGTGGAGGACCTGGCTGAAACTGTTGAAGACAGCACGGTAACCCCCGCAGAGGACAAGTCTGCAGAGCCAATGCCGGTGGAACCATCCGCTGAGGTTGCTGGGATCATTGAACAACCTGCTGCTGAAATGGCCAAACCAGCCATTATTGAAGAGGTTCCCTCCCTGCTTCAGGAAGAACATTCAGAGATTTTAATGGAAGTTCTTCCCGAGGATCATCTTGAAGAGCATCTCGATGAAGTGACCGAAGCAAACATTGAACATGTAATCATGGAGGCCGATGCCAACTACGATGGCCTCTCAAGGATTGAGTTGGTTGAAATGCTTGAAAAAGCGGTTGCTGAACCCGACTTCAACGCGGTTAAAAGCCGCATTGCCCTCATCAAGTTTGCCTATCTGAAAAAGAAAAAAGAGGAGAACCTGCTCAAATACGAGGAGGTGAGTGAGGAGGGGGTTGTCAAAGAGGAACTTGCCCCCGAACAGGATGAACTGGATCTGAAATTCAATGAATTATTTGCTATCTACCGGACCAGCAAAATTCGCTATTCTGAAGAACAGGAAAAGATTAAGCAGGACAACCTGAAGAAAAAGTTTCAGATCCTTGATGGCTTAAGGGTGCTTATCAGCTCTGAAGAGACGCTGAAAAAAACATATGATGAATTTAAGGTACTCCAGGAACGCTGGAAAGAGATAGGAATGGTGCCGCGCACCGAAATCAACAATTTGTGGCAGAATTACCATTTCCTTGTCGAGAAATTTTTTGAAAAGGTCAAATTGAACAAGGAGTTGAAAGATCTTGACCTCAGGAAAAATATGGAAGCCAAGATCGCTTTGTGTGAAAAGACCGAAGAGTTGCTTCTCGAAACTTCTGTTATAAAATCGTTCAAGAAACTTCAGAAATATCATGAAGAGTGGAAAGACCTCGGGCCTGTTCCATCCGATAAAAAAGAGGAAATATGGGAACGGTTTAAAAATGCCACCGATAAAATCAATGACCGCCGCCGCGAACATTATTCGCTGATTGAGGAAGATCAGCTGAAAAACCAGGAGACGAAAAATGCACTGTGCGAACAGTGCGAGATAGTAGCCGGGTTACCAAATGAATCGATCAAAGACTGGCAGGAAAATACCAATAAGATCAACGATCTGCTCAAAATATGGAAGAATATCGGGCCGGTTCCGCAGAAAGTCAATGTTGAGATTTGGACCCGTTTCAAAACGAGCCTCGATGCATTCTTCGCCATTAAAAAGGAGTACTTCGACAAACTGAAAGAACAGCAGATGCACAATTACAACCTGAAAGTTGAATTGTGCATGCAGGCGGAGGCATTGAATACCAGCACCGACTGGAAAACGACAACCAATGAACTTATCCGGCTGCAGGGGGAATGGAAAAAGATCGGCCCGGTACCCAAAAAACATTCCGACAAGATTTGGAAGCGTTTTCGTACTGCTTGCGATGAGTTTTTTAATGCAAAACAAGCCTTTTTCTCAAATGTCCAGGCCAGCGAAGGTGAGAATCTGAATAAAAAACTGAACCTGATGACCCGCCTGAAAGAGCATCAGTTTGGCGAGGACAAGAGTGCCAATCTTGAAGTGCTGAAAAACTTCCAGCGGGAATGGACCGAGATTGGTCATGTTCCCATGAAAGAGAAGGATAAACTTCATAACGAATTCCGCGCGCTGGTCAATGAACATCTTGACAAGTTGAAAATCAGTGAGGTGGAGATGAGCGCCGTGAGTTACCAGGCGAAGTTCGACCACCTCAAAAACGATCCCAATGCCCGCAGGGTCATTGGAAAAGAACGTGAGTTCCTCGCCATTAAAATCACCAAGATGAAAGAGGAGATCACACTGTGGGAAAATAACATTGGTTTCTTTGCCAAGTCAAAAAGTGCTTTGATCGTAAAAGAGGAGTTTGAAAGTAAAATCAACAAAGCCAAGAGTGAACTTACGGTACTCGAGGCCAAGATGAAAATATTGAAACAACAGGGAGCCTAAATACATGGTCCATGGCTCGTAACGTGTCACCAGTCACGTGTCACGATTTTAATTTATAGCCCATGCCGGGAAACTCCTTTGGTAAAGCGCTTGTTCTTACCACTTTCGGTGAGTCGCATGGAACTGCTGTTGGCGGGATTATCGATGGATTGCCTTCATGCCTTGAAATTGATGTTCCATTTATCCAGGCAGAACTAAACCGACGCAAACCAGGCCTCGATTTTTTCTCATCTCCTCGGGTGGAAGAGGACAAAGTTGAAATTCTATCAGGTTTATTTGAAGGAAACTCAACAGGTGCACCAATTGCTTTCATCGTTTACAACCAGGATCAGAAATCAACTGATTACGACCATCTGATAGATGCGTTCCGCCCTTCACATGCTGATTTTACATGGGAGAAGAAATTCAAAATCCGTGATCCGCGGGGTGGAGGACGGACCTCTGCGCGTGAAACGCTTGCCCGCGTGGCAGGAGGAGCACTGGCAAAATTGTTTCTTCAGACAAAAAACATCCTGATCAATGCCACTATTTGCCAGATAGGCGAATTTTCCATCCGGGATTCCTCGTCCCACCTCCTGCCAAAGGAAATCCTCGTTTTCCTGGAACAACTCAAGACAGAGGGTGATACAACCGGCGGGGTGATTTCCTGTACCATAAGCGGAGTTCCTGCCGGGTTGGGCGAGCCGGTTTTTGACAAACTGCATGCTGACCTTGGCAAGGCAATGCTTGGTATTAACTCAGTTAAAGGATTTGAAATTGGTTCAGGGTTCAGGGGGGCATCCATGAAGGGCTCAGAACACAACGACCTTTTTGTGAATGACAATGGTATCATCAAAACACTTACCAACCATTCAGGAGGTATCCAGGGAGGTATTTCAAATGGGGAGGAAATCTGTTTCCGTGTAGCGTTTAAGCCGGTTTCAACCTTGATGAAAGCACAGCAGACTGTAAATGCATCAGGCGAACCGGTTATAATCCCGGGAAAAGGAAGGCACGATGTGTGCGTCGTTCCCCGAGCCCTGCCGATCGTTGAAGCCATGGCCGCCCTGGTAATCGCTGATCACCTGCTAAGAAGCACTTAAAGCTTAACACTTAATACTTTTTCATCCCTTCGGCTCCTGCTGTGAGAGGCAGTGAAATGAACCAAGTCCCCATATGATATCAACGGAGTCGATCCCGATAATGCTGCGGTCGGGAAAGCACTCCTCCAGGACACGCATGGCCTGGTCGTCCTGCTTGCACTGGAAATTAGGAACTATCACGGATTTATTGGCTATGTAAAAATTTGCATAGGATGCCGGCAAACGCTGGCCATCATAGATCACAGGACTGGGCATGCAAATTTCAGCGATGTCGGGCTGCTTTCCATTTGAAAGCCGGAATGTTTTGAGACGTCTGAGGTTGTTTTGCAGGATTTTATGATTCGAATCCGACGGGTGCGGTTCGACCATTGTTACCAGGGCATCCTCTCTGAAAAATCGGGTGATGTCATCAATATGTCCGTTCGTATCATCGCCGTCAATACCTTCATCAAGCCATAACACCTGTTCCACTCCGTAAAAGTTTTGAAGGTACTCTTCAATTTCATGCTGAAAGAGGCCTGGGTTGCGGTTTTCATGAAGGAGGCATTGATTTGTTGTAAGCAGGGTTCCGTTCCCGTTGAAATCTACAGCTCCACCTTCCATCACAATCCCCGGATAATAGACAGGGACACCCAGAAATTTACCCACCAGTTCGGGAATTTTTTCGTCAAGGTCATGATCATATTTATTTCCCCAGGCATTGTATTTCCAGCTCACGATGACTTTGGGTTCTTTTGCTGAAGGATTGAGCAGGAATGCCGGACCGTGGTCGCGGCACCAGGCATCATTGGTAGGATGCAGCAGCAGGGTGATTTTCGAGAGATCAACATCCAGCAAGGTCAGATCGTGTATCACCCGGTTCCGAAGTTCTTCATCGCGGACGTTGATGCATACCTGCTCACCTTTGGAAAGTTCTTTGATGAAGAGATTGTAGAAAGGGAATATCCGGTCGAGGGTTCCCGGCCATGAGTAGGAGTCGGCGTGCGGGTAACTTAGCCAGGTGGCGCGGTGTTCGGCCCATTCAGCAGGAAACCGGTAGCCCAATTCTCTTGGGGTCGGGATAGATTCGTCAATCATTGTTTTCTTCATCAAGGTACCTGTTAATGACCGGCATGTAGCTGTCGATTCTCCGGTCGCGCAGAAATGGCCAATGTATGCGGACTTCTTCTATTTTACCCAGGTCGAGTTCGTGTATATGAATCTCCTCCTTTTCATGTGATGCCTGGTAAAGCAGGTTGCCGAAGGGGTCGGAGATGAAAGACCCTCCCCAGAATTTCATGCTGCCTTCAATCCCTGTGCGGTTAACTGACACGACATAAACGCCGTTGGCAATAGCATGGCTTCGCTGAATGGTTTGCCATGCCTGGTATTGCTGCCGGTTAAGGTTTTCGTCCTGCGCTAATGCCCATCCGATGGCTGTAGGATAAAAAATAACCTGGGCGCCCATCAAGCTTGTGATGCGCGCTGCCTCCGGGTACCACTGGTCCCAGCAGATCAGCGTGCCGATCCTGGCATATTTGGTGTTAAAGACTTTATATCCCGAATCCCCGGGTGTAAAATAGAATTTCTCATAATACCCCGGATCATCAGGAATGTGGTGCTTCCTGTATTTACCAAGATACTGTCCATCTGCATCGATCACCGCAACTGTGTTGTGATAGATCCCCTCGGTACGTTTTTCAAACAGTGATGCGACCAGGACAACATTCAGTTCGCGTGCGAGGTCTGAGAACACCATGGTAGTGGGTCCCGGGATGGCCTCTGCCAGGCTGAAATAGTCGTGGTTCTCTTCCCAACAGAAATATTCGGAGGCAAACAACTCCTGGAGGCAGATGATTTGCGCACCCATTTTTGCGGCTTCCCTGATTTTTAAGGTTGATTTTTCAAGGTTGCCCTGTTTGCCTGCACTAGAGGCCATTTGGATGATGCCCGTTTTGACAGAATTTGAACCCATCATGAAATAGATTTGTACAGGAAAAATTATTGATTCAGGAAAAACTTCTTTGAAAACATCTTGTTGCCATGCAGAATTTCCAGGATATAAACTCCCTTGTTCATTTCGCCATACAGGATCGTCTTCCTCTCTTTTTTCACAAGTCCGCAGTCCACTGCTGCAACTTCCTGTCCCGTCATGTTATAGAGCCTGATGCTCGTGGTTTCCGGTTGCTCAAAGTCAAGGAAGACCATCAACCGCGAGGTTTCATGGTCATTGTAAACACTGATGCCTGCAGAGGGGTCTTTTTTATCAAAGCCAACGGTGTAATCGAGGTAGAGATCATCAACGTATAGGATGGTCCCTGGAGTCATAACCTCCTGAGCGGTCGACAAGGCAATGATGTTCATCGAGTCTGGTGCAGTGGTGCTTATATAGTCGATCCAGGCGGAAAAAGGTGTCCAGTCGGTAATGGTATCCTTGGTCGAAAAAGCACCGAACCCGATGGTGTCTTTCACAGCACCCGTGGTCTTGGTCAGTCCGATGCCGATTGCGCAACTATCTCCCCCTTTGGGAGAATATTTGAAGAAACCTTTTAAATGAGTAGGAATATCCACAACAGGCACTCCCCCTGACAAAATAAAGGTTCCGGAATTGATGTTGATGGTGAGTGTACCACACGTAATGAAACCCGGAACATCCATTGCAGGAAATGTAAGGTGTTTTGTCTCAAGTTTTGCCGAATAACTGCCGGTGCCATGATGATCGGTACTTTTTGATACTACAGTAGTACCAAAAATCGGGATGGACATCAGTTCCTGGTTCGGCGTATCCCAGCCGGTAGGGTCAGAATAATTGCCGAAATTCGTCCAGTTTTCAAAACTGGCATTGGGGATAACCGTTTGCCCAAATGCGATAGTTCCCGCCAATAAAATGCAGGAGAATACCAATGATGTAAATTTGATCATAATGATGTCATTAAAATTCAACAAACTCCTTCTTTTTATCTGTCACGCATCACCTGTCACATGTCACCCGTCACCCGTCACGCTTCTCACAAAGAATTGTAAAATTATGACTTTTCATTATACCTTTGACAAAAATATCCACATGAGATGCTTCCGGCATAGCCTGAACAAACTGCCATTTTTAATATTTCTTCTCATTTATCCGGTTTTGGCCTTTTCATTAAAAGTTAACGACACGACCCCAGCTGAAATTAACGGAATTCTTACGATTGAAACAGATTCCTGCAAAATAAAACTTGACAGGAAAACAGAAAAATTCTATGAGGAAGGAATAGATTACCTGAAAAAGGGCAGTTACAGCCTGGCGGGTCAGCAAATGAGAAATGTGATTAAAAGCGAACCTGGTTGCGTTGATGCCTATTTTGTAATGGGGCTGATCGACTTTAAAAAACCCGACAACAATTTCAAGGAGGCTGCAAAAAACTTTCAAAAGGTTGTTGAATTGTGTCCCGGATATGATGTATATGCTTACTACTACCTCGGTGAGATCTTTTATGGACAGGAAAAATTTGAACTTGCTGCCCAAAACCTGACGGAATTTCTAAAGGATGTTGGAAAGATCAAAAAGGATGAAGATTACAACCGGGCGGAAGAACTTCTGAAATATTCAAAATTTTATTTGGAGATGATCAAATCGCCGGTACCTTTTGAACCGAAAGTCGTGGAGGGCATCTCGACCCCGGGGAATGAATACCTGCCAATTCTTTCGCCCGACAACCAAATGGCATTGTTTACCAGGGAAATAAAAATTGACCCCGACAAAAACAGCCTGGTGCAGGAAGTGAAGATGAAGGAAAAATTCCTTTTCAGCATGCGGAAGGAGAATGGCCAGTTTGACGAGGGGCAGGAGATGCCGGAACCCTTCAACATCAACGACAATGAAGGAGGTGCCACCTTAACCGCAGATAACAACACCCTGTGTTACACGGTATGCAAGTACGACCAGGTGAAAAAATACCTCAACTGTGACATCTTTGTGTCAGAAAACGTGGGAGGAGAGTGGAGTCCGATACGGAGCATCAGTGATAAAATTAACCTGCCCGGTTCATGGGAGTCACAGCCATCAATCTCTGCTGATGGACGCACACTCTATTTCGTCAGCGACCGAACCGGGGGATTTGGCGGATATGACATTTACCGGTCTATTAAGAATGATGCAGGTGTATGGGGAACTCCAATTAACCTTGGCCCGATGATAAATTCAAAGGGGAACGAAAAGTCCCCGTTCATCCACCCCGATGGAAAAACACTCTATTTCTCATCGGATGGCTTAATGGGAATGGGTGGGTATGATATATTTTATGCCAAACTTGAAGACAACGGAGCTTGGTCAAAACCCAAAAATATCGGTTACCCGATAAATTCGCCTGAAGATGAAGTAGGCTTGTTTGTGAGTACCGATGGCAAACAAGGATTTTTTGCCTCCAATAAATTAAAAGGGAAAGGAGGATGGGACCTCTATTCATTTGATCTCTATAATGCTGCCCGACCGGAGCGTGTGCTCTTTATCAAGGGAAACGTGAAATCGGAATCCTCTGAAGAACCCCTCAAGGCACGCATCGAATTGAAGAATGTTGAAACAAAACTGATTTCCTCGATTCCAATGGACACATTAACGGGTAATTATGTAGCGGTTGCCCCGTTTAACAGCGATTATATCATGACCGTAAAGCAGGCAGACCATGTATATGAATCAAAGTACATTTCCAAAGTGGACAGTGTGTTTAAAATACCGGCCAAGGTTGATATGGACCTGAAGCCTATAGAACTTAATAAATCTTACAGGATCAATGACATATACTTTCCGTTTAACTCTTTTGACCTAACCCGCGAATCAAAAGTTGTAATCGATCAGCTGATTGATTTCCTGAACGAAAACAATACCATCAGTATCCAGGTACAGGGGTATACCGACAATATCGGGACTGATGCCAGCAACCTTAAATTATCTGAAAGTCGTGCCCAATCTGTGTATAACTATTTGATCGAACAGGGAATTGTTGAAGCCCGGCTGACTTACAAGGGTTTCGGTAAGTCGATGCCGGTGGCTGTCAACGACACCGAAGAAGGGAGGGCAAAGAACCGGAGAACCGTCTTTGTGATCACCAGGAAGTAATGTCACCACACATCACGTGTCACCTGTCACGTGTCACGGATCACTTTTACATTTCCTTCATCAGGTTTGCCATCTCAATGGCCGCAAGTGCAGCATCAAATCCCTTGTTCCCGCTTTTGGTTCCGGCTCGTTCAATAGCCTGTTCGATATTGTCGGTGGTGAGGACGCCGAAAATCACCGGGACCCCGGTTTCCAGACCTACATGGGCAACCCCTTTCGAAACTTCCGCGGCAACATAATCGAAATGAGGGGTCGATCCACGGATGACAGCGCCAAGGCAGATCACCGCATCATATTTTTTACTTGCGGCCATTTTTCTAGCCAGGAGTGGTATTTCAAATGCTCCGGGCGACCAAACTACTTCAAGATTATCATCATCGGCACCATGGCGCCTGAGTCCATCGATGCAGCCGGTCAACAGTTTACCGCTGATGAATTCATTAAACCGGGCAATCACAATCCCGAATTTCAGTCCTTTGGCATCAAGTTTACCTTCAATTGTTTTCATAGATATCATTTATAGATTAAAGCTACACAATGCTTCAGCGTAATTCTTAATTTTTAATTTTTAATTCATTTGCTTCATCTGCTTCTCCGAAGTTCAGGATGTGCCCCATTTTTTCTTTTTTGGTTTTCATGTACCGGATATTTTTCGAATTGCAGACCGTCTCTATGGGAATGCGTTCAATGAGTTCCAGTCCGAACCCTTCGATCCCGGAAATTTTCTGCGGATTATTGGTCAGCAACCTTAATTTTTTAATTCCAAGGTCTACCAGGATTTCAGCGCCGGTACCATAATCTCTTAAATCAGCATCGAACCCGAGCGCAGTGTTGGCTTCCACGGTGTCCATGCCCTGGTCCTGCAGGGAGTAGGCCCTCATTTTGTTGTTCAACCCAATGCCCCTTCCTTCCTGTCGCATATAGAGCAGCACCCCGCGGCCTTCGCTGGCTATCCTTTTCATTGCAATCTCCAGCTGGTCGCCGCAATCACATCGAAGTGAGCCAAAAACGTCACCGGTAAGGCATTCGGAATGAACACGTACCAGGACCGGCTCACCATCCTGAACGTCACCCTTCACAAGGGCAAGGTGGTTTTCCTTACTGATTTTACTCACATAACTATAAACTTTGAACTCCCCGTATTTGGTAGGCAGATCAACCACCGCTGCACGCTCGATCAGGGTTTCTGATTTACGCCGGTAATCAATCAAGGCAGCAATGGTTACAATCTTCAGGTTATGTTTTTTAACGTAAACCATCAGTTCAGGAATGCGGGCCATTGAACCGTCTTCGTTCATGATTTCGCAGATCACACCGGCAGGGTATAAGCCTGCCATTGTTGCCAGGTCAACGGATGCCTCCGTATGCCCTGCCCTGACCAGAACGCCTCCTTCCCGGTATTCAATGGGAAAGATGTGTCCGGGCCGTGTGAAGTCCCTGGCTTTGGTTTGGTTATCAATCAGTCTTTTTATGGTCAGCGAACGTTCCTGAGCGGATATCCCGGTTGAACATTCAATGGCATCAACGGAAACAGTAAATGCAGTCCGGTTCGGGTCGGTATTCTTGACAACCATGCGCTCAATGTTGAGTTCCTCCAGCCGGTCCCGGACAATAGGCATGCAAATCAGCCCGCCTCCATGTTTGGCCATAAAATTGATGACGGATGGAGTGACTTTTTCCGCCGCAATAACCAGGTCGCCTTCATTTTCACGGTCTTCATCATCAACGACCACAATCATTTTTCCCCGGCGGATATCATCAAGCGCTTCTGCAATGGTGTTGAAATTATATTTTGTCATATTCAATAACTTAAATTCAATTGCTGTTTACCCGGAAATATTTTAACTACGCAGTCAAATGTTATAAAAAATCATTCCGGGCAAGAAAGTCCATGTCAATTTTCGGGCCGGTTGAACTATGTTGTTGCAGTTTTTCAATGTATTTGGCAATGATGTCACACTCTATGTTCAGAAGGTCCCCGTTTTTTTTGTGCAACAGGGTCGTTACATCCTGCGTATGCGGGATTACCGAAACACTGAAAGAACCGGCATCGGTTGAGGCAACGGTAAGACTAATGCCATCAAGGGCAACCGATCCTTTTTCAACGACATACCGAAGGATCGTTTCGGCAGCGGAAATTTTGAACCATACTGCGTTGTCATCTTCCCAACGGCGAACAATTTTTCCCGTTCCATCGATATGACCGCTTACCAGATGGCCGCCAAGACGATCCATGAGCCGTACAGCCCGTTCAAGGTTGACCGCAGTTCCCGGTTTAAGCAGGTTGAAACCTGTACTCCGGATGGTTTCCGGCATCACGTCCACCTGGAAATAATCAGCTCCGAAAGCAGTTACTGTAAGGCACACACCATTGGTACAGAGGCTGTCGCCCACTTTTACATCCTCAACCACCCGTTTTGCCCTGACCGTTATTTGCGACGATCTTGCTCCGTGTTTGATAGCCTGGATAATACCTGTTTCTTCAATAATTCCTGTAAACATATTTAATGGCAGCTAACCCTAATTTCATTATTCGGTATTCAATATTCGATATTCGATATTCTTTTATTCTATCCACCCTGTCACCATAACATCCTCGCCAACCTTCCTCATCCTGAGATTTTTCAGACTGATTGCATCTTCCATTTTTTCAATGCCTGTGCCGCCAACGGCAGTCGGGGCAGTGGCTCCTCCAAGAATTTTCGGGGCGATGAAACAAATTACTTTATCCACAATCCTTTCGTGTAATGCGGAAAAGGCCAGCGTACTGCCGCCTTCGATCATGATGCTGTCGATGCCGATGCACCCGAGTGAATGCATGACAAAGCCAAGATCAACCTTGTTCTTTTTTAACGGACAAATCAACACCTGGGCTCCCATCCGTTCGATTTGTTTTATTTTCTGCTGATCAGCAAGTTCGGTAGTGGCGATAATGGTCAGTTGAGGGTCGTTGATGAGCACCCTTGCTTCGGGAGAAATGCGGCAGTGGGTATCGGCGATCACTTTCAGCGGGTTCTTCCAGATCCCTTTCATCCTGATGTTCAGCAGCGGATCGTCAAAGATAACAGTATTGACCCCTATCATCACTGCACTGAGATTTTGACGCATCAGGTGAACCATCTTACGGGAGGATTCCCCTGTGATCCAGCGTGAGGCATTCGTGACCGTTGCGATTTTCCCATCCAGGGTCATGGCCGATTTCAATAATACAAATGGCTGTTTCGTTACAATATATTTGATAAACACTTCATTCAGTTGCCTGACTTCCGGTTCCAGTAAGCCGACTTCGACCCGAATGCCGGCGGATTGAAGCAAAGCAATCCCCTGCCCGTTTACCAGCGGGTTCGGGTCAGCCATTCCGACAACGACCCGGGCTATTTTTTTTGCAGCAAGCAACTTCACACACGGGGGTGTTTTTCCTTCATGAGCGCAAGGTTCGAGGGTTACATAGAGGGTTGATCCTTCCGACAACTCCGTCGGCACTCCATGAAGTGCATTCACCTCGGCATGATTTCCTCCGAAAAATTCATGAAAACCTTCCCCTGCAACATGGCCATCTTTTACCAGGACAGCACCTACCATTGGGTTTGGATTTACCCAGCCCGCCCCTCGTTTGGCCAGACTGATTGCCCGCCTCATGTATTTCAGATCATCCTTCATTTGTCAATCGTCAATCGTCAATCGTCAATCGTAAATCGTAAATCGTAAATCCCCATATCAGCCATTCCCTGAAAACTTCTCCATATAAAAAAGCCCCGTCACTTGATGGCAACAGGGCGTAATCCTATTTAAAATGATAAATCGGTCAGATTAAATACGATTCTTCTTCCATCCAGACTTTACTGTCGGTGCCGTAATTGCAACGGCTCGGTTCCCTTGGAATGATGCCACCTGGTGGACACTCATTTTAAGGGAGTCGCGGACTTTACCGCCGGTCGGGAATTTCACCCTGCCCTGAAGAACCAAATTTTATGTGTAGGAACTTTTTGAATCAATCGTTGTAAATGCAAAGATATGAAAATAAAAACATTGTTAAGAAATTAACAATGTTTTTATTTTCACCTGTTTTACTGAACGACCATTTTTTCAGTGACCACCTTTTTACCGGCCATTAACTGTACAAAATAGATTCCCTTGGTATAACCGGAAAGATCTATTTTTCTGAGAACGGGAGCAGATGTTCCATCAATTGCTTCCGAGAAGAGTTTTTTTCCATCCATCGATGTGATGGTAAGAACTGCCGTGCCGGCGGTGATGCCCCTGATGCCGATTGTCACCGTTTCCCTTGCTGGGTTTGGCTGTATCAGAAGGCCAGGTTCTGAATTGTTGGTTCCTGTGATACCTGTACAAACATCAAAAGTCACATGCCGGGTGCTCGTTATGTTCTGAACGCAAGGCGGGGTGGGGCCTCCGACAAAATTCAGATCCACCGATCCGGCTTGCTTATCAGCAAGGGTTGGAAGGTAGGTAGTTGCAAACGTTGTCGGACTTGTGAATGTTCCGGTCCCGGAGGTGGTCCAGGTAATGGTGTTTACATTCACCGCTGTTCCGGTAATATTGATGGCGGTGACATACCAGCAGACGGTTGTATCAGCCCCGGCTGATACGACGGGAATAGGCATTACGTCCACAGGGATGGTATCGGTGCGGGTGTTTGTGCCATCACTGGTGACGACAACATACTTGGTAGGAACAAATGTGGGCACTTTAGGATTCTGAAGGGTGGAGGAGAATCCGGCAGGTACCGAACTCCAGACATAGGTGTAGTTGCCCGGTGCGCCACAGTTTGCGAGGTCAAAAAGTTGTGTTGAATCACCGGCACAAACCAGTTGAGGGGTTGCAGTGAGTTTGGTGGAGAAGAAGGAGAATGAGGCAACACGCGTTTTCCAGTTGGATTGGGAACTCGTAGCATAATATTCCTGCGTGTACCAGAATTTCCTTGGTTGCGAAGGATCGCAACTCATGCTGCTGTAGTCGCCCCAGCGGCTCATACTACCGGTGGCTGATTGATAACCGGTACCATTAATGATGCCCTTTTCGGCAAGGGTCATCGTACCCAGTGTATCGCAATGCATCCTGCCGGTATAGCGGATGGAAGGGTACATGGTGGTTCCGGAGATCGAGAAACCAAGTGCGATGTTTTCGGCAGAATCCATCGCGATGCTTCCCATCCATCGTGAAAGGTTGTCTGCCGGGGCATAGGTTGACTGCTGGTAAACGGTCCATGGAGTCGCAATTGAATCGCGAAGCTCATACCAGCGGATGCCGGCAATTCCCGAACCTGCGTTTACAACATGGTTCAACACCATGGCATTGTATCCGTTGAAAGTTCTGAACTGTACGCGATACATCAGCCGGTCTGTGATAGCTGGTACTTTTACGGAGGTTCCCTTTTGACTGATTCCTCCGGAAAGTGATGAACTGAATGAGGCTACCGGAACATTGATGTTGTTGCCAAAAGTTGAATTTGCCGGGGTCACCCAATCGGTATGGAATTCATATATGCCAAGGTGCTGTGAACCGCTGGTGCGGATATAGGTAAAATATTCAGGAGTTCCGACCGGGGGAAAGGGACCGTCACAATCAGCCGGAAGGGCGGTAAATGCTTCGTTCGAAGCCGGGAGGGTGAATGAAACCCTTGCAGCGTTAGGATCTCCTGCAAGCATGGCGGTGCGATCGTACGCGTCTGCGCCGACACCTGCAAAGGATGAACCGTTGGAGAACCTGTTGGAACTCATGTAATACCCGTCTGGCCATATCCCGAATTTTGGGTAATCGGGCATTGCCGTAAATGAAAACTGGTAACGGTACCATGTACCTGTCGGATCAGGTGTTGTTGAAATGGCAATCATCTGGTAATAGGGACCACTTGGATAGTTAGGCAGGGAAAACTGGGAGAAGAGCCAGCGGTCGGCAATCTCATCATAGAGAACCACTGCATCGCCGTCATTGCTATTGTTCGGTAATCCGTTCCATACAGTACTGTTGCTGGCAGGACCGAGGAGTTTAGACCCTGTTTTGTTGTAAATGGCATAGGAACAGTTTACAACCTGGAAATAGAAATTTAGTCCGACATCCCCATCGGTATCCGGTGGATTGTATCCTCCGATATTGCTGACCCCATCGAAACTCTGGATGGTTGTATCTGTTGCTGAAGTGCCATAATGTTCCTGTACAACAGGGTTCAAGAAATTAGGTATTCCTGATTTCAGCTCCGGATTTTCCTTGGTATTGAAAATGTTTTTAACGATGCCATCCTTCCATGATCTGTCAGCTCTGGCCGGGGCATTTTTAATCATATCCCTGAGGGGCGGGGAGATGTCGAAATATACGGCATGGGCCACAGTTGGTTTCAATGCTACATTCTGCGCGAATGAGAAATTCATGCCAAGAAACAGAAGCAATGCGAGGATAAAAGTTTTTTTCATGATCTGTTGTTTGTTTTTACTGAATGGTTCATTTGTTAGGTTAGCGGCTGCAAAGTTACAGAAAGTTGTCTAATTAGAACAACCTGGAAATTATTGTTTTTGGATAGAAGAGAAGGTACCCGTTTTTTGGACGGCTGGAAATTATTGGACGACCATCTTTTCGGTAATCAGCTTTTTCCCGGTCTTCAGTTGGATAAAATAAATCCCTTTGGCGTAACCGGAAAGGTCCAGTTTCCGGAGAACCGGTGCGGAGGTTGATTCAATCGTTTCCGAGAATAGTATATTTCCGTTTATGGATGAAATTGAAAGTAGAGCCGAACCGGAGGTGACGCCCCTGATGCCAATGGTTACCGATTCATGCGCAGGGTTTGGCTGGATCAGCAGTCCCGGTTCCGTATTGCCTGGTCCGGCAATACCGGTGCAGACGTCAAAAGTCACATGTCTTGTGCTGGAGACACTTCCTGTGCATGGAGCTTTCGAGGTAGCCACCAGTTTCAGGTCAACCGAACCAGAAAGTTTATCGTCCAGGCTGGGAAGATAGGTTGTTTCAAAGAGCGTGGAGTTTGTAAAAGTTCCCGAACCTGAAGTACTCCATCCAAACTGTTTGTAATTTGAAGCAGATCCGCTGACGGGGATAGACGTAACATACCAGCATACAGTTGTATCGGCACCTGCTGAAACAACCGGCTTGTAGCTGATCGCAACCTGGACGGTATCTTTGCGGGTTAACGTTCCGTCGTTTGTCGTGGCGATATATTTTGTGGCGATTAACGGGGCCGCTTTGGGATTCTGCAGCGTGGATGTAAACCCGGCGGGAATTGAACTCCATGAATAGGTATAGTTTCCTGACCCGCCGTTGGGTGCAACATTCAACTGGGTGGAATCACCTGAACATACAGGGTTCGGGAATGCGGTCGTTACCGTTGAAAACAGATTGGTAAAGGTGAAAGAGCCAATTCTTGTTTTCCAGCTCGCACTGGAGGTTGCTGCATAATATTCCTGCGTATACCAGAATTTCCCGGGAATGGACGGGTCTACAACCATTGCGCTGTAATCTCCCCAGCGTCCGCTGGCATCGGTTTGGCAACCCCCGCCATTGAACATGCTCTTTTCAGAAACTGTCATCGTTCCCAAAGGATCACCGCTGAGCCTTCCGGTGTAATGGATGGAGGGAAACATCGATGCACTTGAAATTGAAAATCCAAGGGCAATGCTTCCGTTAGCATCCATGGCAATACTGCCCATCCAGCGCCATTTTCCATCGGCAGGGGCATAGGTTCCTTCCTGGTACAAACTCCAGGTTCCACCGACATTCCTCAGTTCCATCCAACGAATACCCGCGGAACCGCTTGCATTCACGGTGGTGTTCAGCAGCATGGAAGAGTAGGTGCTGAAAACACGGTAGGGCATGCGGAACATGATCCTTTTTCCCGACATGGCGTCAAGTTTTGCCGTTGTTCCTTGTTGCGGAACACTATTTCCGTTCAAAGCCGAAAACATTGAAATAGGAATAGTATAGTTCTGGAGAAAAGTAGAATTGCCCAGGGTGGCCCAGTCAACATGGAAATCATATAATTTTACCGAGGATGTCGTCAGGTAACCAACAGGACAAGGTGTCCCTGCAGGTGGAAATTGAGTGTCACAGTCTGCTGCCTGCGTTCCTTCCGCAGAAGATGGCATGTTGAACATGACCATTTCGGCGGTGGGATCACCTGCAAGCATTTTCGCCCTGTTCATTGCAATTGCCGAAGGGCTTATAAAATAATAAGGTGAAACATGCGAAAAACGACGGATCGTCATGTAGTAACCATCACTCCAAACGGCAAGTTTAGGATAATCAGGCATGTCGACAAACATAAACTGGTACCTGTACCAGGTGCCGGTCGGGTCGTTCGTCTGCGAAATGGCCACATTTTCATAAAATGGTCCCGTGTTGCCGTTGGGAAGCGAAAACTGGCTGAATAACCAGCGGTCTGCATTTTCGTCATAGAGCACAACCGCATCGCCATCGTTGGAATTGTTTGGCAGTCCGTTGAAAATTACACTGTTATTGGTGGGACCCAATACTTTATTCCCGTTTTTATCGTAAATGGCATACTTGGTATTCACGACCTGGAAATAGTTGACCGGGCTGACATCCCCGTCAGTGTCAGGGGGCAGGCCGCCATTCATAACAATGCCGTCAAAATTCTGTATGGTGGTATCTGAGGTCATGGCATCTCCGAACGATGTCTGGCGAACCGGGTCGATAAACTGATTATCAGCAACGCTGTGGTCGTTCGAAATAACATTTTGTTTATTTTTAATGATCAACTCCTTCCAGGACTGGTCGGTGATCGCATCAGACTTTTGCACCATATCCCGCAGGGGAGGGGAGACATCAAAATAAACAGTTTTAATCACGGTAGGCTTCTGATTTTCCATCTGTGCGAACGAAAAATTCATCCCGAGGAACAGAACCAATGCGAGGGTAAGACG
>Ga0118677_10001454_pt1 | contig 50175 bp, 44 predicted proteins | sample AliMusrvi5mmetaG_FD_86154 | JGI IMG/M metagenome (GOLD analysis project Ga0118677, IMG submission 86154) | reverse complement strand
AGAGCTTCATAAAACTTTCCTTAAACAATTAAAACGCGGTACCGACTTGGAACTGCAAACGCTGGATGTTATCTGTTGGCTGAGACTTAATTGGAATACCATAACTAAACTTCAGTGGTCCCAGCGGTGATATCCATGATATACCTAGACCATAAGAATACCTCAACACCAGGTTGATATTCTCGCCAAAGGCATTACCGCCGTCCACGAAAGTAAACATTCGCAAGGTCTTTTCAGTACCCGATCCTGGAACTGGGACGGTGTATTCAACGTTTGTAACTATCTTAGACTGGCCACCGGTAGGCTGATAAGCGTTGTAAGTAGTGTTGTAATAAGTTGGGCCAAGAGAGCCTGGGGCGTAACCCCTAACGGATCCGATACCACCGACATAGTAATTTTTTGTGATTGGATATGGGTTTGAGCCGTATGCTTGACCGTAGCCCACCTCACCATTAAAAGACAGAATATTCGCTTTGCTAAAAGAGTGATAAGTCTGATACTGACCATACAATCGATAGTAGGTCATGTTTCCTGCAGGGGTTCCTACTTCTGAGGATAACTGCTCCAATGAACCTTCAGAGGGAATTAAAGCACTATCACGACCATCGCGAGACCAACCGGCCGTTAATGGGATGTTATAAGTATTAAGTGTCCCGGGATAACCTGGAGAAGCTACCCCATAAGACTGGGCATAATTGAGATAAGGTTGTGGAGTATTTGATGTGGTGTTGATCTGGAAATACTCTAACGCAGTTCCATAAAACACTCTGTCAACTTCGCTGTAAGGCACCCCGAATTTCAGATCGGTACCAACAGATCTAATCTGATAGTCAGGGTCACCAATGTAATACAAAGGCTTAGATGTGCGATAGTAAATATCGGTAAAACGACTAATACCGTCTTCAGTAAAATAAGGGTCATAGTTTGATAAAGCTATGCTCTGGTTTACTTTTCCCAAAGAGGCATTCAAGCCAATCGACTGACCAGAGCCAAAAGCATTATCTTGATTAATACCAGCGGTCAAAATCACTTTTTCGGTACTGGAATAACCCGCACCCAAAGAAACGGCTCCAGTGGGCTTTTCTTTAACATCCACATTCACATCGACTTGATCTGGAGAACCAGGGACGTCCTGAGTGGTTACGTTATTTTCAGTAAAGTAACCAAGTCGTCCTAAGCGCTTTTTAGATAGTTCAATCTTATCGCCGTCAAACCAGGAGCTTTCAAACTGGCGCATTTCTCGACGAATGACAACATCTCGCGTTTTAGCATTGCCAGAGATGTTGACTTTACGAACGTACACTCTGCGCCCAGGATCAACGACCAAGGTCAAATCTACTTCACTTTGCTCACGATGAATATCAGGCTGAGGATTAATGGTTGCAAAGGCATAGCCATAGGAGCCCAGCAAGTCAGCGATTGCTTTAGTGCTCTCAGTTAATTTAGCAGAGGAAAAAGTATCTCCCGCCTTAAGCTGAACTAACTGCATGAGTTCCGCCTCTTTGCCAAGTAATTCGCCAGCTAGGCTCACTTTCTGAACAGTGAACTTTTGACCTTCTTTAATACTGATCGTCAAATATATTGATTTTTTATCTGGGGTAATCGAGACCTGAGTAGAGTCAATCACAAACTCAAGATAACCACGATTAAGGTAATAAGAACGAATCGTCTCTAAGTCGGCCGTCAGTTTTTGCTTAGAGTAAAGGTTGTCCTTGGTATACCAAGATAACCAACCACCAGTTCGAAGCTGCATCAAACCAGTTAGGGTGCTTTCACTGAACACCTTATTACCGATGAAATTAATTTCCTGAATCTTGGCAACCGGGCCTTCATCAATATTAAAATAAATAGCAACTTGATTGCGTTCAACGGGAGTTACAGTCGCTACCACTTCGGCTGCGTACATCCCTTTACTGACATATTGGCGCTTTAATTCCTGCTCTGCTTTATCAATTAAGGCTTTGTCATAAAAGCGAGCCTCTGCAACCCCTACCGACTTGAGAGACTTGCGGACGATCTCCTGATCAAACTCTTTCATGCCCGTAAATTCAATACGAGAGATGGTTGGGCGCTCTTCCACGATCACGATGAGGACATCGCCCTGAGCCTGAATTTGAACGTCTCTAAAAAAGCCAGTTTCGTAAAGCGCCCGAATAGCGTCAGCCCCTTTTTCTTCGGTGAAGGTGTCGCCAACCTGAACAGGTAAATAACTAAAAACGGTTCCTGGTTCTACACGCTGGAGACCTTCAAGGCGGATGTCCTTAATGACAAAAGAGTCAGCTGCGTGAGCGCTTATGCAAACACTGGCTAAAACCAGTGCTACCTGGGCAATAAATCGGACAAACCGAGAGAAAAAGATATTCAGATGGATCAAGGCGAAAAATAGCGTTGCAAATCATTAAACAAGGCCAGCAGGGAAATGGAAATCAGCAAGATAAAGCCCACTTTCTGGAACTGCTCCTGCAATGAGGTCGAAATCCGTTTCCCAGAGACCAACTCCCATGCATCATACAGGAGCTGACCCCCATCTAGCATTGGCAATGGCACCAGATTAAGTAGGCCAATACTAATGCTCAAAATAGCCAAAAAAGCACAATATGCTTGCCACCCTACTTGAGCCGTCTTCCCTGCCATATTGGCGATACTCAGGGGCCCTCCCAGCTGCTTTAAAGAACTCTGCCCCGTCAATAAACCCCCCATTAAGCTCAGGGACACTTTACTGATCAACCAAACCCGCTTGGAGGCATAAATCAACCCACTCAATGGATCTAATTTAAGGGTGAAATATTCTGAAGCTGGAGGCAGTACTGGAAGAATTCCAAGTCGTGAAAAGGGGTCCTCCGAAGAAGACATTGCTGGCAATTGAGAAGCTAAAAAATCACTAGTAAATTGTCGTCCCGAAGGATCTTGCATTTTCAAAGCAAACCCCTCTTGCGAGCTAATGGCATCCATCAAATTCCACCGTAATGCATTCCAGCTAATAACCGACTCAAATTCTTTATCTGTTTGTGGGTGCCAGGCAAGAACTTGATCCCCTTGGGCGATTCCTAAGCTCGCGGCAACCGAGTCTGGAGGGGGTGCTTGCAAGCGGGCTGGTAACTGAATGACACCAGCAACATAAATGATGGTCAATAAACAAATAGCCAAAACAAAATTTGCTAAGGGGCCCGCAAAGACAATCAGAGATCGTCGCCACAGTGGCTTGGTATCAAAAGCTTGACTTTGTTCTGATGCTGCAATGGTTTGTTGTGGATCTCGACCATCCAATAGCTTGACATAACCACCCAATGGAATCGGGGCCAATACCCACTCCGTAGAGGAATACTTTGACTTGAAAGTAAATATTGGCTTACCAAAGCCCAAAGAAAACCGTAACACTTTAACGCCACATAAGCGAGCAGCCAGAAAGTGGCCGAACTCATGAAAGCAAACCACAATACTTAAGGTCAGCAAAAAAGCAGCAAAGGTGATAAATGACTGCAAAAAAAGTTTGCCTATTTATGAGTGCAGACGCTGGATCACATCCGTTGCAAGCACTCTGGATTTAGCATCTACTTCAAGAATATCTTCGAGCGAACTCGGAGTAGAGGGTGGAATCATGTTCAACACCTGCTCTACTACCTCTGGTATTTGTAGATACCGGAGCGCATTATCTAAAAATGCTGCGACTGCGATCTCATTTGCTGCATTCAAAATGACTGGGGCTGTCCCGCCCTGCTTACCCGCCTGAAATGCCAGCGATAGGCATGGAAAACGCTGAAGATCAGGCTCCATAAAATTGAGGGCTGCTTGTTGAGTCAAGCTTAATGATTGAACGCCTGCAGTGATACGGTCGGGCCAGGCTAGTCCATAGGCAATGGGGGTTCGCATATCGGGTTGACCCATTTGAGCAATAACTGAGCCATCGCAATAACGCACCATCGAGTGCACCACACTCTGTGGATGAATCAATACCTGAATTTTTTCAATAGGCAGGCCAAATAACCAATAAGCCTCGATTACTTCCAGCCCCTTATTCATCATCGTGGCAGAGTCGACGGAAATCTTCCTACCCATTACCCAGTTGGGATGTGCGCAAGCTTGCTCTGGAGTAACTTGGCTTAACTCAGCAATCGGGGTATTACGAAAGGGACCGCCAGAGGCCGTTAACCACAACTCTTCGACCCCATGATGCTGGCTCGGGCTTTTTGAATAATGGACAGGCAAGCATTGAAAAATTGCATTATGTTCGCTATCAATTGGCAGTAATTCACCACCGCCTTGACGCACAGCATCCATAAATAAATTACCTGACATCACCAGCGCTTCTTTATTGGCGAGCAAGATTCTTTTGCCAGCCTTAGCAGCGGCCAAGGTGGGTAATAACCCTGCTGCCCCAACGATCGCTGCCATCACGGTATCGCAATCTGACTCAAGCACTGCTGTAATCAGAGCATCTGGTCCATACAAAACTTGGGTGCTCACTTGTTTTGCCAATAAAAGCTCAGAGAGTTTTTTAGCAGAGCCTGCATCACTGACCACCGCGACCCTGGGCTTGAACTCAACACACTGCTCTGCCAAACGCTCGACCTGCTTGGCTGCTGTTAAGGCCACCACTTCGAATCGTTCTGGATGCGCACGAATCACATCCAGCGTATTTGTGCCAATTGAGCCGGTTGACCCTAGGATTGCGATGCGTCTCTTACTAGTCATAAAAACCCAACCAGTAAAACAGCAATTGGCATTACTGGGATTAATGCATCAACTCGGTCTAACACACCACCGTGGCCTGGTAATAAACGACTACTATCTTTAACCCCAGCCAATCTTTTGAATTGAGATTCAAATAAATCCCCAAAGATACTCAGGAAGGTTAAAGCAGTGACCATTAAAAACATGGGTAACCAACCAAAGCGGTAAGTCCAAACACCAAACAAAGTAAGGGTAGGCGCTAAATAAAAAGTGCATAGACCCGCATATATATAGCAAAGCACAAGACCTCCAACAGCGCCCTCAATAGATTTGCCAGGACTAATTTCTGGGGCAAGGCGACGCTTACCAATGGCTTTGCCCACAAAATAAGCCCCAATATCAGCAATCCAAACTAGTGCCATCGTAGACAAAAGAAATAACAAGCCTATTTCCCGCAGGAACATGACCGAAAACCAAGTTGCTGGAAGTAGGACAAGACCCAAAATAAAATAAGGAGCCGACCATTTTTTTAAATTGATCTTAAGCCCTCTAGATAACATTAAGGGGGCGATCAATAGCCAGAAGATGCTGGCAAAAAACATCAGAGCAAATGGCCCCAGGGGTTGATGAAGGAGCATTAAACCAGCAATGATCAATAGGCAGGCACTGGCATAGAAATAGGCTAACCAGGGTTGATTAGGAAGAATCAAGCGGCTCCACTCCCATGCCGAAGCCATAAGCAATAATAGAAAAAACCCGCCCAGATAAATGGGTGGCAGCACAAACAACACCGCCAAAAGAATCGTAAGCAGAACAATTGCTGTAATGACTCTTGTTTTTAGCATTTTGGCTTTTGCTCTTTTTTAAACTGCATCACTCATGCTTTGAGACATGACTTGCGCACTTGTCCTGCCAAAACGCCGCTCTCGTTGACTAAACCACTCAAAAGATTTATGAAGTTCAGCTTCATCAAAATCGGGCCACAAAACATCCGTGAAATAGAGTTCGGTATACGCAAGTTGCCATAGCAAGAAATTACTCACACGCTGCTCACCACCCGTACGAATAAATAAATCGGGCTCAGGGGCATATGACATTGACAAGAAAGGTTGAATCAAATCTTCGCTGACCTGTTCAGGTTTTAAGTGGGGATGGGCAATCAAGCATTGGCGCATAGCTTGTAAGATATCCCAGCGGCCACCATAGTTAGCAGCAATCGTAAAAGTCAGCGCCTTACATTGTGCAGTTTTTTCCTCAGAGAATGTCACCATCTTCTGAATATCACTATCAAAGCGCTCTAGGTCTCCAATAAGCTTGAGACAAATATCGTTCTCGGCTAAGCGGGTAACTTCACCTTTTAAGGATTTCAAAAAGAGCTTCATCAAGAAACCCACCTCTTCTGGTGGTCGACGCCAATTCTCGGAGCTAAAAGCAAAAAGTGTTAAGTATTCAACCCCAAGACGGCGGCACTCTGCAACAATTTTGCGGACTGCATTAAGTCCTTCGGAATGTCCCGCCACACGAGGCATGTGACGCTTGCTGGCCCAACGCCCATTGCCATCCATGATGATTGCCACATGGCGGGGAATAGCGCTGACCTCTGGGATTGCCAGGGTAGAGCTCGTGTGCTGGGTCATCTATAAATATGTGGGAGATGAAAAAGAGACAGCCTTAAACCGTCATGATCTCTTTTTCTTTATCAGCAATGATCTTATCAATATCGACCACCGCTTTGTCCGTCATCTTCTGAATCTCATCGGTAGCACGACGCTCCTCATCTTCAGAGATTTCCTTATTTTTCGTAAGGCGCTTGAGATGTTCATTTGCATCCCGGCGTAAATTACGCACCGCAATCTTGGTCTCTTCACCTTCAGACTTCACAACTTTGGTGAGCTCACGACGGCGCTCTTCGGTAAGCGCCGGCATTGGCACACGAATCACGGTACCTTGTGAGGCTGGATTTAATCCTAAATCAGAATCACGAATGGCTTTCTCAATTGCAGCAACCATCGTTTTTTCAAAAGGCTGAACATTAATCGTGCGAGCGTCAGCCAGCCCAAGACTTGCAACCTGACTCAGTGGTGTTGGATTACCGTAGTACTCCACCTGAATATGCTCCAAAATTCCCGGATTTGCACGCCCCGACCGAATTTTGGCTAAACTGGTTTTCAAAGCATCAAGAGACTTGTGCATCTTTTGATCAGTATTGGTTTTAATTTCTGCTGCAGACATCCGACCTCCTGTTAAACGTGTACTAAGGTACCCTCTGCCTCGCCCTGCACTACACGCATCAATGCGCCTGGCTTCAGAATAGAGAATACTTTGATAGGTAGTTTGCGATCACGGCATAGCGCAAAAGCAGTAGCATCCATCACTTGCAAATTCTTGATGAGTGCTTCATCAAAGGTAATCGTTTTATAGAGGGTTGCGCTAGGATCTTTAACAGGATCAGAGCTGTAGATACCATCGACCTTAGTCGCCTTCAACATCACCTCCACACCCATTTCAGCTCCACGCAATGCAGCAGCAGTATCTGTAGTGAAGAATGGATTACCCGTGCCAGCGGCAAAAATCACAACCTTACCTTCGCTCATTGCCCGAATTGCCCGTGGACGAATATAAGGCTCGACCACTTGATCCATTCTCAGGGCGGATTGCACACGCGCTTCAACCCCTTTTTGGCGCAAGGCATCTTGCAGAGCTAAGGAGTTCATCATGGTTGCAAGCATGCCCATATAGTCAGCAGTAGCGCGATCCATGCCAGCCGCTCCTCCGGCAACGCCACGGAAAATATTACCGCCGCCAATCACAATCGCTAACTCGATACCGCTATTGACCACTTGAGCAATTTCGCTAACCATTGCATCAATAGTTGCAGGGTTGATGCCGAATGCATCATCACCCATCAAGGCTTCACCAGATAGTTTTAAGAGAACTCTTTTGTAGGCTGGCATCTTCTTCTGTTTTCCGTAATCACTAAGTCGGTACTGAACTTAGCTTATTGATCTTTAAGTGTTTTTATATCTCGAAAGGATTATAAAGGGCTTGGCAAAGACCAAAGAAAAGGGCATAGAAACGTGCTTCCTATGCCCTTGGATACAGCAGCTTAGCCAGATCGGCTAGGCCTGATAACTCAGATTAAGCAGTGGCTTTTGCCGCGGCAACCTGAGCTGCTACTTCAGCAGCAAAGTCGTCTTGACGTTTCTCAATGCCCTCGCCTACAACAAACATCGTAAAGCCCTTAATAGTGGTGTTGGCTGCTTTGAGCATTTGCTCAACGGTTTGCTTGTCGTTTTTCACGAAAGTCTGATTCAATAAAGAAACCTCTTTAAGATATTTCTGAATTGAGCCTTCAACCATCTTTTCCACAATCTCAGGTGGCTTGCCAGATTCAGCTGCTTTTTGCACAGCAACGCTGCGCTCAATAGCAATCGATTCAGCAGGCACATCCGCCATAGACAAAGCAACTGGTTTCATCGCAGCAATATGCATTGCCACATCTTTGGAGGCAGTTTCATCGCCCTCAAACTCGACCATGACGCCAATACGAGTGCCGTGGAGATAGGAAACCAATTTACTGCTACCTGCAAAACGCTTAAAACGACGTGGCATGATGTTTTCGCCAATCTTGCCGATCAACGCGCTACGCACTTCATCAACCGTAGAGCCATTCATTGGCAATGCTAGTAAAGCAGCAACGTCGGCTGGATTTTTCTCAGCAACTAACTTTACACACTCATTAGCAAAAGCCAAAAAGTCATCGTTCTTAGAAACGAAATCGGTTTCACAATTCACTTCAAGCAAAGCACCAGTAGTGCCGCTGATGAATGAAGCAACGATTCCTTCGGCTGTTACACGAGAAGCAGCTTTGCCAGCTTTGCTACCGAGTTTGACACGCAGAATCTCTTCTGCTTTAGCCATATCACCATTAGCCTCAGTTAGAGCCTTCTTGCACTCCATCATGGGAGCATCAGTTTTGGCGCGTAATTCGCCAACCATTGCGGCGGTAATAGCGGTCATTATTCTGCTTTCCCTTCTTCAACAAATTCTTCTTCGCCTTCTTTAGCAGCGATTAAAACTTCTTGAACTGCATTCGCTCTGCCCTCGAGGATGGCATCAGCAACACCACGTGCATATAAAGTCACGGCTTTGCTGGAGTCATCGTTGCCAGGAATGATGTAATCAATTCCTTCGGGGGAGTGATTGGTGTCAACTACAGCAATAACTGGAATGCCGAGTTTATTAGCTTCGGTAATGGCAATCTTATGGTAACCAACGTCCACTACAAAAATCGCATCTGGTACGCCATTCAGGTCTTTGATACCGCCTAAGGCTTTTTGTAATTTGTCGAGATCACGATCATTAGTCAAAGCTTCTTTCTTCGAAAGCTTTTCCCAATCGCCTGCCTCCTTAGCGACTTCCATATCTTTTAAGCGCTTGAGGGAACCCTTAACGGTTTTGAAGTTGGTGAGCGTACCGCCCAACCAACGGCTGTCGATGTAAGGCATACCTGCGCGGGTCGCTTCTTCAGCAATAATTTCGCGAGACTGGCGCTTTGTCCCAACAAATAAAATGGTGCCACGGTTGGCGGAAACTTGTTTGACAAATTTCAGGGCATCCTGAAACATTGGCAATGTTTTTTCCAAATTGATAATGTGGATCTTATTGCGATGGCCGAAAATATAAGGGGCCATCTTGGGAGACCAGAAACGGGTTTGGTGGCCAAAATGGCAACCGGCTTCCAGCATTTGACGCATAGTCACTGACATGTAATTCTCCTAAGGGTTGGTTCTAAAGTTAAGTCCTAGCTGCGCTCAAAAGCGCCACCCTGGAAGGCTTAACTCGCTATTTCAGATCACTTTGGACTGTTTTTAATTAGCCCAGCGTGCACCGAGAACGAAATTATAGCTTAAATATCAAGCATCTAGCAAGGTATAACTGGCTCAGAACCCTGGCTAGATTGACTCTGAGCATCAAAATTGGGTAATTTGACCCTGCCAAATTAGGCCAAGTCGTTGATAATCAAGGCATGAACAGCGTATTTACAGTAGAAAAAGATATTCAAGGCATGCGGGAAGCGGGCCGTTTAGCGAGTGAGGTGTTAGACCACGTCACTCCCCACGTGAAGCCAGGAGTTAGCACCGCCGAACTTGATCGGATTTGTCATGACTATATGCGGGATGTGCAAAAGACCATTCCCGCTCCACTCAATTACCAGCCCCCAGGATACCCCCCATTTCCGGCTGCTATCTGCACCTCAGTCAACGATGTGATTTGTCATGGGATCCCTGGAGAAAAAATTCTCAAGACTGGTGATGTCGTTAATTTAGACATCACGGTGATTACCCCCGATGGTTACTATGGCGATACCAGCCGCATGTTTATGGTCGGCGAGGTTTCTGTCTTGGCAAAACGGTTAACCCAAATTACTTTTGAATGTATGTGGCTTGGTATTGCCCAAGTAAAACCTGGTGCCTCGCTTGGTGATATTGGTCATGTGATTCAAACGCATGCTGAAAACGCCGGCTATTCTGTTGTCAGAGAATATTGTGGTCATGGCATTGGCAAAGTGTTTCATCAGGACCCGCAAATCCTGCACTATGGTCGCCCAGGAACTGGGGAGAAACTAGAGCAAGGTATGACTTTCACTATTGAGCCCATGATCAATGCAGGGCGTCGTGAGATCCGCACCATGCCTGATCAGTGGACAGTCAAAACCAAAGACCGCAGTCTGTCTGCACAATGGGAGCACACCTTATTGGTTACAGCTACGGGGGTTGAGGTCTTGACCTGGTCTACTGGGAGCAACCCTCCTCCAGATTGCGTCAAGGGTCTCGTGTTTAGACCTGAGACAACTAACGCTTAGTTATTCCAGGACGCTGGACATGAATGCTCAAGCCCCCATGATTTTGGATGCAGCGGGCTTTCGCGCTGCACGAGATGAAGCATTTACTAAATTTAAAAATGATCAGCAAATTCATAAGCTGACAAAGCAGCTATGTAAATTGAGTGACCAACTACTCATTCAGCTCTGGAAAGAAAGCAATCTAGAAAAAGAAGCTGCGCTCGTCGCAGTAGGAGGATTTGGTAGAGGTGCCTTATTCCCTTATTCAGATATTGACATCTTAATTTTGCTACCAGGCAATCCAGATTCTGTTCCCGAGAGCCTCTCCCGAAAGGTAGAAAAATTTGTTGCCTCTTGCTGGGATACTGGTTTAGAGATTGGCTCTGCAGTGAGAACGGTGAGTGAATGTATCAGTGAAGCCGAGCAAGACATTACCGTACGCACCTCTTTATTAGAGGCGCGTTTCATTGATGGACAAAAAGGGCTCTTTAAAGAATTTACAATTTCTTTTAATAAGGCCTTAGATCCAAGAACTTTCTTTCAGGCGAAACTCGCCGAGCAAATTCAACGTCATCACAAATATCAAGATACTCCCTACTCCCTAGAGCCTAATTGCAAAGAGAGCCCCGGCGGACTGAGAGACTTGCAAGTCATCTCATGGGTAAGTAAAGCCGCGCAACTTGGCAAAACCTTTAAAGATCTCAATACTCAGGGACTCATTACCAAGCGCGAGCTCACTGAGCTTAATCGTAATCAGAAGTTTCTAGAGACCTTGCGTGCCAATTTACATTTACTCGCGGGGCGCAGGCAGGATGTGCTGGCTTTTGATTTACAAAATCCTCTTGCAGCTGCTATGGGACTGCATGAAGAATCCGCTCGCTTAGGTAGCGAAGCAATCATGCGTCAGTATTATTGGGCTGCCAAAGCGGTAACGCAGCTGAACGATATCTTGCTGCAAAATATTGAGGCTTTACTCTTTCCACAAGAGTCAAAAACGACTTACCCTATTGCTGGCGAAGAAAATCAGCATTTCATTGAACGTCAAGGCCTCTTGGATATTGTTGATCCGCTCCTATATGAAAAACATCCTGAGCAGATTTTGCGGACCTTCTTGGTTTTTGCACAAACGCCCAGCGTAACCGGCTTATCTGCCACGATCTTCAGGGCCCTCTATAACGCCCGCCAATTAATGGATCAGAAATGGCGCAGCGACCCCCAAAATCGAGACATATTTATTGAGATAGTGAAGCAAGCCGAAGGTGTCAGCCGTGCTTTTCAGCTAATGAACCGGACTAGCGTACTTGGGCGCTATCTACCGGCGTTCCGCAGAATCGTTGGCCAAATGCAGCACGACCTATTCCATGTGTATACCGTTGATCAACATATTTTGATGGTCTTGCGTAATGTGCGCCGCTTCATGGTGGTGGAACATGCCCACGAATTTCCTTTCTGTAGCAGCTTGATTGCACACTTTGATAAGCCGTGGTTACTGGTGATCGCAGCCCTCTTCCATGATATTGCTAAAGGTCGCGGTGGTGATCATTCCAAACTAGGCAAAGCGGATATGCGCAGATTTGCTAAAGAACATGGTCTTGATAGAACAGATACAGAGTTGCTGGTCTGGTTAGTTGCTGAGCACCTGAATATGAGTCAAGTTGCACAAAAGCAAGACATTACCGATCCAGATGTCGTTAATGCCTTTGCTAAACACGTCGGTGATGAACGTCATTTAACTGCTTTATATTTGCTAACGGTTGCCGATGTTCGCGGTACCAGTCCAAAAGTATGGAATGCCTGGAAAGGCAAATTACTAGAAGACCTCTACCGCGCCACACTGCGGGTCCTCGGTGGCTCGAAGTCAGATGCCTCTTCTGAATTAGCCCTACATCAAGAAGAGTCCCGCGCCAAGCTACGCTTATACGGCTTGGAAGACGCCTCCTATGCGCATTTCTGGGAACAACTCGATGTCCCATTCTTCCTAAGGCAAGATGCTGCTGATATTGCTTGGCTGACACGTTTGCTGTTCACCAAAGTAGATAGTCCTGAGCCAATCGTTCGAGCCAGACTTTCTCCAATCGGAGATGGTTTACAGGTCGCGGTCTATGCCAAGGATCAAGCAGACTTATTTGCTCGTATTTGTGCTTACTTTGAACGCCATGGATTCTCGATTTGGGATGCTCGTATTCATACCACTCGCAATGGATATGCGCTAGATACTTTCCAAATTTCTGGCAGTAATTTAGTCAGCGAAGGTGGTAGCTATCGAGATCTGATTCAATTAGTTGAATATGAACTTACGCTAGCGCTACAAAGCACTGAGTCCTTACCCCACCCCAGCATGGGTCGTCTGTCGAGACAATCCCGCAGCTTCCCGATTCAGCCTCGGGTCCGCGTTATGCCTGATGAGCGCGGTCAATACTTCGCACTCTCGCTATCAGCAAGCGATCGCACTGGCCTACTTTATGCCATCTCGCGCGTACTTGCTAAGCATCAAGTCTCCCTGCATACCGCGCGGATTAACACACTCGGCGAAAGAGTCGAAGACGTTCTCTTGTTAGATGCTGTAAATCTGAGCAAGAATCCTAAATTACAGATTCAGTTAGAGACTGAATTATTAGAGGTGCTGGGAACGTAGGTCAACCTAGTAAGTCGAGCATCGCTTGCTCATCAATGACTGTAATACCCAACTCTTCTGCTTTGCTTAGCTTGCTACCAGCGTCTGTACCTGCGACAACATAATCTGTTTTTTTGGAGACCGAGCCAGCGACCTTCGCGCCCGCCTTCTCAAGCAGGTCTTTAGCTTGATCACGACTCAAGCTTGGAAAAGTTCCAGTAAGCACAAACGTTTTTCCTACTACTGCAGCGCTGATCACTTTCTTTTCAACGGAGAGTTGCATGCCTGATGCAAGAAGTTGCTCGATTACTTCTCGATTATGGGCTTCCTCCATGAAGCTCACAATAGAATCTGCTACTACAGGGCCTACATCTTTCACAGTGAGTAAATCTTCCAAGCTAGCATCCATCAGAGCATGCATCGACTGGTAATGATTAGCCAAATCTTTGGCAGTAGTCTCACCGACATGACGAATACCTAAAGCAAAGATGAATCTGGCCAAAGTCGTATTGCGTGATTGGTTGATCGCCTGAATTAAATTATCGGCAGACTTTTCACCCATACGCTCTAAATTGGCTAGAGCAGAAAAACCTAGGCGATAAAGATCTGCGGGAGTTCTCACTAAGTTCTGATCAACCAACTGATCGACAATCTTTTCACCGAGGCCCTCAATATCGAGCGCCCTTCTGTGAGCAAAATGAATTAATGCCTGCTTACGCTGTGCCCCACAAAATAGGCCACCACTACAACGCGCTACTGCCTCATCTGCTAAGCGCTCAATATGAGAGTCGCATACCGGGCATCGACTTGGCATTACGAATTCAGTCGCACTTTTAGGGCGTCGCTCCTTAATGACGGACACCACTTCAGGAATCACATCACCTGCTCGCCGCACAGTAACAGTATCCCCAATGCGAACATCCTTGCGTTTGACCTCATCCTCATTGTGTAAGGTGGCATTCGTGACGGTGACACCCCCTACCTCTACAGGAGCCAATCGAGCGACGGGAGTAATGGCTCCAGTGCGGCCCACCTGAACATCAATACCCAAGACAGTTGTTAAGGCCTCTTGAGCAGGAAATTTATGCGCCAGAGCAAAACGGGGCGCTCTTGAGACAAAGCCGAGTGTGTTTTGCTCAGCAATAGAATTGACCTTGTAGACAATCCCATCGATGTCGTAAGGCAAAGAATCGCGCTTAGCCTCAATCTCATGATAAAAAGCGAGCATGTCTTCTACCGATTTCAGGACTTTTCGTTCTGTACATACTGGTAAGCCTAAATCAACATAGCGATTGAGTATCTCCTCATGAGTTGCGGGAAGCCACCCCTGCGGCTCCAAGGCACCCAGACCATAAGCAAAGAAAGACAGTGGACGTTTAGCGGTGATCTTCGAATCCAACTGTCTTAAGCTACCCGCAGCTGCGTTACGAGGATTGGCAAACTCTTTCTCGCCCTGCGCAGCTGCCAGTTGATTCATTTTCAGGAAATCCTCTAAATACATGAAGACTTCACCGCGCACCTCTAAAACAGCTGGAATGTTTTTACCTAGGAGCCGCAAGGGAATCGCACGAACTGTTTTGATGTTTGCTGTGACATCTTCACCACTTGCGCCATCACCTCTCGTTGCGGCTCGAACTAAAGAGCCATTTTCATAGCGCAATGAGATCGCAAGGCCATCAAATTTCAACTCGCCAGCATAGTCCACTTGCTTGACATTCAACCCCTCTCTACAGCGGCGATCAAAAGCAATCAATTCAGCATCTTCAAAAGCATTATTGAGAGAAAGCATCGGCACCACGTGCTCTACCGAATCAAATTCTTTGAGGGCAGCCCCACCAACCCGCTGGGACAGTGACTCTGAAGTGATCCACTCAGGATGGGCTACCTCTATCTCCAATAATTCTCGATAGAGGCGATCGTATTCAATATCAGGTAATAGCGGTGCATCGAGAATATAGTAAGCATGCTCCAGTCGAGCTAGCTCTTTTTGTAAAAAGGCGTAACGATCCGCGAGATTCATCGGCCGATTAGACGACAAAGTACTTCCTTAGCTAAATAATCTGATGGCAGTGGATGACCCAGCAGGAATGCCACTCTTATCCAACTTGATATAGAGCACATCTAAATGCTGGCGGATGCTGGTGACTGCAGCTTCACTCAAGTTCATGCCGTTGTCATCGACTAAGCGACCATGGGCGATCTGAGCGACTGCAACACCCTCCGCTAGCATTCGTTCAAAGGCACGCGAGCTCTCAGGCACCAAGGGAAACTCCAGCAATAGGGTAAATTGCTTCACAGATTGATTGGAGTCGAGCTCGGCGCTTTTAAATAATCCAGCTTCAGGTCCACCAAATTCGTAGGATCTGCCATTACGGCTTAAATGAAAGCCTCTTTGTCGCAGAATAATAGCCAAGTCTTTCCACGAACAGGGCTCATCGAATGCCACGTTAATACTGAGCTGAATATCACTCTCTGCTGCCATGCGATCAAGCTCTTCGGCACTTTCTAACATTGCACTTACAGTGGGCATATCAATTTGTGATCCTAAGGTTTCAGCAAGTAATTGGACACGTGAACAAAAATCAGAAAGCTCTAAAACACCAATCGGACCACGTCTGCTTGCTAACTGAATCGCTAGTTGTAATTCAGAATAAACTGCATCGCTTTGAATGGGCTCCCAAGTCTCTACCTCATCTACATTCACATTGAGGCCCTCGCACATCCACTGAACACCTGATGGCCCGGGAATATCTTGCCAATCTTCCATTTCTTTAAGAATTTCCTGGCCGCTAATCGGCTCATCAAAACGCAAGGAGATGACACAGTCAATGCGGGGATCAATTGCAGCCTTTTCAGAACTCATGATTACCGGCGCTTGGACCTGCTCTGCCTCAGTCTCATTTTGTGTCGAGCTGATATCGGCAAATCCGGGGGCAAATCGTTTTTCTAGCGCATTCTGGGCTTTTGCCTTTTTACGAACATGTGCGTATCTCAGATTTAGTAGCGCTACAAGTATCAAAATACCTAGGCCAATGACTGCTAAAGCAAACTGCAAGTCTGACAAACCCAAACTTGTCATGATTTGCTCTAAAAACACTTAAGCAGCCTCCACCATCGATACGGCAGATGAGATATCAACCGCAACAATGCGGGATACACCCTGCTCTTGCATGGTGACACCAATCAGTTGATGGGCAATTTCCATGGTGATCTTGTTATGTGAGATGAAGACAAACTGAGTCTTATCAGCCATTCTGGAAACCATTTCAGCATAGCGCAAGGTGTTTGCATCATCTAGTGGCGCATCGACCTCATCGAGCAAACAGAATGGTGCAGGATTGAGCAGGAATAGCGAAAAGACTAAAGCAATTGCGGTTAGGGCTTTTTCTCCACCCGATAATAAATAGATGGTGCTGTTCTTCTTACCAGGTGGCTGAGCCATCACTTGGACGCCGGCATCTAAAATCTCTTCGCCAGTCATAACTAACTCTGCATGACCACCACCAAATAACTCTGGGAATAATCTGCCAAAGTGCTTATTCACCTCATCAAAGGTGCCCTGGAGTAAGTCGCGGGTTTCAGCGTCAATCTTCGCAATTGCATCAGTCAAAGTTTGCATTGCTTCGTTCAAGTCAGCTGATTGCGCATCTAAGAATGACTTACGCTCGCGAGAGCTGGCCAACTCATCTAAGGCTGCCATATTGACAGGTCCAAGAGACTGAATTTCAGTATTTAAACGATTGACTTCGCTTTGCAAAGCGCCAACCTTGAGGTCTGAGCTAAAGCTAGTTTCAAGTGCGATCAAGTCAGCTTCTGCATCGGTTAATAAGGTCGCAAACTGTTCAAAGTTCAAGCGTGCTGCTTGCTCACGTAACTGGAGATCCACCACTTTATCGCGCATGGGCTGTAAACCACGCTCGATTTGTAAGCGCTCTTCATCGGCTTCACGCAACTTATGCAACAAGGCATCTTGTTCCGTTCTTGCAGCTGCCAGCAAAGACTCTCTCTCGCTTCGTGTCAGCAATAGGCCCTGCAGTTGCTCTTGGGCAGCTTCATCGCTCAAACTCTTCAGCTCTTCTTCAGCGAGAGCATATTTATCCTGAATCTCCATGATCTGAGTACGCGCAGTACTTTGGTCACGCTGTAAGTCAGCAATACGCTGTTGAAGCGATCGTGTAGCAAAAGCAGCTTCTTGGGCGGCCATCTCTGCGGCACGCAAAGATTCACGGAGTTGATCACGCTGTTGGCTCGCGAGCTCTAATTGCTGATTTGCCACAGATAGTTTTTGCTGGAGGTCTTGCTTCGCGCTCTCAGAAGTCTGTAATTCATGAGTGGCTTGATTTTGCGAAGCCATGAGCTGCTCAAGTTGTTTGGCTAACTCATCCAAATCATTTTGTATTTGCGCGGCTCTTTGGCTATATTGTTCTTCAGCTTGAGTGAGTTGCATTCTCTCAACCTCAAAGCCATGCGCTTCATTCACGGCGTGCTCAGCATTTAGGCGTGCTTGTTCTGCGGCCTGATGTGCAGCTTGATAATTAGCAATACATTGATCCATCTCGCCTTGAAGCTCGCTTTGGATCAGTTTTTGTGCACGCAGTTGCTTCTCAAGACTTTCCATCTCCTGTGCGCGAGCTAGCATGCCAGCTTGTTCAGAATCTGCTGCGTATAACTGAACACCAACGCGACTCACCAAATGACCTTGTTGGGTTACCAAAGCGCCGCCCGCTGGAAGTTTTTCGCGACGACGCAAGGCATCTTCGAGACTATCAGCAATATAAATTTTATCTAGCCATTCTTGTAAAACGGCAGAAAGACGCGGAGCGCCTGCACTTTGCACCCGAGAAGCCAAGGCAATGAAATCGGCTGGAACCGGAGATGATGCTGGTGCAATTTCTTCAGTCAATAAAATAGCAAGGCGACTTGGTGGCGCATCATTTGCTAATGCCAGAGTCTCTTGAACACTCTTTGCCGTCACTGCTGCTAGACGTTCACGCAATACGGACTCTAAGGCGGTTTCCCAACCAGACTCTACTTTGAGCTCTTGCCAGAGTCGCTTACTTTCTTTAAGTCCCTTGCTTTCTAACCAAGGTCCGATCTTGCCTTGCGCCTGAACGCTAGCTTGTAGCGCGGTTAATGCGGTGAGCTTGGCTTCGGTCTGCGCTAGATCTTGATTAGCAGTCTGAATCTGTTGTTGGGCAGCATTACGCGCTTCATCGGCTGCAGGCACGCGTTGTTGGGTTTCTAGAGCACGCTGCTTAGACTCTTCTACCTTACGCTGGGCCATCACTTGACGATCTAGGGCCATTTGTAAAGCCTCAGGGTCGGGCTTACGCATTCCGCTTAACTCATCATGTAATCGGCTCGTACGACCCTGCAACTCTTCTTGTTGAGCTGACAATGCTTTAGTTCTCTCACCTAAGCTAGCTAAACGCTGCTCCATCGCTGCCAAACTATCTCTAGCAACATTAAGGGCTTGAACTGCAAATTGGTAAGACTCTTCACGCCCGGGTAGTTGTGTTTGCAGCGCACTCAAATCGGATACCAAAGCTTGCTCTTTTTCTACAGCAGCAGCCAGCTCATGTTCGGCAGTACGCTGGGCTTGTGCTGCATCGGTTTCTTGTACAGTCCAACGCTGAAGTTGTGCCTGTAAATCCTGAATTTGTTGAGCAAGACGTTGACGCCCTTCCTGCACATAACGAATTTGTGACTCTACTTGGCTGATATCAGAGTTGGTTTGATACAAATCGCCTTGCGCTTGAGAAACCTTGTCTTGAAGTGCGTACTGCTCGGTACGCATCACTTCTAATTGCGTCTCGGCGTGTCTTAACTTCGCTGTCTGTTCTTCTAAGCCGACTTGGGTATCGCGAATCGCATTGGCATGACGCTCTTGCTCTTTACCAGCTTCGGTTTGACGCACAAACCACAACAATTGCTGCTGTGATTTCATTTCTGTAGATAACTGGGCATGGCGTTCAGCCACAGTTGCCTGCTTCTCCAGGCGAGTAAGTTGCTGATCCAGTTCACGCAAAATATCTTCAACACGAGTGAGATTTTCTTTAGTGTCTTCAAGACGCGAGGCAGTTTCTTTACGACGCTCTTTATATTTCGAGACGCCCGCAGCCTCTTCTAGGAAAACTCTCAACTCTTCAGGCTTAGACTCCAGAATACGGTTGATCGTTCCTTGCCCAATAATGGCATAACCTCTTGGTCCCATGCCGGTGCCCAAGAAAATATCTTGAATATCTTTACGACGTACCACTTGATTGTTAATGTAGTAACTCGAGTTACCATCGCGTGTCAAAACGCGTTTGACAGATAACTCCGTAAATGCGCCCCACTGACCTTGCGCACGTCCATCTGAGTTATCAAAAATCAATTCAACACTGGCACGTCCCGAAGGTTTGCGTAAACCAGAGCCATTAAAAATGACATCCTGCATTGATTCACCACGCAACTCACTTGCACGAGATTCGCCTAAAACCCAGCGAACAGCGTCAATAATGTTGGACTTTCCGCAACCATTTGGGCCAACCACCCCAATTAACTGACCCGGCATTTCAAAATGGGTTGGATCAACGAATGACTTAAAGCCGGAAAGTTTGATGGATTTCAGATGCACGGCGGACTTTGTAGGATAAAAAGGGGTTTAAATGAGGGGTCAAAAATTACAGCTAAAGTGGGATGATGATAGCAAGCTTAGGGCTGTTTACACCCGTTTTTGGCCCATCGATATAATGATAAATCGACATTCGGGGCAAAATCCCTTAACAATCTTATAGTTAACTAAAAAGCATGAGCCAATCCATTCAAAACACCATCGAACAAGCCTGGGAAAACCGCGCCAAGCTCTCTCCTCAAGCAGTTTCTGCAGAGATCCGTCAAGCAGTTAATGCTGTCCTAGAAGGCCTTAATTCAGGGACTATTCGGGTGGCTGAGCGTCAAAGCGTGGGCAAGTGGGAGGTTAATCAGTGGGTAAAAAAGGCTGTCCTCCTATCCTTCCGCCTTGAAGACAACAAACCCATGTCTGCTGGTGGCTATACCCAGTTCTACGACAAGGTGCCCAGCAAGTTTGAGAATTACACTGAGGCTGACTTTGCAGCTGGTGGCTTCCGAGTGGTTCCCCCTGCGATTGCTCGCCGCGGCTCCTTTATTGGCAAGAATGCCGTTCTAATGCCCTCTTACGTCAATATTGGCGCCTACGTTGGTGAAGGCACCATGGTTGATACCTGGGCAACAGTCGGTTCATGCGCTCAAATTGGTAAGAATGTCCATTTATCAGGCGGTGTTGGTATTGGTGGTGTTTTAGAACCCATTCAAGCTGGGCCCGTCATCATTGAAGATAACTGCTTTATCGGTGCTCGCTCTGAAGTGGTCGAGGGTGTTGTCATTGAAGAAAACAGCGTACTTTCAATGGGCGTCTACATCGGTCAAAGCACTAAGATCTATGATCGGGAAACCGGTGAGGTCCATTACGGCCGTGTGCCAGCTGGTTCAGTAGTGGTCCCAGGCTCCATCCCAGCAAGCAATGGGAAATACAGCCTCTATGCTGCAATCATTGTGAAAAAAGTCGACGCACAGACCCGTGCTAAAACTGCAATCAATGAATTGCTCCGCGACTAAATCACCATGAGCGCAGCCCTTGATCTCACTGAAGCACTGATCGCCTGTAAATCAGTTACCCCTGCTGATGGTGGTTGCCAAGAATTGATCGCTCAGCGTCTACAAGCAATTGGCTTTCATACGGAAAGTATTGTTAGTGGTCCAGACGACTTCAGAGTAAGCAATCTGTGGGCCATTAAAAAAGGACAGCTAGGCGATCAAGGTAAAGTTTTTGTCTTTGCTGGCCATACCGATGTAGTGCCAACCGGCCCTCTCGAAAAATGGACCAACGATCCATTCACTCCGACGATTCGTGAGGGCCATCTATATGGTCGTGGCGCTGCTGATATGAAAACCTCGCTGGCGAGCTTTGTAGTTGCTACCGAAGAATTTGTTACAGCGCATCCAAAGCACTCGGGTTCTATTGCTTTTTTAATTACGAGTGATGAAGAAGGTCCTGGCCATGACGGCACAGTGATTTTGTGTGAACGTCTTAAGCAAGACAAACAGAATCTTGACTACTGCATCGTTGGTGAACCCACCTCGGTTAATAAACTCGGTGACATGATTAAGAATGGCCGTCGCGGATCCCTCTCCGGGAAACTGATTGTCATGGGCGTGCAAGCCCATATTGCTTACCCTCATTTAAGCAAGAATCCGATCCACTTAGCAGCAGGCGCAATCCAAAAGTTAAGCGATATGGAATGGGATAAAGGTAACCAATTTTTTCAGCCAACCAGTTTTCAGATCTCTAATATCCACGCCGGTACAGGCGCAAACAACGTGATTCCAGGCGAGTTGAAAATTGATTTCAACTTCCGCTTCTCTACTGAAAGTACTCCAGAGCAGCTGCAAGAAAAGGTAGAGAAGATTCTTCAATCTGAAAGCCTGGACTACGAGATTGATTGGCATGTGGGCGCAAACCCGTTTCTGACTGGCGATGGCGCTTTAGCCAATGCCCTACGGACCGCCATTCAGGAAGAAGTCCATCTAGAAACAGAATTGTCGACTACTGGTGGAACTAGCGATGCTCGCTTCATCTCCAAAATCTGCAAAGAAGTTGTTGAGTTTGGTCCTATCAATGCCACGAGTCATAAAATTGATGAGTGCGTCAATATTGATGATGTTGAGCCACTGAAAAATATTTACCGTCTCACGCTTGAGCAATTGGTTGCTTAAGCCATTCCTTCTTCAATACATTCCCGATCATGGACCCCGAGCCTCAACCCCAACTGACAGTAGATCAGAGTATTGAGCAAGTTGCTCGGTTGCTAGAAAAAGCCAAGCTCCATTACGGGCATGGGGCAAGTGATGCGCCCAGTGAAGCGCTTTGGATTGTGAGCAAGCAACTGGATCTCAGTCCGAGTGATGCTCTAGATCAACTTCAGCAAGTCATCTCTCCAGAAAATCATTCAAAAGCACTCGCACTTGCACAACTACGAATAGATTCACAAAAACCGCTTGCCTATCTCTTGGGCGAAGCTTGGTTAATGGGCGTCCCCTTCTATAGCAATGAACAAAGTATTGTGCCGCGCTCATGGATCGCAGAATTGATCGTTAATGGTGATCTAGAGCCCTGGCTCCCTGCTGATGGAAAAGCTCTCGATCTTTGTACTGGTAACGGATCTCTTGCAATTTTGCTGGCACTAGCCTGTCCTGATATACAAGTGAGCGCATGCGATATTAGTCTGCCTGCACTGGCTTTAGCCTCACGCAATCTAGACCGTCACGGCCTAAGCGAGCAGATTGATTTACTCCATGGTGATCTTTGGGAGGCATTATCTGAGCCCAATGAAGAAAATCGTTTTGATCTCATCATTTGCAATCCACCCTACGTCAATGCCGATTCAATGAGCAAGCTCCCTGCAGAATACTTAGCTGAGCCTTCTTTAGCTCTAGCAGGTGGTGAAGATGGCATGGATTTAATTAGAAAAATTATTAGGGGCGCGCCAGATTATTTAAGTGAACGTGGCGCACTCTTACTTGAAATCGGTAACGAATATGAGAACTTCAAGAAAGCATTCCCACAAATTCCAGCAATTTGGATGGAAGTCTCAGCAGGTGATCAACAGGTCTTGCTGATTCAAGCAGAAGATCTGCACTAGCTCAGCTCATTCGCCGCAGCAATCGCCTGGTCAATTCTTTCAACAGGGATTACTTTAAGTCCCGGAATTTTATTCTTTGGCATATTGGCCTTCGGAATGATTGCAAGCTTAAAGCCCAATTTGGCAGCTTCCTTCAATCGTTCCTGACCTCTCGGGCATGGGCGAATCTCCCCAGCTAAACCGACTTCACCGAAGACGATCAATTCTTTGGGTAGTGCACGATTTCGAATTGAGGATTGAATAGCGAGTAGAACAGCTAAGTCAGCAGCAGGCTCAGTGATTTTGACGCCGCCTACTGCGTTTAAGAATACGTCTTGATCAAAGCAAGCGATCCCAGCATGACGATGTAAGACCGCCAGCAGCATTGCCAAGCGATGCTGCTCCAACCCTACCGCCAATCTTCTTGGGTTGGGGATATGGGCGGTATCAACCAAAGCCTGGATCTCCACTAAGAGTGGTCTGGTACCTTCTTGCGTTACCAGAACACAAGCTCCTGGCACCATCTGTTCGTGCTGCGATAAGAAAATCGCTGATGGATTCGATACACCACGCAGACCTTTTTCAGTCATCGCAAAAACACCGAGCTCATTGACAGCGCCAAAGCGGTTTTTAATCGAACGCACCAATCTAAATGAAGAATGCGTATCGCCCTCAAAATACAAAACCGTATCCACAATATGTTCTAAGACACGAGGACCAGCAAGATGACCGTCTTTGGTGACATGCCCAACCATCAATACACAGATACCACTGGACTTGGCGGCCCTCGTGAGTTGTGCGGCACATTCACGCACCTGGGCTACTGAGCCTGGCGCAGAACTGAAGGCTTCTGAATACAAAGTTTGAATAGAGTCCACCACGAGCACTTGAGGCTTCACAGTTTCCATGATGGACAACAGCTTCTCTAGCTGAATCTCAGCCAATACTTCAAGCGCAGGGGCTTCTAAAGCAATCCGTTTAGCCCGCAATGCAATTTGCGCAGCTGACTCTTCGCCACTACTGTATAGAACATGCATACCAGCTGAACTCATCTCAGCCAAAGCCTGAAGTAACAAGGTGGATTTACCAATGCCGGGATCACCACCCAAAAGCACAACACCGCCCGGAACTAAGCCACCACCTAAAACGCGATCGAACTCTTCTACCCCAGTACTAAAACGAGGTAAATCTTCCGCAGTAATTGCTGCAAGTTTTTGTCTTGGCAAAGATTGAGCCAAACCCTGAAAGCGGGATGGTGTACTCGACTCAGGAAGTCCTTCCTCCATTGTGTTCCAAGCCTGACAGGAAGGACACTGCCCTTGCCATTTGGCAGAAGTTCCGCCACATGATTGACAGACATAAATCGTTTTAGCTTTAGCCAATGTATAACCTAGTAAAAAAGGATAAGAAGAGTTACAGCTTAATCGAGCTGAGTGCCAGCTTTGTTTTCTTGAGAGCGTTTAGGTGCATCTTTACGGCGTTGCTCTAAATCAGCCGCCCTTTGGGCAGCATCTTTTTGCTTCTGCTCGTACTTCTGTTTATTTTCAGCGCGTTCAGCCGCTTTTTCAGGAGAAGCTCGATTAGCTATTTTTTCAGCATCCTTCTGATCCTTTAGACTCTCTCGGATCTTTCTTTGCTCAGTGTGCAAGGCAATTTGTTGAGTGCTAATAGGATCAATTGCCTTACGGTAATCAGAGCGAGCTCCGCTTAAACAGTAGCTTACCCAATAATGGGTATAGCATTCATTTTGCGCTTTTTCCCAGCGGTATTTAGCCCAGTCGCGTTGGAGCTCGAGCTGTTGATCAATTTTATTTAGCGACTCCAGCTGAGCCTCCTCCTCTGGTGTTGCAAATGTCAAAGGGGTGAAGCAGCATGAGGCTAAGAATAGGAGTGCGAATATTCTGAAGCGCAGGCTAATTGGTAGTGTCAAATCTCAACCTTTGCACCCAACTCAACTACACGATTAGCTGGAATCTTAAAGAAGTCAGATTGTCTTCCAGCATTCTGATACATCCAAGCAAAAATGACTTCGCGCCAGATAGCCATACCTGGTAAGGATGTTGGAATAATCGTATCCCTTGATAAAAAGAATGAGGTATTCATTTTATCGATCTTCAAGTCAAACTGACTTTCGAGCAAATCCAGAATTTGATTAGAGTCTGGCGTCTCTTTAAATCCATAGACTGCACGTACAACGTAAATATTGGGGCCAAGCTCTTTAAGCGTCAATCGTTGATCATCATCAACATAAGGCACATCCCAAATGCTGACCTTGAGGAAAAATACCCGCTCATGCAAGATATGATTGTGTTTGAGGTTGTGTAAAAAAGAGACCGGTAAGTAGTCGACATGCGCAGTTAAGAAAACAGCAGTTCCCTCAACTCGATGCGGTGGATTTTGTAGGAGGCTGGTCATAAAGGAATCGAGACGAATACCGTCATCCAATACCCGCTTGCGAACAATTTGACGTCCTTGATACCAAGTCATCATGAGTAAGAAGCAGATTGATGCAATAACTACGGGGAACCAACCACCATCTAAGAGCTTGGTGAGGTTTGCTGTAAAGAATCCAAGGTCCACAATCAGAAAGCAGCCGATGATTAATGTCACCCAAATTGCGTTCCACTTCCAGAGGGCTTTCATCACTACTGCGGCAAGCAAAGTAGTCAATAGCATGGTCGTAGAGACTGCAACACCGTATGCTGAAGCCAAATTATCCGACTTTTTAAAAGCCAAGACGATTCCAATCACGATGAAACACAGCATCCAATTAATAAAAGGAACGTAGATCTGCCCTTTTTCTTTGGCAGAAGTAAAAAGGATTTTCATCCTAGGCAAGAAGCCGAGCAAGATAGCCTCACTCGTCATCGAGTAAGCGCCTGAGATACAAGCTTGTGAAGCAATGACTGTTGCAATGGTTGCCAGTATCACCAAAGCAAAGGTGTATGCATCAGGAACCATCAAGAAGAAAGGATTGGTAATTGTCTCTGGGTGTACTAAGAGCATTGCTCCTTGCCCAAAGTAATTGATTAGCAAGCAAGGCATGACTAATCCAAACCAAGCCAGCTTAATAGGACGAATACCGAAATGCCCCATATCTGCGTACAGTGCTTCAGCGCCAGTCAATACCAAAAAGATTGATCCAGTAACAGCAAAAGCGATACCCGCATCTTGAGTCATAAATCTAAAGGCATAAATCGGATTCAAGGCAGCGATAATTTGTGGCGCATCCTGAATTTGATAAATCCCCATTACAGCCAAAGAGGCAAACCAAATCAACATCACAGGTCCAAAGAGAATGCCTACCACTGAGGTCCCTTTTTTCTCAATCAAAAAGAGACACAACAAAATAGCAATGGTAATAGGTAGCACATAGGGTATGAAGTCATTCGAAACCACCACCGTACCTTCAATGGCTGACAAGACAGAGATTGCTGGAGTAATCACCGCGTCGCCATAGAAAAGACAGGCCCCCAAAACGCCGGTAAGCATAATGACGACATATCGTTTTGATTTAGTGTCAGCAGTTCTGAGAGCTAGCGCCATCAAAGACAGAATCCCGCCTTCGCCATGATTGTTGGCCCGCATGACAAATAACAAGTACTTCAGCGAAACAACCATGACAAAAGACCAAAAAATCATCGATATGACGCCAAAGATCGAGTCTGGTGTCATCGGGATTCCATTGACTGGATCGAAGCAGACTTTTAATGCGTAAAGCGGGCTGGTGCCAATATCACCAAACACAATACCAACAGCACCTAAAGCCAATGCAGCCAAGCTACCTTTTTGTTGATGGCTTGCCCCCTCAATTTCTACTGGGCGCAATATCTCTGATTGAGAGAATTCAGGATTACTGACTGACATAAAGCTTCCTTGATGGGTTGATGATCATCATGCTGCGTGGCGATATATTACTCCTGAAATGTGGTGCCCAAGGCACCCCTAATAGCCTTAAATATTCCTATCTCTAGACTCACTAAAGCGAACCAGATGGACAAGTTGAGGGAAAAAATGTTAGAATCTAAGGCTCAGACGCGGGGTGGAGCAGTCTGGCAGCTCGTCGGGCTCATAACCCGAAGGTCGTAGGTTCAAATCCTGCCCCCGCAACCAAATTAGTCATATAGAACAGAGGGATACGCAGGTATCCCTTTTCTATTAGCTCCTCAGAGCTCCCTAGCATCGATATTTACCTAGGTTTCGTCTAAGATATCTTCATAAAAAAGAGAACCCACCTCCCTTTGACTCAATAAGATTAGGGCTGCGATGAAAAAATATTTACTGTTAAGTCTATTTCTAATCCTTGCCTGTTCAAAAGGCTCGCAAACCACCTTTTCGCTTGACTGCGAAGGCACCTACACTGAAATATCAGGCTCTGGGTCTGTTATTAGTACCACTAGACAGAAACGACACTACGAGATTGACGCCAACCAAATGTCTGAGAGAAGTTGCATAAAGGATGGCTTGGTACTCAATTGCTATAGAGAAATTGAATATCCCAATTTGCAAAGAACAAAAGAGCAATTTCTGTACAACACAGGTGACTATTCTTTAAGTGATGGAGTTACCCGAATTGGGGTCGATACCGCAACTGGTAAACCCATTTTCATTAAGACAGAATTGTTCAGAACAACCTGCCCAATGACAGTAAAAAGATCTAAGAAAGAATCTTAATTTTTAGCTGTTAGTTAATTTTCTGTGCCAAATTCTTTTCTCTCTGTGGCGCCAATTAATCTTTAAGAGTCTATTCGATTTGAAATCCCAAATCTGAGCTCCCGTTTCTGGAGTTTGATAAAACGGAATACCCAAATCTTGATAACGCTTAGTAACTGTTGGATGTGGATGCCCATAGCGGTTTAGATGTCCATTTTGAGCAAACGCTTGATGTGGGTTGATCGCCTCAAGTAAGCTAATTGAAGATGACGTTTTGCTCCCATGATGTGGCGCCATCAAAATCACTTCCTTGTCATTACCCTGTGAGTATTGATCGTCAGTCAGTCTATTTCTCATTTCAGCCTCGCCATACTTCTCAACATCACCTGTCATCCAAAAAGAATAACGATCATTACTGACTTCTACCACACAACTCATCTCATTCGGCTTCATTGGGTATGTCTTAGCAAAGTTCGCCTGCTCATCTGGATGCCATACCCGAAACAACACGCCATCCCACTCCCATTGCTGCCCATACCGACACGGTAATGCTGGAATGGCTCTTTTCTTCAAATGACTAAGTAGTGGGTTGTCTTGCGGCAAAGAGCCCATCATCGAAGCAAACCGAATTTCTTTCAATATCGATGCTGCTCCTCCAATATGATCGCTATCGCTATGACTAATCACTAAGCGGTCAATCTCATGAATACCCTCACCCATTAAAAAAGGAATGATTACTCTTCTACCTGCATCATCCTTTGTGCCGTGTATCGGTCCGGTGTCATACAGCAGCGTCTTTGTTGCCGTTTGAATGAGCACTGCTGTTCCTTGTCCAATATCTAAAACGGTTGCCCTGAATTCTCCAGACTTGAGATGATTTAATGGCGGGATAAATAAAGCAACTGATAAGCAAACTCCGCATAAGCGAGACCTCCAGCCATCAATCAAATGCCCAGGCCGAATCGAGACAATCACACCTATCCCAGCAATTGCTAGGGCCCAGAGCTTGGGCTCATGAGAGCGATGTACTGCCCAAGGCCAACTAGCAAATTCAGTTAAAGCGATTCCCAGATACTCCATTGCCAAATGCGCTAGTTTCAAAAACCATTGTCCTAACCACTCCGGCAATAAAGTGCCGACAATAGCAAAAGGAGTCACTACGTAACTTACTAGCGGTATCGCTAAGGCATTTGCAATAGGCGAGACTATTGAGGTTTGATAGAACCAATAAAAAGTAAGTGGGAGTAAAGCAATCGTTACCACCGTCTGCACTCGACAGGCCTCTGATAAAGCCATCTTGATTCGATCAAGCCAATGGAGTTCAAATTCCTTTCCAGTTGGGATGCCTAATAGGGCCTTTGAGTCTTTCATGGAATAGAGAATGGCAGCAACAGCACCAAAGGAAAGCCAAAAGCCAGGGGTATAAGCTGCCATTGGATCAATCAAGAGAACAAAAAAGAGCGCCCACCACCAAATATCAAAAGATCGGGGATTGCGGCCATTCCATAGCGCGAATGCAACCACCCCAACCATATACATGGTTCTTTGAGCTGGTATCTGAAAGCCGGCCAACCAGGTATAAATAAATGCAGTCAAAAAACCCATGACGGCAGCAATTTTGCTAACAGGAACATACAGAGGGAGAGAGGATCTGCGCCAAAGTCTTGCAGAAATGATTGCCCCTACTCCAGCCAACATAGTGACATGTAGTCCCGAGATGGATATCAAATGTCCAATGCCCGTCGCATTAAATACTCGCCAATCATCTTGTTCAATTGCATTCTGATCACCAAGTACAAGAGCAACCAGTGCACCTTGATGGCGCGCATCTATGGGTAGTAGGCGTTGAATTTTTTCTCGTAATTGCCACCGCCTCAGCTCCATACCAAGGCGAAAATCCAATATCCCAATCGCATTTGCTTCAAGCAACTCGCCCGATCGAACTGATCCAGTCGCGCCATAATCCTGATGAAATGTCCAACGCTCAAAGTCGAATGTATGGGGATTGAGTAAGCCATAGGGTTGCTTCAACTTAAGCTTCAATTTCCAACGCTGTCCTGGAATAATTTCAGGGATAGCGTTCGTATTTTTCCAAGCTGGGTTCCAACTAAGATATACCCGCCGAGGAAATGCCTCTATTTGTTCTCTGGAAGATACTTCTTCCACTTCAAAGGCAAATCTAACGCCACGAGTATTACCCTGAGGCAAAGCGTCTACCCTGCCGATTAACTCAAACTCTGCCCCATCTAAGGAGTCAGATAAAACATGACTTAGCCTTTGATCAGCGTAATGGGCAGTCCAACAGAATCCTAAATTGAAGGCAAGAATGAGAGTTAATACAATCCTGATCAGATGATGTTTGAGGGACAAGATTGTTAGCAACAATACAGTTGTTAAGGCCAATGAGATTGGCAAATAGTTTGCCGGCACAGCAGGTAAAAAGAGAAGAAAGGATTCCCCGGCGATAAACGCCGAAATTGCTAAGCGCAAGGGCCTTTAAGAAGCGAGAAATGAAGACCAGCGTGGCAAAGCTTGAGATGCATTTTGCATCACAGCTAGCGCAAACTGATCATGGCCAATACCTCTAATATCTGCTAACTCAGTAGCAATGCGAGGTAAATAAATGGGTGAGTTAAATTCTTGACCCTCATCTCTTAGCCATGCAGGAGGAATATCGGGTGCGTCGGTTTCAGTGACGATACTATCGAGCGGTAACTCTTTCAATAAGCGACGAATTTGTAGCGCACGGGTATAGGTAGCGGCACCCCCGAACCCAAGCTTGAAGTTCATGCTAATAAATTGCTCTGCCTGCTGAAAACTACCATTAAAAGCATGTGCAATGCCTCCCGGAATAGTTCTTTGCCGTAATGCTTTGAGGATTACATCTTGAGAGCGTCGAACATGCAGCACAACGGGTAATTGATATTGCTGCGCTAAATCCAACTGTCCCTGGAAAAAGAAATCCTGTCTTTGTGGGTCTAAGCCTTCTACAAAATAATCGAGGCCGATTTCACCAATCCCCACGAAGCGAGGATCTTCAAGATTAGCCTTAATTGCTTCTTGCAAAACTTGGAGATCACTCTCTTTAGCCTTCTGAATATATAAAGGATGGATCCCTAATGTGTACACCAAACCAGGAATGTGTTTTGAATATTGATGCGCGAGTTCTGCAACGTGTTCAAAATCACTTGCTTGAACTGAAGGCAGCAAAATAGCTTGGACACCCTTTTGAGCAGCTTCAGCCAAGATCGATGGGAGATTAGCGAGTAATTCAGGGGCGTCCAGATGGCAATGGGTGTCAACCCATGATGGACTGATACTCATCCAGCAAAGGGCCTTAATACACCGCGATCAAGACGCATAATGCGGTCACAGCGCTGCGCTCGCACAGGATCATGCGTCACGATCACAAATGCAGTCCCCTGCTCGCGTGCAATACTTAACATCAAATCAAACACACCATCGGCAGTTTCAGTATCAAGATTACCCGTCGGCTCATCGGCTAACACGCATGCGGGGTTACCAACTAAAGCTCTTGCAACAGCAACGCGTTGGCGCTCTCCTCCAGACAGCTCACCAGGCGTATGTTTCTCGCGAGTAGATAAACCGACTTGTTTCAGAATTGCACTAGCGCGGGCAAGAGACTCCTCGCTATCTAAGCCTCTAATACGAAGCGGTAAAGCGACATTCTCCAGCGCAGTAAATTCATCCAAGAGATGATGAAACTGATATACAAATCCGAGGCTACGATTGCGAAGTTGATCGAGATTTTTGATTGAAAGTTGATTGAGGTTTTCTCCTGCTAGCGTGACTGTGCCACTAGTAGGAGTATCTAAGCCACCCAATAGGTGCAAAAGCGTACTCTTACCAGATCCTGAGGAGCCCACAATAGCCAACTTTTCTGAAGGCGATACTTGCAAATCAATCGTCTTGAGCACCTCAACCGCAGAGGCACCTTGACCATAGGTTTTGGCTAACCCGTTTGCACTGAGGACAATGGCATTGGAATTACTCATAACGGAGTGCCTGTGCAGGCTGAACCTTTGAAGCACGACTGCTTGGATACAAGGTAGCTAAGACCGATAAACCAAAGGCCATTAACCCTACTGTTAGAACATCTGCAAGATGAACATCCGATGGCAACTCACTAATGAAATACACATCGCGAGGCAAGAAGCGCACCCTAAAGACTGCTTCAATTGCTGGAACAATCACATCAATGTTTAGGGCAATCAATAAGCCAAAGGCAACTCCTGCTAAAGAGCCAAGCAGACCAATGGCAAGCCCCTGAACTAAAAAGATGCGTTGAATCATGCCGGGACTGGCGCCCATGGTTCGCAAGATTGCGATATCTGCCTGCTTCTCATTAACAGTCATCACTAAGGTTGAGACTAAATTAAAGGCTGCTACTGCAATGATGAGGGTCAGAATGATGAACATCATTTTTTTCTCGGTTTGGACTGCTGCAAACCAATTGCGATTGGTACGTGACCAATCTGAAATCCATACATTTGCGGGTAGTACAGATGCAATTTCATTGGCAATCTCAGGCGCACGCTGCATATTATCGACCTTGACTCGCAAGCCCGTAGGATCCCGTGTGCGAAGTAAAGCCGCAGCATCTTGCCAATGCATGATGACTAATGTGCTGTCAAACTCGTAATGACCGCTATCCACAATACCTACGACTTGCAAGGTGCGCATTCTAGGTAAAGCACCTGCTGGAGTGAGATCAGCTTCTGGAACAATTAAATTAACCCGATCGCCAACATTAGCACCAATGATGGCAGCGAGTTGCGAGCCTAAGGCAACTCCAAAACTTCCTGGTGTGAGATCGTTAATACTTCCAGAAACAAATTGTTTTGGTAAATCCGATACCTTGATCTCTTCACTAGGTGAGACGCCTCGAATAGATACGCCGCGCATTGCCCCACCCCGACTTAATAAACCCTGAGAGCTCACCATGGGAGCAACACCAAGGACGTGGGGCTGCGCAGCAACCGTCAATGACAAAGGTTGCCAGTTAGCCAAGCCATCTGGGGCAGTAATTTCAATATGGGAAAGGACAGACAGCATCCGATCCCGCACCTCTTTTTGGAATCCATTCATGACCGAGAGCACCACAATTAGGGATGCAACTCCTAAGGCAATGCCGATCGTAGAAATACCTGAAATAAACGATAGAAAACCGTCACGCTTACCAATTGCCTTCCGACGCTTAGAACGGGTGTAGCGCAGGCCAATTTCGAGCTCAAGGGGAAATTTCAACATCCCGACAGTTTAGTGAATTACCAAACTAAACCAATGGAATAATCAAATGCCACCTAAAATCAGGGGAATGGCCATGAATTCAATTACCAATACCACTTCCGTTCGCCGTTTTACCTTGATGATTGCAGGGGAGGATACCCCCGATCCTCAGACCGAACGCCCCCCAAGCGGCCTCCCCCAAGAACGCTTCCTCTTGGGAGATCGAGCACCTATTGCCCCAATTCTCTTACTTGGACAATCCGATCTTGTGATAGACCCCCAGCTCTCAATAGCCTGCCTACAGCCTGTTCATCTGCATGCGACACGGGATCATTTAGTTCTCCTAAATCAAAATCAGCTCGGGCTGACAGAAGAAGAGTCTGCTGCTCTGCTCAAACCTATCTTGCCTTTATTGGAAGAAGATTTTAAAAGTCCTTTACTTTTTCAAAACGCCTCTTTTTATTTCATACCTGCTGGGCCGTTCACTAGTCTTATAACGCATAGCCTGGATCAATCCCATGGGCGCAATATCGATTGGTGGATGCCTCGTGATAGTGACGAAGAGGGTGTGGCTAAAAATTGGCGCAAGCTCCAAAACGAAATCCAGATGCTCTGGCATATCGACCCTGTGAATGAGAAACGAGAACAATCTGCTCAAGCGAGCATTAACTCAATTTGGATTAGTGGAATTGGGAAATTGGCGGATGTTGAAGCACCAAAGTGTTTTCAAGAAATTCAATCTATTTATAGCGATAAACCCCTTCTTATTGGTCTAGCCAAGTTTCTCAAGATTCCACATTCGGCAGATCTCAATCAGAATAAATTGGATGCTGGGTTTGCATATGCAGATAATCCGGAACCCATCTGGGAAATCCTGTCAACCGCATTAGAAACCAAACAACTTGATGAAGTAATCCTGATTGATTTCCCTGATGGTGATGTACGTGAGAGAACATTTACTCGCAAAGCATTACATCAGCAGTCTTGGATGTTCTGGCGTAAACCTAAAAAACGTTCTTGGCACGATCTTGTTGGGGCAAACGTATGAGTCGCTTTCAGCATCGCCCCTATTCTGAGAGAACAGCACAGTGGCTAGAACAAAGTGGTTTAAATCCATTACTCGCGAGATTATTTGCTGCAAGAGGTGTTGAGAAACCCGATGACTTATCGCTCGAACTCAAAAACCTCCTAGCGCCAACTGAACTGAAGAACTGTTTGAGTACTGCCAGTTTGCTAGCGGATATTCTGGAAAGGAAAGAGCCGATTGTCATTGTTGCTGACTATGACTGTGATGGTGCTACCGCTTGCGCCGTCGCGATACGTGGGCTCAAGATGCTCGGCGCAGATCATGCTGCAGTTCAGTTTCTAGTCCCTAATCGCTTTACGATGGGTTACGGCCTTACCCCTGAAGTTGTAGAACTCGCTGCGCAACAAAAGCCTAAGCCACGCTATCTCATTACCGTCGATAACGGCATCGCAAGCGCTGCAGGCGTTGAGCGCGCCCGTGAATTTGATATCGATGTGATCGTGACGGATCACCACCTACCTGGGGACATCATTCCCAATGCAACGGCAATCGTCAATCCCAATCAAGTGGGCTGCCCATTCCCTAGTAAAGCACTAGCGGGTGTGGGTGTAATGTTTTACCTCTTGGTTGCATTACGGGCAGAGTTACGTCAACGCGGTAAATTTACGAATGAGACACAACCGAAGATTGAAAATCTCTTGGATCTGGTAGCCTTGGGTACCGTTGCTGACGTTGCTCAACTCGATCGCAATAACCGTATCTTAGTATCGAATGGGTTGAAACGCATTCGGAATGGCGTTTGCCAAGCAGGTATCCAAGCCCTCTTTCAGGTTGCTGTCAGAGACGCTCGCAAAGCGTCTGCCTTTGATCTGGGTTTTGCTATTGGTCCTAGACTGAATGCTGCCGGTAGATTGGCTGATATGACTTTGGGTATTCGTCTTTTATTGACGGATGATCAAAGTGAAGCCTTATCGATTGCCCAAGAACTCGATCGCATCAACCGAGAGCGACGAGTGATTGAAACCGGCATGCAAGAAGAAGCCCTGGCATTACTAGCCGAAGATCAACTCGCTAATACGATAAGTGAGAAGTCTAGTATCTGCCTATGGAATGAAGCTTGGCATCAAGGCGTGATTGGTATTGTGGCCTCACGTCTAAAGGAGCGATTCAATCGCCCCTCCCTAGTATTTGCACCAGCTGATGGTGCTGACAGTAATGAATTGCGTGGTTCTGGCAGGTCGATTACTGGCTTTCATTTGCGTGATGCCCTAGATCTAGTCTCCAAAAGAGAGCCTGGCTTGATTCTGAAGTTTGGTGGTCACGCTATGGCGGCAGGATTAACTATTCATAAATCTGACTTTGTAAAGTTTGATGCTACTTTTCAAAAAGTTGCTGATGAATTACTTACCGATGATTTATTGGAACGCAGCCATAGCCATGATGGTAGCCTAGAGCCCACTCAATTTACCCCCGAGATCGGCGATCTTCTCGCTGAAGAAATCTGGGGCCAAGGATTTCCGCAGCCGGTTTTCTATGGAGAATTTGAGATCTCGGAGCAAAGCCTCATGAAAGAAAAACACTTGCGCTTGAAGTTGCGCCCAGTTGGTAACAGCTCTAGTAAAGGATTGACTGGCGTTTGGTTCAATCGGACCCAAACCCTACCAGAGCGCGCCAAATTAGCTTACCGTTTAGTCACCGACCGTTACCAAGGTCAGGCACGGGTTCAGCTCATGATCGAGGCGCACGATGAGAATCCCACTCTATAATAGGGACATGGAAGCCGAACAACTCAATACCATCTCCAATACCCTCTCTGATCTGCTCGAGCGCGAGCAAGCCCTTCGGGGGTATCTTTGACTTTGATGTAAAGTCACGCCGTCTTACTGAAGTGAATTCTATTCTGGAAGATCCCAAAATTTGGGATGATCAGAAAAAAGCGCAGGCCCTTGGTAAAGAGAAAAAATTACTAGATGGTGTTGTTGCCACTCTCACCAATCTCAATAGTAATATCACTGGTGCACTTGAACTGTTTGAAATGGCTAAAGAGGAAAGTGATTTTGAGACCATCTTAGCCATCGAACAAGATACTGAAAGCTATAGCAAACTCATTGGCGATCTTGAGTTCCGCAGAATGTTCCACAATGAAATGGACTCCTGTAACTGCTTCATTGATATTCAAGCTGGTGCAGGCGGAACCGAAGCCTGTGATTGGGCAAGCATGCTCTATCGTCAATATCTAAAATATTGTGAGCGCAAAGGCTACAAAACCGAGATTCTTGAAGAGTCTGATGGTGATGTGGCAGGCATCAAGAGCGCGACCATCAAAGTCGATGGTGAATACGCCTACGGTCATCTGCGTTCTGAGACTGGAGTGCATCGCTTAGTACGAAAGTCGCCCTTCGACTCCTCCAATGGCAGACATACCTCTTTCGCCAGTATTTATGTCTATCCTGAGATCGACGACTCCATTGAGATTGAAGTCAATCCTGCAGATATTCGCACTGATACCTACCGCGCCTCGGGCGCTGGCGGTCAACATATTAATAAAACGGACTCTGCCGTGCGTCTAACGCATATTCCTACTGGCATCGTGGTGCAGTGCCAGAATGATCGCAGCCAACACCGAAATCGTGCTGAGGCAATGAGTATGCTCAAGTCACGTCTGTATGAACATGAGATGCAAAAGCGTCGTGCTGAGCAAGATAAGCTAGAGGCTAGCAAAACCGATGTAGGCTGGGGCCATCAAATCCGCTCTTATGTCCTAGACCAGAGTCGTATTAAAGATTTGCGCACCAACGTTGAGATTTCTAATACCCAGAAGGTACTTGATGGAGATCTTGACGCCTTTATTGAAGCCAGCCTGAAGCAAGGTGTTTAATCCTATTAACAGCGATCTATTTTGATATGAACGATAAAGCCAACCCGCAAGCTAATCCAGAACCCCTTGATGAGAATCACATCATTGCCGAGCGACGTGAAAAATTAGCTAAGCTGCGAGAAGCTGGCGCTCCCTTTCCTAATGATTTTGTACCAACGCATTTATCAGCAGATTTGCATGCGCATTACGATAGTCTCACTAAAGAAGAATTAGCTGCCAAGAAAGTTCATGTCAAAGTGGCAGGCCGCATGGTTCTTAAGCGCGTGATGGGTAAAGCAAGCTTTGCCACCATTCAAGACCGAAGTGGGCAAATTCAGTTCTATATCAGTGATGAAATTAGTGGGGCTGATACTCATGGTGCATTTAAGCACTGGGATATGGGCGACTTTATTGCTGCAGAAGGCCATCTTTTTAAGACCAATAAAGGTGAACTCTCTGTTGAGAGCGGCAATCTGCGTTTGCTCAGCAAATCCTTACGTCCTCTGCCAGATAAATTCCATGGACTATCTGATTTAGAGACTAAATACCGTCAACGTTATGTTGATTTAATTGTGAATCCAGAGAGTCGTAATACTTTCAAGGCAAGAAGTAATGCGATTGCCTCATTACGTCGTCACATGCTTGATGCCGATTTCATGGAAGTAGAGACGCCCATGCTCCACCCTATTCCCGGGGGTGCAACTGCAAAGCCTTTTATCACCCATCACAATGCTTTAGATATGCAGATGTTTTTGCGTATCGCACCAGAGCTCTATTTGAAGCGTTTAATTGTCGGTGGATTTGAACGCGTATTTGAAATCAATCGTAACTTCCGCAACGAAGGCGTGAGCCCGCGCCATAACCCTGAGTTCACAATGATGGAGTTCTATGCGGCCTATACCGACTATCGGTGGCTGATGGACTTTACCGAAGGACTTATTCGTGCTGCAGCAATCGACGCACAAGGCACTGCAATCTTGACCCATCAAGGACGAGAACTGGATTTAAGTAAACCCTTTCAGCGCTTGACTATTACTGAGGCGATTCTGAAATACGGTCCCCAGTCAAATAAACAATATCAAACGGCACAACTCGAAGATGCAGACTTCATTCGCACTGAGTTGAAAAAAGGTGGTGAGAATCCTGATTCTCCGACCCTGAAGAATGCAGGTATCGGCGCTCTTCAATTAGCCTTGTTTGAATTGGTTGCCGAAGAACACCTCTGGGAGCCCACTTACATCATTGATTACCCGATTGAGGTGAGCCCTCTTGCACGTGAGTCTGATACTCGTCCGGGCGTCACCGAACGTTTTGAATTATTCATCACGGGACGTGAGATTGCCAATGGCTTCTCAGAGCTCAATGACGCAGAAGATCAAGCCAATCGCTTCCGTAAGCAGGTAGAGCAAAAAGAAGCTGGTGATGAAGAGGCAATGTACTTCGACCATGACTTTATTCGTGCACTGGAATATGGCATGCCTCCTACTGGCGGTTGCGGTATCGGCATCGATCGTCTGGTGATGTTACTAACCGATGCACCCAATATTCGGGATGTGATTCTGTTCCCGCACTTACGTCGCGAAGAAGAGTAATTAGCTCTTCTTAAAAAGTCGTTGTAGTAGCACGATCAAGAAGATTGCGAACCAAATAAAGGACCATTGGGGAAGTTGGAGACCGAAAATAGGTGGGAGTTGCGCGGAGCAAAGTCCATCAGCCTTGAAGAGCCAAGGTAAGCCACGCACAAGCTCAAACTGATTGATCCAAGTTTCTAGAGGATCAATACCGCAGGATGTATCGGGATGGAATAACACCCAGATATGGCGGCCTGCGACAAGTAAGCCAAATAGCGCAAATAATGTCGCCAAAATATGGAAGAATTTTCTACTTGGCTGAAAAGCCAGCGCCATGAAGCAAGAGCAACAGATTCCCAAGTACCCTACCCTTTGCATGATGCACAAAGGGCATGGCAAGAAAGGGACGCCCTGATAGCCAAATTGCTGGAGGGTGAGCGCAGCCATCACAAGACCCAGACTCAGAAAGCCCATGAGGAGGTAAAAAGTTCGGTTCATGCCCTGATGATAGCGAAGCTTAGAGTCGATTCGAAAAATCTGCCTTATTACTAAAAGTTCAGGGCATATAAAAAGTTAATCGCCTCCGAAGCTCTCGGCACAAGCTTAAGAATGGGATAATGGCGGTTTTACTGAAAATCACACCGCTTTATGGCTACTTGCAATACTGAAACCGTTCTGTCAGTTCATCATTGGAATGACACTCTCTTTAGCTTCACGACCACCCGCAATAAAGGTCTGCGCTTCCGTAGCGGGCACTTTTTAATGATTGGTTTAGAGGTCGAAGGTAAACCACTACTCCGTGCTTATAGTGTTGCCAGCCCAAACTACGAGGAGCATTTGGAGTTCTTGAGTATTAAGGTTCAAGATGGTCCGCTTACTTCACGTCTTCAAAAAATCCAGGTGGGTGACCCCATCCTTGTAAGCGAGAAGTCCGTTGGTACATTGGTCATTGATGATCTCAACCCCGGTAAGCATCTCTACTTATTTAGTACTGGTACCGGCTTGGCGCCCTTTATGAGTATTATTCGCGACCCTGAAACCTATGACAAATTTGAGAAAGTTGTTTTGATTCATGGCGTACGTCTCGTTAGTGAATTGGCTTATGGTGATTACATCAAGAATGAACTGACTCAAGATGAATATTTAGGCGAACTCATTCGAGAAAAACTCATCTACTACCCTACCGTGACGCGCGAAGCATTCAAACATACTGGTCGACTTACCACTGCCATTGAAACTGGAAAGCTCTTCAAAGATATCGGATTGCCTCCATTAGACCCAGCAGTGGATCGCGCCATGATTTGCGGCAGTCCATCGATGCTCAAAGAAACCTGTGAGATGCTCGATAGTAAGGGCTTCAAAGTCTCCCCAAGCCTAGGTCATTTAGGCGACTATGTCTTTGAGCGGGCCTTCGTAGAAAAATAATCTATATACCTGTAAGTAATATAGATATCGCTATATATTCCTTGTGGATATATAGACTCATTGCTAAAATCTCCTCTAACGCTTGATTAACAGAGGAATCGCAATGTCGCCAGTTCGGGAGCAATACAACCCCATCATTACCAGCCTTCTGCGCGAGCATGATCAATTGCCAATAGAACAAGTTGAAACTCGTAAATCGATCCAACGTCGCATTCTGTTTTTGATGAGCGCAATTAAATTTCAAGAATTTGAAGAAGCCCAGTGCTAATCAAAAAAAGTAAACCATGATCCAATTTTTCATCGATTCATCGCACTTTATTCTTTCAGGGGCACTGGTTGGTCTCTTAGTCGGCATGACCGGCGTTGGTGGTGGCTCTCTTATGACGCCTTTGCTGACGATTATTTTTGGCGTCGCTCCAACTACAGCAGTTGGTACAGATTTGGCTTTTGCTGCGATCACCAAAGGTTTTGGCACAGCAGCCCATCGCTTACACGGCAACGTCCGGTGGGATATTGTTCGCCTGCTGTGTATGGGTAGCCTCACAACGGCAATACTATCGATCATCGCGCTGAAGTATGTGGGGCCAGTATCGAAAGATTGGAATCACCTCATTAGCCTTGCGATCGGTGCATCTGTTTTATTAACTGCAGGCTCACTGCTTTTTAGAGCGAAGATTATGAAATGGGTTCACGCAAATCCAAAGCGTTTACCTAAAGGCTTTCCTCTCAAAGTAGCCACGGTAGTAGTTGGGGCAGTGATCGGAGTCTTAGTGACTGTCTCTTCAATCGGAGCAGGTGCTATCGGCGCTACCTTGATTTTGGTTCTCTACCCCACCCTTCGGCCGGCTGAAGTTGCAGGCACCGATATTGCCTATGCTGTCCCGCTAACGGCATTAGCAGGCCTTGGCCACTGGTGGCTCGGCAATGTGCACTTTGATCTACTCGCCGGTCTTCTAATTGGATCCGTTCCTGCCATTTGGTTCGGCGCCAAACTCTCAAGTATCTTGTCTGAAAAAATTACTCGCAATACGCTGGCGGTAACACTCTTTTTGGTTGGTCTAAAGTTGGTAATCTCATGAATGCTCCACAATTCTGGACCATCCCTCCTAGTGAGTTGAGCCCCTCCCAATTGGCCATAAAAACTCAAGCGCTCCAAGAGCGCTTAGTTTCTATTTGTGACCAGTTCGATGATGTTCGCTTTGCAACAAGTCTGGCTGCCGAAGACATGGTGATTACAGACGCGATTACCCAAGCAAAGTTACCAATTCAATTCTTTACCTTGGCTACAGGTCGACTGCATCAAGAAACCGTTGACTTGGTGAAGACCACTGAAGATCATTATCAAATTAGCATTGCCAAAGTCTATCCAGAAGAATCCGATGTTCAATCCTATATTGATCAATACGGAATCAACGGTTTTTATGATGGCGAAGAAGCCAAGAAAGCATGCTGTGGAGCACGCAAAATCAAGCCACTGAATACTGCTCTACAGGGCGCAAAAGCCTGGTTAAGTGGTCAGCGACGAGAGCAATCAACAACTCGTACCGAGCTGAACTTTGCTGAGCATGATGATGCCCGAGGAATTGAAAAGTTCAATCCACTGTTTGATTGGACTGAAGCGGATGTTTGGGCCTATATCAAGCAAGAAAATGTACTAATACACCCGCTCCATCTTAAGGGCTACCCTAGTATTGGCTGTGAGCCCTGTACTCGTCAGGTTAAACAAGGTGAAGATATTCGGGCTGGTCGCTGGTGGTGGCTGCAAAGCGATAGTAAAGAATGTGGTCTGCACATTAATCGATAACTGAATGATTTATTAAATGCAAGAACAAACCTTATTAGATGATCATTTAGATTGGCTTGAAGCTGAATCGATTTACATCATTCGCGAAGTTGTAGCTCAGTGTGCTAATCCAGCTATGCTATTTTCTGGCGGTAAAGATTCTATTGTGATGTTTCACTTAGCGCGCAAGGCGTTTCAGTTTGGTGATCGACCTGTCAAATTACCATTCCCTATTTTGCATATCGATACCGGTCATAACTATCCTGAAGTGATTCAGTACCGTGATGATGTCGTTAAAAAGACCGGCGTCAAACTGATTGTTGGCCATGTAGAGGACTCGATTAAAAAAGGTACAGTTCGCCTTCGCAAGGAAACGGACTCACGCAATGCGGCTCAAGCAGTAACCTTACTTGAAACCATTGCTCAATATGAATTCGATGCGCTGATGGGCGGCGCTCGTCGCGATGAAGAAAAGGCCCGCGCTAAAGAGCGCATCTTCTCGTTCCGCGATGATTTTGGTCAATGGGACCCTAAAGCACAACGTCCTGAGCTCTGGAATCTGTATAACGCTCGGATCGCTAAGGGCGAGAACATGCGTGTCTTCCCGATATCGAACTGGACTGAACTGGATATTTGGCAATACATTTCCCGTGAAAACTTAGATCTTCCGAGTATTTACTACACCCATCAACGCGAAGTGGTTAGAAAAAATAGCTTGCTAGTGCCCGTAACTGACATTACACCTAAAGCACCGGGTGATGTTAGCGAGATATTAGATGTTCGTTTCCGCACCGTTGGCGATATTAGCTGCACTTGCCCAGTGCTGAGTACCGCCTCCAATCCCTTGGACATTATTGCTGAGACTGCAATTACAGAAATTACTGAGCGTGGCGCAACTCGGATGGATGATCAAACTAATGAGGCCTCCATGGAACGTCGCAAGAAAGAAGGTTACTTCTAATGACCCAAGCAACTCATTCTGCAGAACATCAAAACGTCGTCCGTTTTATTACGGCCGGTAGCGTTGATGATGGTAAGAGCACGCTCATTGGTCGTCTCCTATACGATACCAAGTCTATCTTAGTAGACCAGTTAGAGTCCCTCTCCAAAACCAAACATGCCCGTGTCACCTCATCCGATGCTGGCGTTGATCTGGCCTTACTTACCGATGGCTTAGAAGCCGAGCGTGAACAAGGTATTACGATCGATGTGGCCTACCGCTATTTTTCGACACCAAAACGTAAATTTATCGTAGCGGATGCCCCTGGTCATGAGCAATACACTCGCAACTTAGTCACTGGTGCTTCACAATCGGATGTGGCCGTTATCTTGGTTGATGCCAGTAGGGTTGATCTAGCCGCTTCCCCTGCTACTTTATTAGCACAGACCAAACGCCATGCAGCCATTGTGCATTTACTTGGCCTGCGTCATGTGGTTTTTGCTGTAAACAAAATGGATTTATTTAATTTTGACGAAAATGTTTTCACCACCATTACCCAAGCGATTGAAGATTTATGTCAAAAGATCGGCTTACCTCAGCCAACCCTCATCCCCATCTCTGCCTTACTTGGTGCTAACGTAGTTAATGCCAGCACTTATACCCCCTGGTATAAAGGCCCTACTCTCCTCGCATGGCTTGAAAGCCTAGATACGAGTCCTGCTTCTGAAAAAACTGGGTTTCGCTTTCCGGTGCAATATGTAGCCCGTCAAGACGGTAGTGCCTCGGATGATTTTCGGGGTTATCTTGGTCAAGTTGAGGCTGGCAGCATTCACAAGGGCCAGAAGATTAAGGTTTTGCCAGGTAATAGTGAAGCTACCGTGGCTGAAATCTATCTTGGCAATGGCTCAACCCGAGATAGCTCTAATAACGCAGTAGATTCAGCGACGACAGGTGATGCAATCGCGATTCGTCTCAAGGAAGATATTGATATTTCACGGGGTTGCTTATTTATCAATGTTGATGATGCTACACCGCCCCGCCTGAGTAAGGAAATTTCTGCTGACCTGTGTTGGCTTGATAGCGAACCACTCTCCATGAATCGGAAATATGCTTTGCGTCACACTACCAATACGGTTGGAGCCAAGGTGAAAGCAATTGAACAGGTGCTTGATGTACAGACCCTATTTCAAGCAAGTGAGACACATCCTCTGAATACCAATGAAATTGGTCGAGTAAGCTTGATACTGCAAAAGCCTATTGCTGCAGATTTATTTGATGAATCGCAAGCTACTGGTGCTTTTATCTTGATTGATGAAGTCAGCAATCATACTGTTGCAGCTGGAATGATTCGTCAGTGTATTAATTAGTGATTCTCTTTGGCATGATTGATTGAGTACTTTGGTATCTCAATCACCAAGTTCTCTTGCGCAACGATTGCCTGACAAGATAGACGTGACTGGGGGCCAAGACCCCAGGCACGATCGAGCATATCCTCCTCGTTTTCATCGGGGGGATTGAGACTATTAAAACCCTCTTTCACCAGCACGTGACAAGTTGTGCAAGCACAGACCATATCGCAAGCATGCTCAATGGGAATATCGTTTTCTAGAAGCGCTTCACAAATTGAGGTCCCAGGTAAAGCCTCTACCACCGCTCCTTCGGGGCAATATTCACTATGGGGCAAAACAACGATCTGGGTCATATTCTTCTTTAATTATCAGTTTGTTAAATTTCAGCAACATTCTTACCAGCTAAGGCCTTTTGAATACTCGCATTCATCCGGATTTGAGCAAAATCATCGGTGGCTTTAGCAGCATGGTCAACTGCCTTACGCAAAATAGCGCTATCGGTTTCTTGATTGAGGACTTGCTGCAAGCCAGTCATTTCTTTTTCAATGTTTGCTTGCTCTAGTGCACTCAGTAAATTGCGATCTGCAGCTAATGCGGTTTGTACTGCATCTAGCAAGCGCTGAGCATTTACCTGCTCCTCACGGAGAGATCTGGCTTGCAAATCCACTTTTGCAGAGGCAAATCCATCTTGCAGCATCTTGGTAATCTCGCTATCGGTAAGACCATAAGAGGGTTTGATATTAATCGAGGCTTGTACGCCTGAGCCCTGCTCTACTGCGCTGACTGACAATAATCCATCTGCGTCGACCTGAAACGTCACCCGAATCCGCGCTGCACCAGCAGCCATTGCTGGAATGCCTCTGAGTTCAAATTTGCCGAGTGAACGGCAATCCTGAGCAAGTTCGCGCTCGCCTTGCACTACTTGTAGGGCTAGAGCAGTCTGACCATCTTTGAAAGTAGTAAAGTCTTGTGCGCGTGCAACGGGAATTGGCGTGTTGCGAGGAATAATCTTTTCGACCAGGCCGCCCATGGTTTCAATACCAAGAGATAAAGGAATGACGTCAAGCAAGAGCCACTCATCATTTTTGCCTTGATTACCCGCCAGTAAATCTGCCTGCATAGCAGCGCCAAGCGCAACTACCTGATCAGGGTTGAGATTATTTAGCGGGTTGCTACCAAACAATTCCCCTACAGCCCTTTGAACATTGGGCATACGAGTAGAGCCACCAACCATCACGACGCCCTTGACCTCATCAGCTTTGAGTCCAGCATCACGCAGTGCTTTACGACAAGCTACTAAAGTCTTGTTAACTAAGTTCTGAGTAATCTCAAAGAGCTGAGCCTGGCTAACGCCGACATTGACGGTTGTGCCATCACTCAATTTTTGATGGACGCGCACTAATGGGCTATGGCTTAAATGCTCCTTGGCTTCTTTGCATGCCATCAGCAAGCTACGTTGATCTTGAATAGACAAGGGAGGCAATTTAGCTTGTTCTATCACCCAGCAATAGAGCCGATGATCAAAGTCATCCCCACCCAAGGCAGAGTCTCCGCCTGTGGAAAGCACCTCAAAGACGCCCTTAGTCATGCGCAAAATTGAGATGTCAAAGGTGCCACCACCCAAATCATAGACAGCGTAGATACCCTCAGAGGCGTTATCTAGACCATAAGCAATCGCTGCAGCAGTAGGCTCATTCAGTAGACGCAACACTTCAATGCCGGCTAACTTGGCTGCATCTTTTGTAGCTTGACGCTGTGCATCGTCAAAATAAGCAGGCACCGTAATCACCGCACCGACAATATCGTCGGCAAGAGAATCTTCTGCAAGCTGCCGTAAACGGGCCAAAATCTCTGCTGAGACTTCAATCGGACTTTTATCACCAGCAACCGTACGCAATTTGAGCATCCCGGGTTGATCGACAAAATCATAGGGAGCGCTTTCAATATGCTCAATATCCGTCAGGCCACGACCCATATAACGCTTGACTGAGACGATAGTGTTTTTAGGATCAAGCGCAATACTTTCAATCGCTTCAAAGCCAGCCTGAGTACGACCATTTGGTAAATAACGAATGACTGATGGCAGCAACTCGCGACCTTGAGCGTCAGGCAATACTTTTGGCAAAGCATCCCTCACTACCGCTACTAAAGAATTGGTGGTTCCCAAATCAATACCTACTGCAATCCGACGCTGATGGGGCGCTAAGGATTTTCCGGGTTCGGAGATTTGTAAGAGTGCCATGAATCTATACCAATGCAGCAATTGCATCATCGAGCTCGACAGCAAACTTATCGATGAATAAAAGGCCTCTGAGTAATTCAGCAGCGCGCTCATATTGATGCGCAGAATCAATCGCCAATGCGATCTCTGAAATGACTTCCTCTTTAGATTTATTGACCTCTTCAGTGAGCACTTCGAGTGCCTCTAAGTCTTCCGCCTTTTCATCCAGACTTTCACGCCAATCCATTTGACGCATTAAGAAAGCGGCTGGCATGGCAGTATTAGTTTCGAGCTGGGCATCGACACCATGAATCTGGCAGATATATAAACCGCGTTGAACCGGATTCTTGAGGGTTTGATAGGCGGTATTGGCTAAAGTTGCCATTTGCATCGCTAGCCGTTGCTCGCTATCGCTGCCACGAGCATGGCGATCAGGATGTACTTCCTTTTGAATCGATAGGTAAGCCTGATCTAAGGCAGACAAGTCGATTTTGAATTGTTCTTTTAAGCCAAAGAAACAAAAGTAATCGTCAGACGCGGAAGGATTCACCACAACCACACTCATCTTTGACGTTGGGGTTCTGAAACTTAAAGCCTTCGTTCAAACCCTCGCGTACAAAATCCAGCTCAGTCCCATCTAGATAGGCCAAGCTTTTGGGATCAACAAATACCTTGATGCCATTAGATTCAAATACCTGATCATCCGCCGTAGGCTCATCAACATACTCAAGCTCATAAGCTAGGCCAGAACATCCAGTGGTACGAACACCAAGACGCAAGCCACAACCCTTACCGCGCTTTTCAAGATTGCGGTTAACGTGAGCTGCTGCTTTTTCGGTAAGAGTAATAGACATAGGATGAATACTTATTTAGCTGGATGCTTTTCACGATAATCTTGCACGGCTGCCTTGATGGCATCTTCAGCCAAAATGGAGCAGTGAATTTTGACAGGTGGCAAAGCCAATTCTTCGGCGATCAGAGAGTTTTTGATCTCCAAAGCTTGATCCAATGTCTTACCCTTCACCCACTCAGTTACCAGTGAGGAGGATGCAATCGCAGAACCGCACCCGTAGGTCTTAAATTTTGCGTCTTCGATCACACCTTGATCGTTCACACGAATCTGGAGCTTCATGACGTCGCCGCAAGCAGGTGCGCCAACCATGCCGGTACCAACTGCGTCATCGCCTTTGGCAAATGAGCCTACGTTACGGGGATTCTCGTAATGATCGATTACTTTGTCGCTATATGCCATGATGTTTTCTCTCTATATATCTTTATTAATTAGTGAGCAGCCCACTGAATAGTGCTCAAATCAATTCCGTCTTTATACATTTCCCAAAGTGGTGACAACTCACGCAACTTGGCAATCTTTTCTTTTACTAACTTGATCGTGAAATCGACTTCCTCTTCGGTGGTAAAGCGTCCCAAGGTAAAGCGGATTGAGCTATGTGCTAATTCATCGTTACGACCTAAGGCACGTAATACATAAGAGGGCTCTAAAGAGGCGGAAGTACAAGCAGAGCCTGAGGATATCGCTAATTCCTTGAGAGCCATCAACATAGACTCGCCTTCAACATAGTTAAAACTGATGTTGAGGTTATGAGGTACGCGGTGCTCCATATCACCGTTTACATAAACTTCCTCAATATCTTTGAGGCCATTTAAAAGGCGATCGCGCAAAGCACGAATCCGCTTATTACCTTCAGCCATGCTGATACGGGCAATGCGGAAAGCCTCACCCATTCCGACAATTTGATGCACTGCTAAAGTTCCAGAACGCATACCGCGCTCATGACCGCCACCGTGAATCTGGGCTTCAATACGAACGCGTGGTTTGCGACTCACAAACAGAGCGCCGACCCCTTTAGGACCATACGTTTTGTGCGCTGAGAAACTCATGAGGTCTACCTTGAGTGTCTTCAGATCAATCTCTACTTTGCCAGTTGCTTGAGCAGCGTCCACATGAAGGATGACGCCACGTGAGCGGCAAAGCTCGCCAATGCGAGGAATATCCTGAATCACACCGATTTCATTATTTACAAACATAACTGAGGCCAAAATCGTTCCAGGCTTCATGGCTGCTTCTAATTGTGCAAAATCGATCAAGCCACTTGGCAGCACATCTAGGTAGGTTACTTCAAAACCTTCGCGCTCCAGATCTCTACAGGTATCCAAAGTTGCTTTATGTTCGGTTTTGACGGTAATAATATGATTACCCTTTTCACGATAGAAATGGGCAGCACCCTTTAAGGCTAAGTTAATACTTTCAGTAGCGCCACTGGTCCAGACGATTTCTCTTGGATCAGCATGAACTAACTGAGCCACCTCTGAACGCGCCCACTCAACCGCTTCCTCAGCAGCCCAACCATACGCATGACTGCGTGATGCTGCATTGCCAAATTGCTCACGCAGGTAAGGCAACATTTTGTCGACCACTTGCGGATCGATTGGGGTTGTCGCTGAATAATCCATATACACCGGAAAGTGTTTAGGACTAAACATAGGAACCGGTTGCTTAGGAATTTCTTGAGGTGCGTTCATGGTGTGCTTTTGGTCATGCCCAAGTAGGTGCTTTAACTTTGCTGGGCTAAATTAAATACTGAATTAATCAACGGTGGCTTAGGAGCCACTTCCTTCTTAGCAGCTACTGTAGCAGGCGCTTGTTTTTCAGGTTTACTGCCATCAATCTTGGCCTTCTTGTGGCGCATGTCCTGAATCACAATGCCACGACCAGATTGCTGTTGTACTAAATCACGCAAGGTCACTGAGCTCAGATACTCAACCATCTTGGAATTGAGATTGGCCCATAGATCGTGAGTCATACAACGACCCAAATGGTCTTCTTCACTATGACAGTTGCCTTTGCCACCACACTGAGTTGCATCTAAGGGTTCATCGACGGCCACAATGATGTCCGCCACGCTCACCTCATCTGACTTGCGTGCAAGCGTATAGCCCCCACCAGGACCGCGAGTACTCTCGACAATATTGAAACGGCGTAATTTGCCGAACAATTGCTCCAGGTAGGAAAGGGAAATTTTTTGTCTCTGACTGATCCCAGCCAAAGTTACAGGCCCATGTGCTTCACGGAGGGCTAAATCTATCATTGCGGTTACTGCAAAACGGCCTTTAGTTGTAAGTCTCATATGTCACCTTGGTAATGGATTGTTATGGACAGCTATTGGTCAGATGGGTAATACCCGACCAATCCACTCAACTATAACAGAAAAGTGGGTTTTTTGCCCCTGCAATACATATCCGAGTGGTAGGGAGATTAGCCCAGGAAGTCGTGAGATAGGGCCCCAAAGGCCATTTCTTTGACTTTGGATAGCCGGTCGCGGGTGCTGGCAGCCTTCTCAAATTCAAGGTTTTTAGCCTCAGAGTTCATTTGCTTCTCTAGACGTTTAATTTCAGCTGCTAGGTCTTTTTCAGTCATGTCCTCATAGCGGGCTCGCTCTTGGGCTGTCTGAAGCTCAATCCGCTTCTCACCCACGTCATAAACACCATCAATGATGTCTTTAATGCGCTTGGTGACGCCACGTGGCTCGATGCCATGTTCTTTATTAAACGCAATTTGTTTTGTTCTACGTCGCTCAGTTTCACCCATCGCGCGCCGCATAGAATCAGTAACGCGGTCAGCATACAAAATGGCTTTGCCGCGTACGTTTCGTGCGGCACGTCCAATCGTTTGAATCAAACTGCGCTCAGAACGCAAGAAGCCCTCTTTGTCAGCATCCAAGATGGCGACCAAGGACACTTCAGGAATATCCAAACCTTCGCGTAATAAATTAATACCAACTAAAACGTCAAATACACCCAAACGCAGATCACGCAGAATTTCGACCCGCTCCACCGTATCGATATCTGAGTGGACATAGCGCACCTTCACTCCGTTATCCGATAGGTAATCTGTTAGTTGCTCCGCCATACGTTTAGTCAGCACAGTAACCAAGACACGCTCACCTACTTTGACCCGTTCATGAATTTGACCCAATAGATCATCGACCTGTGTGCTAGCTGGTAACACTTCGATTTCAGGATCAACAAGACCGGTTGGTCGCGCTACTTGCTCTACAACTTGTCCAGTATGCTGACCCTCATAATCTGCTGGGGTTGCTGAAACAAAAATGGTCTGACGCATCTTGGTCTCGAATTCAGTGAACTTTAAGGGTCGGTTGTCCATTGCCGATGGCAGACGGAAACCAAACTCAACGAGCGTGTGTTTACGAGACTTATCCCCGTTATACATCGCATTGAGCTGCCCAATGAGGACATGACTCTCATCC
>Ga0118677_10001453_pt1 | contig 50189 bp, 43 predicted proteins | sample AliMusrvi5mmetaG_FD_86154 | JGI IMG/M metagenome (GOLD analysis project Ga0118677, IMG submission 86154) | reverse complement strand
CCATGATGCCGACGGAGGTCATCATGGCGATGGCGGTAGAAAGGGCTCCTACAAGAACGGACGTCCGGCCCAGTGAGGCAACGAGTCCGCGCGATGCGAGCTTGGCTTCGATGCCGAGCATCCACTGCAGCGAGAATCGCCCGAGGAAGTCGACCAGCGCGGGAATCGTCAGGGCCGATGCAGCGATGAACAGCACGGCCGAGAGGTAGCCGAACATGGGCTTGCCTCCGACAGCAGGCATGCGGGCTGCTGCCGCAGCGGCAACCGTAAGAGCCAGCGCGAACCAGAGGTCACGCCACTTGTGGATCCGCACGTTGTACTCGCTGCGGCCGCGGGCCATTGCTTCCACCGGCGCGACGCGAGCCGCTTCGCGGGCCGGCGAAAGTGCAGCAACCAGCGTCACACCGGGGCCAATGATGAAGGCGAGAATGAACTGCGAAAGGTCCAGCGAGATTTCAGCGGGTGTGCTGCTCACATAGAGCTTCTGCACGGTTGAAGCCAGCAGTTGCACGGCGCCAGACGCGAGCAGACGGCCAAGCGCCACGCCTCCCAATGCACCGAGTACTCCGAAGCAGAGCGCTTCGCCGATGAAGGCGGCCATCACCATCCAGCGCGCGGCCCCGAGTGCCCGCACGATGCCGATCTCAGCGCGGCGGCGCACTACAGAAACCGAGATCGTGTTGTAGATGAGGAACGCTCCGACCACCAAGGCGATGTAGCTGAGGATGCGCAGATTCCAGCGGAACGCCTCCAGCATCTGCTTGTTCTCCGCAGTGCGATTGCCATACGGCGCGATGGTCACACCATCCGGCACCGCCGGCTTAGGACCTTTCACCAGAATGCGATCAATGCGGCCGCGGCGGTCCAGCACACGCTGGGCGAGCGCGATATCCATCACGATCACCGGCTCGGTGGTGTCGTTGAGAATGCCGAGGATCTCGAAATCGGCAGACGTGTCATTGATCAACAGCCGAACACGGTTTTCGGCTAGGCCCTTGCTGACCCACACGCCAACGCGTGTCGACGCCGGGGGAAGGTCAAGACCGATCAGCGGAACGGTCTGGCCCTTCGAGGCGAGGGTCGCGTAGTCTTCGATGCGCGGCCGGACTTCCAGCGGCAGCGGCTGCGTAGCAATCATCGCGACGACAGCGTCAGGCACGCCACCAGCAGCGGTGACTTCCCAATCGGCATCGCTGGTGAGCGTATCCATCGACGAGCGGAATGATCCGGCGGCCGCTTCGCCTGCCATTTCGATCGCCAGCACCACGGCCACGCCAAGCGAAATCGCAAGAATGGTGAGCAGGGTGCGCACGGGTTCGCGCCCGAGCGGCCGGACGATCAGGCGGTAGAAGACCGTTAGCGTCGGACTACCTCCTCGATGAGGCCGTCGCGCAAGCGGACGGCGATATCGGTGTAGGTGAGCGACTCGGGGCTGTGGGTCGCCATGAGGATCGTGGTGCGGCGGTTCGCGGCGATTTCGCGGAGCAGTTCGAGCACTCCGTTGCCTGTGACAGTATCGAGATTGCCGGTGGGCTCGTCTGCAAGCAGCACGCGCGGGCCGTGGACCAGGGCGCGGGCGATAGCGACGCGCTGCATCTGTCCGCCGGATAGCTGATGTGGAAAGCGGTGCGACATGCTTTCCAGGCCGACCTCCTTCAGACTCTTCAACGCCGCTTCGCGCACGCCTGTGCGGCCCGCAAGCTGCAATGGGAGTTCGACGTTTTCGACCGCACTCAGTGTATGAAGTAGCTGGAACGATTGAAAAATGAAGCCGATCTTTTCGCGGCGTAGGCGGGTTAAACCAGTGTCATCCAGTGTAGCGGTGGCCACGCCGTCGATCAGCACACGGCCACTGGTCGGCAGGTCCATGGCTCCCGCCATGTTCAGCAACGTGGACTTGCCGCATCCGCTACGGCCGACGAGGGCGACGAACTGACCTTCCTCTAGAGATAAGGAAACTCCGTTCAAGGCATGGACCGGTTGGCCATCTGAGATGTAGTCTTTTGTGACTTCGTGAAACTCTAGGAGGGACACTCTATCTCTAAGATACAGTCTGGGCCCCCAACGGCGCAGAAAATGAATCGCGCATACTGGAAGTTACATGTCAGAGTGGAATGACGAACAACGGCGGGCCATCGAATGCTACGATCGGGCCGTCCTCGTTATGGCGCCGGTAGGTACGGGCAAAACGAAGACCATCACGGACCGCGCGGTACAGGCGATTGAAAACGGAGTAGACCCGCGCGCCATGCTGTGCCTGAGCTTTACCAACAAAGCGGCGCGGGAGATGAAGGAGCGGTTGAAGAGCGCGCTGCCAAAGAAGTCTGGCGAGATCACGATCGGCACGTTTCACGGCATGTGCACCAGCATCCTGCGCGCCGAAGCGGCCACCATTGGGATCGATAGCGACTTCCTCATCTACGACGAAGAAGACTGCCGCGAGCTGTTCAGCCAGATCTGGCATGCCTACGGATTGCACATTCCGCGTGAAGACCAGGACCGCTTCGAGTTCATGCTGTCGTCGGCCGCGGCCAAAGCGCGGTTGAGCCGCTACGATGACGTTCCGCCGCGCGATGTCCACACGATCTTCGCCGAGGCATTGAAGGAGGGCTACTTCAAGGACCTCGACCGCACGCAGAACTTCCGGTTCAAAGCCTTGCTGAACGATTACGTCGCGCTGCTGCGCGAGAATCACGCACTCGATTTCGCGGATCTGATTGTCGGCGTGAATCTTCTCTGGGACCGTCATCCGGAGGCGCTCGAACGCTGGCAACAGAAGTTCAACTGGATCCAGGTGGACGAGGTGCAGGATACGAACCGGTCGGAGTATCGCATTCTGCAGATGATGGCGGCAAAGCACAAGATGCTCTCGTTCTTCGGCGACATCGACCAGACGATCTACGAGTGGCGCGGGTCGTCGCCATTTGCCATCATCGATCATTACCGCAAGGAGTTCGCCCCTGTGACGGAGATTTCGTTTGTCCGCAACTACCGCTCGACGCGCAACATTCTCGAAGCCTGTGAGGCTTTGATCACCAAGAATGAAAACGCGGTCACCAAGCAGATTATTCCGAACATGGCCGCCGCCGGCGACCCGGTGACGATCCATGAGGCGATGTCGCCTTCGTCCGAGGCGAGCTGGGTTGCACATGAGATCTCGCGGCTGCGTGTCGCCTGCAAGCTAAGTTATCGCGACTTCGCGGTGCTGGTGCGCACTAACTTCACGGCCCGCGATTTTTCAGCCGCCTTTGAGAAACTCGGCCTTCCCCATGTGAAGGTGGACGAGTTCAAGTTCTTCCAGCGCGCCGAGATTAAGGTAGCCCTGGCGCATATTCGATTGCTGTTGAACCGGTTCGACGGGACGAGTATTTCGAGGTATCTCGAAACACCCCCGAAGCGCATCGGCGATGCTACTTTGAACGATCTGGCGGGGGCGCCAAAGGCGGCGGGGTTGCGGCTTTGCGATCTGCTGTACGGTCCTGGCGATCCGTTTGAACCATTGCTGACGCACCTGTATGAGAACAAGGTGGTGGTATTCGACCTGGAGACCACGGGCCTGAACCGTGGCGAGGATGAGATCGTGGAACTGGCCGCGGCCCGCTGTGGCGCGGGAGGAATTGTTGAAAGCTATCACGCATATATCCGCAACGCGCGACCTGTGGGCGATTCGGTGAAGGTGCACCATCTCTCCGATGAGTTCCTGGCCGCAAATGGCCGCGATGCCGTGGAGGTGCTGCGGGAGTTCGAGCAGTTCTGCGAAGGCTCGGTGTTGAGCGGGCACAACGTATTTTCTTTCGATCTGCCGATGCTGGCCGCCGCGCGGCAACGGCATGGGATGAAGCCGGTCGAAACGCCGGGGGTGTTCGATACTCTAGACATGACGCGGCGCTTCTTTCGATTGCCGCGATACACGCTGGCACAGATCGCGCAGACGCTGAAGCTGCCAACTCAGCCAACGCACCGCGCGGATGCGGACGTGGCGGCGACGGTGGAACTGCTGCTGGAGATCAAGCAGAAGCTCGAAGCTGGCGCAGAGGAGCGCAAGGCCGCGGCGGCAAAGCATGCGCCGAAGTTCCGGGCTTTGTCGGCAAAGCTCGGATACTGGCGGGAGCGCATGGAACTGGAGCGGCCTCCGGAGTTACTGGCACGCGTGCTTGAAGAATCCGGCCTGCTGGAACACTACCTCTCGTCAGAGGATGGCGAGAAGCGGTTGCAGCATTTAGAAGAGTTGCAACTCCTGTTTGCCAAGCACGACGACCCAACGCTCGAACCGCGTGAGGCCTTGCGCAACGTGATGGGGCTGGTTGCGTTGGGGACGGACGCGGACCGGCAGATGGCGGGCGAGGATCGCGTGCTGGTGCTGACTGTGCATCAGGCCAAGGGGCTGGAGTTCGATACGGTGTTTGTCGCTGGAGCGACCGATGACGAGTTTCCCAGCCGGCGCAGCCAGCGCGAAGGACGTACCGACGAAGAGCACCGGCTGTTTTATGTCGCGCTGAGCCGGGCGAAGAAACGGTTATATATCTCGTGGCCGGCGAGCGGGGCACGCGGAAAGAAGAACATCCGCAGCCGGTATGTGGCGATGCTGCCGCCACATGTGATGCACTTTGGATAAGGTGGGCTCGCGCTTCTAGCGGCGCGATACGGCCGGCACTTCCGCGCGGCAGCCGAGCCGCATGATCTCAGCCTCCAGCAACAGCAGGCTGTGTTTGGCCTTTGACAGTTCGCCCTTTTGGGCTGCTTCGTCGATGCGGCGTGCGCAGTTGGAGACCGCCGTGGCCGTGATCTTCTCCGCGGCGGCACGAATCTCCTGAGCCTCCTGGGAGAGCGTCACCTGATCTGCCCGGCTGGCGGCATTGTGCAGCTTTTGCAGGCGCTCAGGCGCCAGTTGCAGGAACAACGGTACCAGGCCTTCAGTCAAGCCGGAATCGGTGAGTGCTTTCGCCTGAATCACCGGCTCCGCTGCAGATTCAACCTGCTGTGCTTTTTGGTTGGCAGGAGTGGGCGATATGTACTGCTCCACTGTCGCCAATAGGTGCGCGGAGTGAACCGGCTTGGAGATGTAGCCGTTCATGCCGGCCTCCAGGCAGCGTTCGCGATCTCCGTTCATGGCGTAGGCGGTCATCGCAACGATGGGCATTCGCCGCCAGCGGGCATCCTTACGGATGATACGAGTCGCTTCCAGTCCGTCCAATACAGGCATCTGGACGTCCATCAGGACAAGGCCAAACGCTTCGCCATCGAGTTTCTCCAGGGCTTCTTTGCCGTTGCCGGCCAGCACCACTTCAAAGCCTCGTTTGCGCAGAATTGCCGCCACCACTTTCTGGTTGACCAGGTTATCTTCCACCAACAGCACACTGCCCGTAGCATGTGCAGGCTCCGCTTTGGACTCAATTTCCTTTGGCGGGTAGACGGTCGTTTTGGATGGTACCTCGCATTCCAAAGTCACATAGAAGGTGCTTCCACGCCCGACTTCACTTTCCACCCAGATGGTTCCTCCGTGCATCTCCACCAGCCGTTTGGTGATCGTCAGTCCAAGTCCGGTGCCGCCATACTTGCGCGAGATGCTGCCATCGGCCTGCGTGAACTTCTCGAAGATAATGGGCAGCTTTTCCGCAGGAATACCCGTGCCCGTATCTGCCACTTCCAGACGGAGTTGGAGTGTGCCCTCGCGCGGACCGCGCGAGCTGCGCAGCCGGACGGTGACAGAGCCCTGCTCGGTAAACTTCACGGCATTGCTCAGCAGGTTGGCGACAATCTGGCGGATGCGGAGCTCATCGCCAACGATTTCAAAGGGCATGCCGCGGTCGATCTGTTCCCGCAGTTCGATCCCCTTTTGGCGGGCCTTCAACTCGTGGGATCGGATGGATTCCGTGATGACCTGCGGCAGATGGAAGGGAGATTTCTCCAACGCCATCTTGCCGGATTCGATCTTGGAAAGATCCAACACGTCATTGAGCAGTGCCAGCAATGAATTGGCGCAGCGTTGTGCCGTCTCCAGATGTTCACGCTGTTCGGCGCGCATGCTGGAATCGAGCACGATCTCAATCATGCCCAGGATTCCGTTCATCGGCGTGCGCAGTTCGTGCGACATGTTGGCCAGAAACTCGCTCTTCGCCTGGCTCGCCGTCAGGGCCGCATCCCTCGCTTCTTTCAGTGCTTCCGTCCTGTGCCTGATCCGGTCTTCGAGCTTTTCCTGGTGGTCAATCAGCGCGCGGCGGCTGGTAGCCAACTCGCGGATCATCTTGTTGAAACTCACACCCAGGAATTCGATCTCATCGGCTGTCTCACTGTATTGAATCGGCTCCAACCGGCCTTCCACCACTGAGTTAATGCCCTGCTGCAGCAGTGCCAGCGGCTTCACCAGGATTCGGATGGTAAAACGCGCGATCGCGGCCGATACGAACAGTACGATGATCACCAGCAGCGCGGCCTTGATGGGATGGATTCGCGCCTGGCCATAATCAAAGGCGAGCGTCACCACAAGCACCCAGAACACCAGTGCGGCGATGAAAATGGAGAACTTAGCCGAGAGGGTACGCATACCCGTGGCCCTTAGCCCTTCATTGCTTCCCGAAATGTACGAATTGTCGGTGACCACACTGGCCTCATACTAATGGTGACCCAAGAGTGCAAGGTTACATATACGCAGGACACCTTAAGACTCTACTTAATCAGTCCGAGCAGATACCAAGGAATGGATGTTAAACGTAAATCCTCTTAACGCGGGCACTTATACCGCATAGTACACTGTACGAAATCGTACTTGCCAGCTTGGCAAGCTGTTGTGCGTCCAGACTTTCGCCGCCTTCTTCACCTAACAGAGTTACTGCGTCGCCCACCTTCAACTCAGGCGAATCGGTAATATCGATCGTGGTCACGTCCATGGAGACAGAACCGATCATGGGCGCCAGCCGCCCTCCGGCGATAACCTTACCGCGGTTTGAGAGCCGATGAGGCAAGCCATCGGCATAGCCCACGGCGAGGATGGCGATGCGGGTCGGGCGCTGCGTGCGAAAGATGCCACCATAGCCGACCAATGCCCCTTCCGGCAGATCTTTGATGGCAAGAATCGACGCCTTCCAGCTTAGTGCGGGCCTTACTTTCAGGATTTGTTTTGGTGCATCGCCACGAGCCGGTGAGACATATCCGTAGATACTGTGCCCCGGCCGGACCATGTTACCCCACGCGGCCTGGCGGCCGTAGGCGGTGGCAATTGTGCTCGATAGATGCCGATAGATGGGAGTAACCCCCAGCGCGGCCAGGTCTTTCACCAGGCAGTGAAAGTTAGTCTGCTGCTGCTCGGTCTGGGGGGAAGTATAGTCGGCCGCGGAGGCGAAATGCGTCATCAGGCCTTCCAGCACGGCGTTGCCGGAGTTGCGAACCGCTGCGGCAATGGATGACGCATCGGCGCGCGCACCCAGGCGCCCCATTCCGCTGTCTATCTTGAGATGGTAAGCCGCTTTGGTGTTGGCCTCGGTGGCCAGTTGGTTGAAGGCGGCAATGTCGGCCAGGTCGTGGATGGCCGGCGTGAGGCCGTATTCAATCAGAGCCTTGCGTTCGAAGGGCAGAAAGTCGGCCATAACGAGAATGCGCGATTTCATGCCTGCCTCACGCAACGTCACGCCCTCTTCCACGTTGCTCACGGCCAGCCAGCGGCAGCCCTCGGCTTCCAGGACGCGCGAAACTTCCACGGCGCCATGGCGGTAGGCATCGGCTTTTACGACGGGGGTGACTTCGATGGAAGGTCCAACCGCTGCCTTCACGGCCTGAAAGTTCTCCGCGATTCGGGTGCGGGAGACTTCAACCCAGGATCGATACGGTTGGCTCATTTATTTATTTTCGCGCAATACGGCGGAACAGTTGTTCGTAGGAGTCCGTCACAGCGTCCCAACTGTAGCGCTCCTGCACGCGGCGGCTGGCCTTTTCGCGCCAGTGATTGCGCTCTTCTTCGGTCATCTCCAGCACCTGCTGGAGCTTCTGCGGCAGGTTGTCCGCCTCAAAAGCAATGCCGGCGCCTCCGGCGACTTCGGCATTTTCGATCGTGTTGAGATAGAGCACCAGCGCGCCGCGGCCCATCGCTTCAATCAATGCCGGATGCGTGCCTCCGACCTCGGTAGCGTGAATATAAGCGAAACAGTGGGAACCCAGCTCGTGGTAGCCCTGACCATAGATCGAGCCTGGCATGACAATGCGCGGATCCCGTGTATCGCGGACGCGTGCGATGTAGCCGCTGGCATAGGGCGCATCGCCGATCAGAGCCAACTTCATCGGGGTGGTGACCTTCTCGAACGCCTCGCGCACCAGGAGTCCATTGTTTTCCGGCTCCATCCGGCTTACATACAGGAAGTACCTCTCCCGCTCCAGACCGAGTTGCTCCAATACATCCTGCGTGGGCAGTTTGCCAGTCTCCGCCCCATAAGGAATCTCTGTCGTCTCCTTCCGGTAGCGCTCGGCGTAGTACTGTTTGATCGCAGCGGCATCGGTGATCACAGCCGTGGGGCAGAAGGTGGCCAGCCACTCCGAAAGCAGGTACCAGGTTTTGGCCAGCCGGTTCCACTTCTTGCGGTTGCGCTCCAGGCCATCGACGTTCAGGGCCACCGGAATCCCGGTCAGCCGCGGCGGCAGGGTAAAGATGGCGTTGGCGGCGTTGCAATAGAGTGCGGCATCCACGCGGTGGAACAGCAGATGGAACATCGATACACAGGTATGGGCGATGGTGTCGAAATATTTGTGGCGAATCGTGGGGAGGTAAACCAGGCGGACACCGAGAAAGGCGGCGTCCGGATGCCGCTCACGGCAGTATACGGTCACCACATAGCCGCGGCTGACGAGCCGTTTGGAGAGTTCTTCGGCGAAGGTTTCGAAGCCGCCATAGCGGGCGGGAATCCCGCGGGTTCCCAGAATGGCGATCTTCACAGGTGGGGCTTAGCCTCGCGCAGCCTTCATGCGCGCGGTGACGCGGGCAGAGGCTTTCGGTGCCGGGCGGCTGACCGGCATCTTGTGGAACCAGCTGGCGATGTACTCATCGGTCACTTTGCGGCGGCTCATGATCTGTTCACGCTTGGCGATGAACCGGCGGTAATTCAGTCCCAGATACCAGAATGCCTTGAGAGAACTGTGCTCCTGCAGGATGCAGCAGCCAAGGACAACCAGATCGCGCAGCGTGATGGAAAACCAGTTGCGCCGGTACAGATCGGGAGTCATGTTCTTGATGCGCATCAGGAAGCGGTTCTTCACCGAATGCATATTGATGTCGGCAGGCAAGGCGCGGCGGTTGCCGGGCAGCACGTTGCGGACATGGTAGCCGCGCGAATGTGGCGTGTAGAGGCAGCGCCAGCCCAAGAGCTGGGCGCGCCAGGCGACATCGGCATCTTCACGGTAGACAAAGAAATCGTGATCGAAAAATTCGCCATCAACGGCGATATCATCCACCATTTCACGGCGATACAGCGCAGCGGCGGCGGTGGCGCCGAAGACGTATTCGTAGTTGGTGTAGTGGCCGGTGTCAATCTCCTGGCTGCCGCGGTCGAGATGCCGCAGCATCGGAGTGAAGTAGATACCTGTGGAATCGATCAGTGGGGTTTCGTGGAGGTCGAAGGTTGCCTGAATGGCCAGCAGCTTACCGCAAACGGTGCCGACCTTGGGATGAGAATGGCCCGCATCCACCAATCCTTGAATGAAACCGGGCAGCAGCAAAACATCAGGGTTGAGGGTAAGGACCCAGTCTCCGCGCGAAATGCCGATGGCCTGATTCTGGGCCGCTGCAAACCCAATGTTTTTATCGTTGTAGGTGATGCGGCAGCGATCTTCGAACTGTTCCAGAATGTCGATTGTTCCGTCAGTCGACGCGTTATCGACGATGACGATTTCCAGGTTGGGGTACTTCTGCGCCAACACCGATTCCAGGCATCGTTTGATAAACCGTCCGCTATTGTAGGTCACCAGAGTGACGGATACAAAATCGTAAAAGGACATTCTGAGTAATCGCAGTCGATAGTTATAAAAAGCTGAGCGCCAAACGGATCACTCTAGCATAAACGAAAACAGCCTTGGCACTTCGATCCAGTAGTACTGACCCCAGCGCGCGAAAGAAGCTGCCAGCCACTACGGACAAACACACCGCAACCTTTGGGCCAGCCGGGAAATGCTTCGAGGCGTACTCAAGAAGGCTTCCATACCAGTATAGCTGACGTGGCCCGTCCGGAATCATTCCCACGGAGTGCCCGCCCACGTGTCTTGCCACAGCCTCCGGCGTGTATCGGATCCGGAACCCGGCCTTTCGCAATCTCAAACAAAAATCGACGTCTTCAAACCAAACCGGAAAAAACCGCTCATCCAGGCCGCCGAGCTCTTCCCAGGCATCCCGCCGGACCATCAGAAACGCGCCGGCCGGCTGGTCAACATCCTGAGCTTTATCTAACTGTAGATCCAGGCACCGGTAGCTCCGGTTCCAGGCGTTCCCGGGCCAGAGGCGGTTCATCCCCAGCACTTCGAAGGCCAGTGAACCGGCCGTCGGAAACCGGCGAACGGTAAAACCCGCCTGTACGGACCCATCGGGCCCGAGTAACTGACCGCCCACGGCGGCGGCTTCCACCAATTCCAGTTCCATCGCCGCTACTCCGGTTGTTAGTTCCGCATCCGGGTTCAGCAGCAGCACATATTCGGTTTTCAACTGCCGGAAGCCTTCATTCACCGCGGCTGCAAACCCACGATTCTGAGCATTCCGCACCAGCCGGACACCCGGATGGCTCGGAACGGCATCGGCCGTTCCATCCTCGGAGGCGTTATCGACTACCACTACCTCCAGGCCTTCCCGAAGGCAGGAGTCAACAGCACGCCCGACAAATTCCCGGGAGTTGTAAGTAACGATGACAACCCCAACTCGTGCGCTCGTCATTTTCTTCCCACGAACGCAAAGTACCACTTCCAATAACGGTCAAAGCCAATGATGCGTTGCAGCCTCAGAATCTCCGCTTCTGATTCCTTTAACAGCCTCGCAAGTGCGGCCGGATCCTGCTTTTCCAGCGCCTGCAGCCTCTCGAACTCGCGGAGCCCTTCGCGCTTGCCAATCCAGTAGGCCCGCCCGCGGCCGCGCATCATGGCCATCAGGCCCCACAGTAACTGCCCGGTGAACACCGGCCACAGGTACGTCCGGCGCCAATCGGCCGGATAGTGTTTGGCTACCAGGAGAACTTGATTTCGGGCGATGAGCCGGACCATCTCCGGCGACCAAGCTCCGAGACTTGCGCTCGCTTCATGCACTGCCACCGCTTCAGGAACATAGATACCATGGCGATCCGAGGTTGCACATCGGATGCCAAAGTCGACGTCCTCCAAGTAAGAGCCGAATTCCTCATCCAAACCACCCAGTTCGGCAAACAGCTCGGTCCGGAATACCGCTGCGGTGAAAGAGGTTAGCGCGATCTTGCGGGCTTTGGACCATTCGGCATGATCGGGACTGCCCTCCCCTGCCCGCCACGCACAGCCGCCGCGCGAGATGAGGTCAAATGTCCCATCGATTGTATCGTTAGAACCCTTCTTGAAGATCCGTCCTGTAGCGAACCAGGCGTTTTCGCGGGAAGCGGCATCGAGCAGGCGCTCCAGGTACTCCGGTTCCGGTTCGACGTCGTTGTTGATGACTGCCACCCATTCCGTCCGCGTGGCAAAGATCCCCATGTTCACGGCGTGGGCGAAGCCTTCATTGCGCTTGAGCCGCATAACGCGGACTCCGGCTTCGACAGCCGCTTCGGCCGAACCATCGGTGGAGCCGTTATCGACGACGATGATCTCTTTCGGCGTCTCCGTCTGCAGGCGAAGCTTTTCCAGCAGCCGCGACAACAACTCGCGCCGGTTCCACTGCGGAATCACCACCGTCACACGACCTGTCATACATTACCTACTGAAACGTTTACGGACCAGGAAGAACAGATTGTTGAAGCCATCACGCCACGGATTCAGTTTGATCTCGCCCAGGCGTGATGAATACTGGATCGGGATTTCGACAAAACGCACGCTGGCGTGCTTCAGCGCTTCGATCTTGATCTCCTCGGAAAAGGCCATGCTATCCGAGATCAGCGTAAAATCTTTCAGAATCGACCGGCGAAAGACCCACATGCCGCTTTGCGAGTCACGTACCCACTGGAAGTAAAGCAGGCTCATCGCCAGCGACAGTACCCAGTTGCCGAACTTGTGTTTGAAGCTCATGGCCCGTTTGTCGCGCACAGGAAAACGCGAAGCATTCAGAAAATCCACTTCAAGATGGAGGAACGATTCGAGCAGATAAGAGATGGCGTCCGGAGGGTAGCTATGATCGCCATCGAGCGTAATAATCAGGTCGCTGGTTGCTATGGAGAAGCCTTTTTTATAAGCGCGGCCATAACCGCGAACGTCTTCGCGGATCACGATTGCACCCATGGAGGTGGCGACCTGCGGGGTGCGATCCGTGGAGCCGTTATCGACGACGATCACCTCATCGACGAACTTCGGCATGGCACTGAGCACCTTTTCAATACCCTGCTCCTCGTTCAGGCAGGGGATGATGACAGCAATGGAGAGTCCTTTGTACAAACTGCCATTGTAATCGTTTCGCGTATGATAGGGATATGCGGTTCACCAGATTCTTACCGGTTTTCGTTTTGATAGCAGCCTCGGCATTTGCCCAGGACGGGCAGTCCGTCTACATCATGAAGATGGGGAGCGGATTCGACCAGTACCTGGCAAATCATCTGACCAATCAGAAGCTGATGCGCGTGGTGACGGATCCGCAAAGGGCCGACTTCGTTCTCACCGATAAGTTAGGTGAATCGTTCCAGGCGAAGTTCGATGAGATGTATCCGCCCGAAAAGCCGCCGGTACCCGAGAAGAAAGATGGCGACAAAAAAGACGGCGATAAGAAAGATGCCGATAGGGACCGGCCAATGCAAACTCAGCCCAAAATGATCACCAACATGGGCGGCGGCAAAGGCACTATCTTCCTGGTAGACCGCAAGAGCAAAACGGTCACCTGGTCCACCTTCCTTCAGCCAAAGAACATCTCTCCCGCGGAGATGAATCGCACGGCAAAGAAGGTAGTTGATCAGATGAAACCAGGTGGCGGCGCGAAGAAATCGTAAGAAAGTCCTGGCATAACTTGGCCATATAAGTTGTGATAATATGGTTATAACCTCGTTGTAGTTCATCCCAACCATGTGGTTACTGGAATTTGGAATCGAGCTAAGGAGAACAAACAAGAAATGCCAAGAAAAACAACTATTACCAAAGAAGTAGTGTCTTCACCCGTTGCTGCACCCAAAGCAGCCAAGGCCGCAGTAAAAGCAACCGTCAAAGCAGCAGCCAAGCCCGCCGTCGCAAAAGTTGCCGCGCCTCGCGCAAAGGCAGCCGTTTCCACGCACAAAGCAAGAACAACCGCCCCCGTTGCAACAGCACCTGTAGAAATCTCCGCACAGCAAATCGCCGACCTCGCTTACTTCCTCTGGATGGACCGCGGCTGCCCCGTTGGTACTTCTGAAGAAGATTGGTTCCGCGCTGAACAACAGCTCCGCGCGCAAGTTACAATCGCATAATCGATCCATATCCAGTTTGCTGTTGTGATAACGTGGGGTTTCGCCATGTCACACATCAGCAGACGCGACTTTTTTAAATCGGCCGCCATTGCGGCTGGCTCATCTATTGCAGTTGCCGCTCCTGAAAAGCGCACTGCCGTGGATTGGGTCCCGCTTGGCAATTCGGGCGTCAAGGTGACTCGACTCGCCTTCGGCACCGGCACGCATGGGGGCCGTATTCAGCGCGAACTGGGCCAGGAACAGTTCACCCGTCTGGTGCGGCACGCATACGATCGCGGCATCCGGTTTTTTGAGACGGCGGATTCTTATCAAGGCATGCCGCAGATGCTGGCTGCTGCCCTGAAAGGCCTGCCGCGCGACAGCTATCGCCTCATGACGAAGTTCCGCTGGCGCGACGCGGAGAATCCGCGCGTGACCATCGACCGGCTGCGCAAGGACCTCAATTCGGAGTATCTCGACATCCTGCTGCTCCACAACGTCCGCACTCCAACGTGGCCGGCGCAGTTGGAGCGGTTGCGCGACGAGTTCTCCGAGGTCAAGTCAAAGAAGATCATCGCGGCACATGGCGCCTCCTGCCATGGACTGCTCCCTCTGCGCGCGTTCCCGGATAACAAGTGGCTCGACGTGGCCTTGATGCGCATCAATCACAACGGCGTGATGATGGACAACATGGAAGGCGACGGTAAGACTCCGGGCGATGTGAATGAAGTGACATCGCATATCCGCAAGATTCACGCACAGGGCACTGGCACCCTGGGCATGAAGATCATGGGCGAAGGGCGGTTTCTTACACCGGCCGACCGCGACGCCTCTGTACGCTATGTGATGAAACTAGGCGCGGTGGACGCCGTGACGATCGGTTACAAGAGCATCGCCGAAATCGACGAAGCCATCGAGCGCATCAACACGCATTTGTAGCGCACGCATTCTTGCGTGCCGTGTCGACATTCGTGTCGACATGTTTTTCCGGACGTCGGCAAGAATGCCGACGCGGCAGACTGAAAGTCCGCGCTACTTCATCAGAAGGTCAACCTTGTTGACGATCAACTCTTCCACCTCCGGAGCAAACGGCCCCGGAAACGGCCGCCCGAGCAAGGCATCTCCGCCCTCATATCCCCCCTCCTTCAACACCCGCAACGACGGCACATACCCAAACACGTCATTCGAATAACCCGCCACCCAGGTATCTGCCCAGCCATATTTCGCCTTGAAGCGCAGCGCATAATCGACCACCAGTTCACCGCCCAGCGCAATGATCTTCGGGCCCGGCCCAAACTTCCACACCTGCATCGGATCGGGATAGCTCTTCACCACCGGACCCTCCAAAAGCCAGCGCGCGTTGCGCTTGCGCAGTTCGTCCTTGCCATTCAACCGGGCATTCAACTCGTCACGTGAAGGCGGAGGTTGAAAAGGCAGGTCCAACACATCGTATGCAGCATGGAGCGGCCCATCCACGGCCTTCATCCGCGCAGCCAGCACCTCTCGAACCGCCGCCGCAATCGTCGAGCCATGGTGCATCGCCAGTTCAACGGACCGCCGCGGCAACGGGTTTGCATCCGCACCTGCGCCCTGCACAAACAAAGCGACGGCCCCGGTATTTTCTTTTTCCAACTCCTCCATCGCGAAGCCCGCATAGTCGCCACTGATCTGGTAATCGCCGAGCGTCGTATTGTGGCAGGCGTAGCCGAAGACCACCGCACGAAGCTTGTTCCCTTCGCCGCGAACGGCCAGCACCGGCACGTCATGATCCACCGGTCCGGGCCAGGCGCGATTGGTGACACGCCTCCGGTTCACAGCCACACCAGCGAAGCCCTGCGCAAACGACAACTGCGCAGGCGCGAGATTCCGCACCGAAGCTTCAATCACCGACGAGAGCTTTTCGATCAAGACCTTCGTATAGGCGCGGACAACGGCGATCTGCTCCGGAGGCACGCGATCCTTGTAACGGAAGACGAACTCTTCGCCGGCTCCGGGAGCACTGTGCGTGTGCGACACATTCAACAGCAACCGCTCGCGCGCGATGCCCAACCTGGCGGCGCGGGCCACAACGGGTTCCGTGATGGAAGGCGCAATCCCTACCAGATCGATAGTCACCATCACGGCGATCTTGCCGGACCCATCATCGAGCGCCAGCGCCTTGGCATAGATTTCGCGCAGTACGCCTTCGGAGGGCTTATTGCGAAAATCGTAACCCGCCATCCAGATAGGCCCGCCCGGCGTGATCGATACCTTGGCCGTACCGGCGCGCCACGCAGCGTGGGCGTTGAGGGAAAGCAGCAACAGCAGGATGGCATTCTTCAAAATGAAACTCCCCTTGCAAGCATGCGGGCTTCGTAGGCCTGCCGCTCCAAATCTTCGCGGAAATCCGGATGCGCAATGCCGATCAAGGCCTTCGCACGTTCCGGCACCGACTTCCCTTTCAGGTTCACCATGCCGAATTCGGTCACCACGTACATAACATCGGAGCGCGGCGTGGTGACTATGTTCCCCGGCGTAAGGTCAAGCACGATCCTGCTGCGCCGCTGGCCATGCCGTTCGTAAGTTGACGCCAGGCAGATGAACGATTTCCCGCCATTCGACGCATAAGCACCGCGCACGAACTGCAGCTGTCCGCCGGTGCCGCTGATGTGGCGGTGGCCGTCGGATTCCGAAGCGGCCTGACCCTGTAAATCGATCTGCGTGGTGTTGTTGATGGAGATGACATTGTCATTGCGCATGATGAGGTGCGGCATGTTCGTGTAATCCACCGGCAGGCATTGGAAATCGGGGTTACGATCGATGGTGTCGTACATCGAGTTCGATCCAAGAGCAAACGTGTAGGCGAGCTTGCCCGGATTGAGCGTCTTACGCGAACCGGTGATGCGCCCGGCCTTATACAAGTCCACCAGGCCATCGATCATCATTTCTGTGTGGACGCCCAATTCGCGAACTCCGCTTTCGAGCAGCAAAGAGCAAACCGCATTCGGCATACCGCCGATACCGATTTGCAGGCACGCGCCGTCGTCGATTTCAGCGGCGATGCGATGGGCCACCGCGCGGTCCGTCTCGCAAGGAGGCGGATTCGGCAATTCAGCGCCGGGCCGGTGATCGCCTTCGATGATGTAGTCGACCTCGCTTGCGTGAAAAGCGTTTTGCTCGGGGTGTGCGTAGGGTAGGCCTTCAGTGACCTCGACAATGACAGTGCGGGCTCGCTCCATCACCCCGCGATGCCATAGATTCGATGCGCTGAAATTGAAGTAGCCATTCTCATCCATGGGGCAGGTCTTGATAACCAGAATGTCCACGGGATCAAGAAAGCGGCGGTAATAGCCGGGCACCTCACCCAAGTTGAGCGGCATGTAGTGGCAGCGGCCGGCGTCGTGTTTTTTGCGGTCGTAGCCGGAAAAGTGCCAGCTGAAATAGTGGAAGTGCCGTCCTTCCGGATCGCATTCAATCACCGCGCGCGGACGCATGGAAAGGCAGCTGCGGATCTTGACGTTCTCCAGTCCTGAGGCGCGTGCGGCCAGGGCCTGATCGAACACATCTGGCTGGCAGAGTGCGACACCGTAATCGAGCCACATACCGGAGCGGACCATTGCGGCAGCCTGCGCGGCTGTGATCGATTGTGGCGTCTTCATAGAACATAGTCTAATCGAGTGCGAACACGCACAGGGAGTGTTTTGCGGAGATGGCCACGTATTGCTTGCCATCCACCTGGTAACTAACCGGATTCGCGACGATATGTCCGGCGGTGGTCATCAGGCCGGCATGCAGGGGGTCTTTCAGCCTGAACTCCCACTTCATTTCGCTGGTGGCGATGTCGAGCGCACGGACCGCACCGTAAGGCTCATCGTATTTAGAAGGCCGCCAGGCGATGAACTTGCCAGTGATGCGATCGTGTACGGCCATATTGCGCATCTGGCCGTTGAACATGCCAGCGGAGGAGGTAGGAAGCTCAAAAACCGGTGACGGACACCTCCGTCCCTGGTTTTCCGCAAAATGGTGTCAGGCACCTCTGTCCCCTTATTTAGAATCTTCAACTTGCGATGGGAAACAGGCGGTCTGTCCCAGGTTTTTGGTTATTGGATTTGGATTTCGGATAACCAGAATTCCAGGTCCTGGACGTTCACCTTTGCCTGGATCTTCTGGCCTACCTGCAATTTGGCGTAGTCGCTCACCGTGCGGACCGGGAACTCCATCGTCATCGCGTCCATCCAGCCAACGATCTCCTGGTGCTCGATGGTCGCCGAGTGATGCTCTGCATCCAGCGCCTTGATCACGCCATTGATGACATAGGTCTTGATCGGCTTGGCCGGCTGCTCTGGCGATTTCTTCACGCACGCCGCGAGCACAAGCAGGAAAAACAGGGAAATCAGAATGCGCAGTTTCATTTTTTCACTCCTATGGCGATGATCGAAGTGGGGTACCACGGCAACAGCCCGTCAATCCTCCGCCATAACCAGACCAGTTTATCGAAAATCTTGATCTGGCTCCGCGCGATACGGGTCTGCTTCAGCAGCTTGCCTTTGACATACCAGCCCGGACGGGAGATGCGATTGAAGTTCAGAATCGTCTGGACTTCAAACCCCGCCTGCTCCATCACGCCCTGCAACTGTTCGTGCGAATAACGCCGGTAATGCCCCAGCACCACGTCAAGAGCACCGTAAACCGACTGCCCATGCGGCACCAGAATAATCGCCCGGCCACCCGGAGCCAGTGCACTATGGATGTTCTGCATGCAATGGACATCGTGCTCCATGTGCTCTAGAACATTCAAACAGATCACCGTATCCATGGAAGCGTTGAACTGCTTGAAATTCGCCGTATTGTCCAGGTCGCAGATCGTCACATCGAGCTTTGTACGGTGCTGCAGACGGTTGCGCAAACGGCCCAGGTGTTCTACATCGATATCGCTGGCGATGTACTGTTCGCGCCGCTTGGCCAACTGGCGCGTGAGGTTGCCCATGCCGGAGCCGATCTCCAGGACCCGCTGTCCAACGTAGGGCCGGATCGTGTCAGCCATCCACCGGTTGAACTTCGGCGCCACGGAAAAGGCATCCAGAATCTCCGCACCCGGATCGCGATAGAGATCCGTCGTCAGACCGTACCGCACAATCACCCAGATGGCCTGCAGCGCATCTTTCAGGCCGATCTTCTTGCCATCTTCGTAGGTGCGGCCTTCGTAGCTGACCGGAACTTCGTAGATCCGCACCTGCCTCTTGGCCAGCTTGATGGTGAGTTCTGGCTCAATGCCGAAGCGGTCGCTGCGAATCGGAATCGTCTGCAGCAGCGAAGTGCGGAAGGCCTTGTAGCCGGTCTCCATATCCGTCAGATTGAGATCAGAGACGATATTGCAGGCCGTTGTCAGCAGATAATTGGCGACGCTGTGCCAGTAGTAGAGCACCCGGCGGCGGCCGGTGGTAGCGAAGCGGGAACCATAGACCACGTCGGCAGTACCGTCCACCATCGGCTCCAGCAGTTGCGGATAGTCCAGGGGATTGTACTCTAAGTCGGCGTCCTGGATCAGGCTGAATTCGCCTTTGGCCTCGTCGATTGCCGTCCGGATAGCCGCGCCCTTGCCTTGATTCTTTGCATGGCGTACAAGCCGGACCACACCAGGATGCTCTGCCGCCAACGCCTCCACCACCAATGCCGAATCATCGGTCGAGCCGTCATCGACAACAATCACTTCGCGCGTCAGGCCTTGCGGAAGAGGCGCGGCAAGCACGCGCGCCAACACCTCTCCGATGAACTCCTCCTCGTTATACAGAGGGACGAGGATGGAAACCAGGGATGCCGTCATTGACTACGCGCGTTTGCGGAAAGCGCTCCACGCGCCAAGCAGTGCGATCAAGGCCGCGGCGATAAAATACAGCGCGGTGCGAAACGCATCGGCGTTTTCAAAGTGCATGCCACCCAGAATGATGCCGCGGAACAAGCCGATCACAACCACGATGGCCCATGCCAGGAACAGCGCACGCACTTTTCCGAAGTAGCAAAGCACCACTGAGATTGCGCCAAAAAAGCCGAGGATCAGCATGTAATTGACAAGTTCCTTACCTGTCCATGGCAAAATATCCAGCTTGAGATTGACGTTGTCGCTGATGAGCGCGACAAAGGACAGCGCCAGCAGCGCCACCGAAATCAACAGATGATAAATATAGCTATAAACTCGCAAGATGGCGCCCAACATGGGGTATCGCTACCTCCCTCTCCGTAGACTTGTGTAACCCCACATTGTAACAGCAAACAACGGCCTAGCGGTGAACCGCCAGCAGCGATTTGGGGATGCCGAGGAACCGCTCGGTCCGAAGTTCGGCTTGCGGGAACAGTTCCCGCAGCGTGGCGCCGTCCAGCAGGTGGATGTCCGCCAGGTAATGCTCGATGTAAAAGCTGCGGCGTTCGCCTTGGATCCCCGTGAGCATGGACCACACCGTCCAGCGGCGCACCAGCGGCGCCTGCCAGTTCTTGGGGAGGTAGTGAACAAAGGGAGTGAGCAGATGCGTCTCCACGGGGAACCATCTGTTGGGAGTCTGCACATAGTAGCGCTTGCCGACACGCGCGACCTCCGCGGCAAACTGCTGCTGGCGTGTGCGGCTTCCCAGGTGCTCAATCACGGAGTTGCTGAAGACGATGTCAAAGCTGCGATCTGCGAACGGGAGCACGCAGCCATCGGCGGCAACCCAATCCACCCCTTCCGGCACGATCTCTCCCGCACGTGGCAGGTTGAGGATAGTGAGCCGCGGTTTAACCGGCGAGAGTTCCCAGTTGTAGGGAGTGCCGCCGATGTCCAGCACGCGGGTATGGGGAGTGAGCCCGAAATCACGCACAAACCGCGCCATTCTTGCGGCGCGAAACCTCTGCGATGCGCGATCGAAAACTCCCATGCCTATTCAGATTAGCAGTTGGACCCTACAAGTTTTCAAGCCGAGCCGCGAACGGAAGAAGATGTGAAAGCATGCGCTCGCATGCGAGCAAACAGGCGAAACCGCCTGTTCCACCTTTGAAAACCTGGCACTGCCGTTGGTGGGACAGGCGGTTTCGCCTGTCCGTTTCAAATACTTCACACCACCTGAGTGCGCGATACTGGCCGCCTTAAGGTTGCGAGTCAGTAACCGGCCAGTAGCCGGGGCGCGTGCGCACAATCGCATCGGGATTGTTCTTCACCCGCACGGAGATCTTATGGAAGCCCTTCTCCTTGCCTACCAGCGGCGTGAAGCTCAACAGGTACTGATTGTGGATCTCCTCGCCGACCTTCTCCACCGCGTTTTCCAGTCCCGTCTCCTTCACAAAGCTGTGCGTCATGCCGCCGGTCTGCTTGGGGAACAGTTCGGCGATATTGGTCTTGCCCAGGCGTGACGCCTCGGCGATGGCGCCCGCGATATCGACATTCGCATCCTTAGCTCGTGACTGCTTCTGCTTGCTGGCGATCAGGTTTTCCATCAGTGCTGAATAGGTCAGGCTGTAGACGATCACGTTTGCCGATTGCGTCTGCTGGACCACTTCGTCGAGCTTGGCCTTGCTTCCGCGGTCGCGCGATTCGCCGATCAGCAGCAGGATGCGGCGGCGGCCCTCTTCTTTCTTCTTGAGCAGGCTGACGCTTTCGTTGATGGCATCGAGCGCAACTCCATTAACTCCCGTGGGACGCAGCCGGCGCATCGCGGCGATCAGCTTGTTTTCATCGGAGGTGAAGCTCTGCAGCAGGCTCACGTCGTCACCGTAAAGCAGGACGGCCGCGTCGCCACTTTCGCCTACCAGCAGGGGGCCGACCATGCTGCCGATCATGCGGATCTTCTCCAGCGCCGGGCCGGAGATGCTGCTGGTCTGGATGGCGATTACGAGCGAGATGGGCAGGTAAGAGACATCGGCCTGAATCGGCCGTGGCTTCTTGTTGTCGAAAAGGAGGAAGTCTTCAGCAGTGAGTCCGTTGATGTGCTTGCCGGTGGAGTCGGTGACGGTGGTGGGGGCTACTACGATCTGGACGGTAGTGCGGATAACAGCATCCGGTTCCTGGGCCGCGAGCACTGCTGTCATCAGACTGAGTAAGAGCATCCACGTCTGTGACGCCGCTCGCGGCGAGGGAGTTCCTGTCATTTACTCTATCTTAGCGGAAGCGGCTCAGATCACTGCCCAGGCTCAGGCATGGAGGAGGTCCACAGACGCACTTTCCCGTCATGCGCCGCCGCGGCAAGCTTGCGGCCGTCTGGGGAGAATACGACGGCGGAGGTTTCATTCGGAATGGAAATGCCGCAGATTTCCTGACGGCTGGGAAGATGCCAGAGGCGGATGGTTTTGTCGTGGCCGGCTGTAACGAGCCGTGAGCCATTGGGCAAGAATGACAAGGAGCGGATCTGATGCGTTCTGGTGGCCGCCACCTGCGTTCGGGTAGCAAAATCCCAGAACTTTACTGTCCCATCGAAACTTCCGGTCACCAGCGTCTTGCCGTCCGGTGAGAACGCCAGTGCCCGGACGTCACTCGTGTGGCCGTCAAGCGTGGCCAGCAATGCGCCGGAGCGCGGATTCCAGATGGTGGCAATGTGACCGCCCAACCGGCTAAGCGCGCGGAAGCCACCTTCGGCGGCGGCAAGAGAGTTGCCGTCGGGCGAGAAGGCAAGATCCCAAACCAAGTTGCCATAGGGAGAGCGCAACGTCGAACGCTGCATGTGGCTATGCACATCCCACAAAATAATCTCCCCGTCCTTGCCCCCGGAAGCGAGCGTTCGGCCATCGGGAGAAAAGACGACGCATTCGGTTATGGACGGATGCCCGGCGAGGGTTGCGATGAGAGTTCCAGAGGAAACTTCCCAAATGCGAATCAGGCGGTCGTCCGAGGCGGACGCGAGTAACCTTCCGTCTGGGGAGAAGGCAATTCCATTGACCCATTCCCGATGTGGAAGAATCCTGGCGGGAGTTCCGCCGCGAGTGTTCCAAATGGTAACAATGGCATCCTTGCCGGCGGAAGCGAGCTGCGTGCTGTCTGGAGAGAATTTCAGATCCCAAATCCAGTCGCGATGGCCTTCGAGAATCATGGGTCCGGAATCGTTGGCAACGTTCCAGGATCGGAGTGTGCGGTCGAAGGAACCTGAGTATAGAGTGCGCCCATCAGGAGAGAAGGCGAGGGCGCTTACCATATCGGAGTGCGCCGCGAGTGTTTCGCGGATGACGTAAGATGGAACGTCGATGAGCAGGATTGCGCCGCTTGCTGCACCGGCGGCAACAAGTTTCCCATCGCCGGAAAACCTGAGTGAGGTAATGGAAACACCCTCGCCTGATACTTCGGCAATTTTGCGGTACGACTTAACGTCCCAGAACTTGATAAACCCATCGCTTCCGGCAGTGGCGAGAATTGTCCCATCGGGCGAGAAATCCACCGCCAGAACTTGCCATGAATGACCTCTCAGTGCAGCAATTTCCCGGCCGGTAGCGACGTCCCACAACCGCGCAGTTTGATCCAGGCTGGCGGTGGCCAGCATACGGCCATCGGGGGAAAAGACCGCCATGCGAACGTCTGACCGGTGGCCCGAAAGAATGAGCGGGGCGGCAGAGCTATCGACAGGCCAGAGCCGTGCGGTGCCATCGGCGGATGTGGTGCAGACCATTCGGCCATCCGGAGAGAAGACAATGCCAAATACCGTTCCGGAATGACCTCGAAAGGAGGCGCGCAGGGTCCGGGAGGAGGTATCCCAGAGGCGGACGACACCATCCTCGTGAGCCGCGGCCAGTATGGCTCCATTCGGGGAGACAGCGACGGCGGAGGCATTCGTGTACTCTGATTGGCGCTCCGATGGCATTTTCCAGAGCGATGCTGAGCCATCGCCAAGGCCTACCGCCGCATGACGGCCATCGCTGGAAAAACTGAGTGTGTATATTCTTGCCGGGAGTTCACGCAGCATCCGGGAGCGCGCATGTGCGATATCCCAGAGCATGTACCATTCAAAGCCACGCAAATCCGAATCACCGGGAGCCGGGCGTTGCGCATTGAGCAATTCCTGCGTGCGCGTTGGATTTGCCGATTGCCACTCCTCAAACGCGGCGGTCATGGAGGCCTGGTAGCTGAGCTGGTGGTAGCGGTCTTCATTGCGGCGGGCTTGATCGCGTTGGGCGACGACGGCAGTTGCGGCGACTACCAGCACCGCCGCAATTGCGGACGCGGCAGAGAGGCTTAGTCTGTTGCGCCGGATATACTTGCGCACGCGGTACGCCGCGGAATCAGGACGGGCCTCCACCGGAAAGTTGCCGAGGAAGCGGCCAATATCCTCCGCAAGCTGATCGACGTATTGGTAGCGGCGGCGCGGTTCACGCCGCATCGCCATGGCGGCAATGCTTTCGAGATCCCCTGGAAAAACCTGTCCGGAAGCGGCCGAGAGAGTCCGGACGCGTCCGTTCAGGACATCGGCGGCCAACGCAGTCGGATCGTCAGGGGTTGAATAGGGAGAAGCAGCAGTGAGCAGTTCAAACAACAGAACACCCAGGGAATAGACGTCTGAGGCGGTGGTAATGATGTCTCCGCTAAACTGTTCCGGGCTCGCGTAACGGGGAGTCAGGCCGGAGGCAAGCGTTTGCGCCTCACCGGGCGTGGAATCAAGCAGCTTGGCGACGCCGAAATCAAGGAGCTTGGGTTCTCCATCGGCAGTGACAAGAATGTTTGCGGGTTTGAGATCGCGGTGGACGACGAGGTTGGAATGCGCATAGGAGACAGCGGCGCAGATCTTACGGAAAAGCTGAAGCAGTTCGGGCAGGGGCAGGCGCCTGCTGGCGATGTAGCGGTCGATGCGTACACCCTCCACAAACTCCATCACCAGAAAGGGGCGGCCGTCGGGTGTGGAGCCTCCATCTAACAGGCGGGCGATGTTGGGGTGTTCCAACCGTGCCAGAATCTGGCGTTCCTGGCGAAATCGCTGGAGCAGGGCCGGCCCTGCAGGGCCATCGCAGGCGGCGTTGTGGACGATTTTGAGCGCCACCACTTTGGAGAAGGAATCATCGTCGCGAACAGCGCGGTAGACGGCGCCCATGCCGCCGGAGCCGACGAGGGCAAGGATGCGGTAGCGGTCAACGGCGAGATTGGCGTCGTGGAACGCGGAGAGAGTGGCTTCGTGTTGAATTGCCTGGCTGTCCCAACGCGAGCCGCGCTGGATGCGGTCATCGGCTGACAACAGGGCGTCAACAGCAGCACGGAGTTCTTCGTTTCCCGGACAGGCGCGGGCGAGGAAAGAATCCCGGGCGCTTGGATCCAACTCCAGCGCTTGAAGAAAAAGAGACTCCAGACGCTGGTGGAAGCTTTCCTGATTGCTGGACGGCATGCGAATGTTACCACGCGCGGGCACTGGGCTCCGCCGGTCAGGTAACAGTCTAACAGCAAGTTCCGAAATGGGCCAGAGCCTTCAGGCGATTTCAGAAACAAAGAAAAATGCGGAGTGCGATGGCGGTGGAACAAAGCTTTTTCCGTCAAGGTGAGTAAGTACGGGCAGGCCTTGTCTCCCGGAAGATATTGACATCGAAAATCAGGAGAGGAAAACAGAAATGAGAACCATGAGAGGGGGCATGCTAATGATCATGCTGGGCGCAACGCTGGCATGTGCGCAACTGGAGGCGGCAACGTATAACCTGGTGACACAGTTCAACACCTCAATCAATCCGAGCGCGAGCACAGTGTTTAGTTACGGTCTTGGCGCGGCGGGGTCCGGCTCGTTCACCGCGGATGGCATAGCGAATCTGAACTTGGCTTGCTTCGGGAACTTGACCGCCTGCATCTCGAACAATACGACGTATCCCAATAGCGATTCCAAGGTCTGGAATGGGTCAGGGGCCGTGATCCTCAATCCATCCTTCCCGAACGTCAGCTACCCAACGGACAGCATTCAAATGGATCCGCAAGGAACGGTTGGCGACATTGTCCGGTTTACGGCTCCGGTGTCAGGGATTTACAGCGTATCCGGCCAGTTCAATACCCAGGACACCAACCACGCCACCACCGCTGTTTTCGTGGAGATGAACAATACCACCCAGCTTTTATCCGGCTCTTTGGGATCCAGTGGAAGCAACGTGGCGATCAACCTGAGCAGCATTTCACTTACGGCTGGCAACACGCTGGACTTTGTTGTTTTTGGCACCAGCGGCAGCACAAATCAAGGCAGCGGGTTACAAGGCACTATTACAGGACCAAGTGTCAGCGGCACGCCCGAGCCGGGAACGCTGGCGCTTGTCGGATTGATCTTGCCGGCGATCTGGCTGCGGCGCCGGCAGTAGTCTAATTGGGCTGGCGCCCGTCGAGCGCATTTTCAAGCCAGGCTCGGGCGAAGCGCCAGTCCCTTTCCACCGTCCTCAGAGAACACTCAAACCCGCGGGCGTGAAGCACCTCCAGGGTTTCCCCGGGCGTCAGCCCGGAGAAGAAACGCAAGTCCACAACCTCCGCCTGGCGCGGAAAGTTCTCCGCAAAGTTTCTGAGCATATCGTGGACGACAAGCACGTCGAGCGCAGTCCTGGCATCCAGATGATCGCCCAATTCGACCCTTATCATCCCACCACCGCGTTTCGATGCATTGCGGCTGCGGGCATGATCCACCAGAACATTGCGCATGATGCGCGCGGCGAGATTCAGAAATTGGATACGGCTCGTGGCGTCGATGGATTGGGCCGACTTGAGCTCCATATATAGTTCATGGACAAGCTCTGTGGGGAATATGGTCTGCGGGCTTTGCTGTTTTTGGATGACCGCAGCAGCCAGGCGCCGAAGCTCCGCATAGATGGCAGCGGTCAGGCTATTCAGTGCGTCGGGCTTGCCGGAGCGCCAGTCTTCCAGATAATTGGTAATGACACCGCGAGGGGAATTTTCGGGTTGTTTCATCGCGAGAGTTGGGCCAGCCTGGCCAGATTGCCTCGTCCATTATATATGGAGAGGGTAGGCTTGGCGGATATCGCGATTGGGTTCTTAGCTGCTAACTTGCTGCGAGCGCGACGTTATGACGCTGCCCGCAGCTAAGGAGTTCTGGTCATTTACTTTCGACGCCGCAGTTTAATCATTGAGAGGGCGATGGCGCCGGCGCCAATCATAGCGAAAGACTGGGGCTCGGGAGTAGCGGTCGAGGGCGGTACCGTGCCACCCATGAGGGTCTGAATCGTAGTGCAGCTCTTGGGGTCGACATTGAAGTAAACGTTGGCGTAGGTGGAGGATTTGCCTGAGCTAAGCGAGAGCATCGTATTGGCTTCGGTCAGGGCAACGGAATCGGTGGCAGGGTTCGACGCGGAGCGGATGCGGCCGGCGGCGAAGCCATCGCCGTTATCGGTGACGATGTCCCAGATCGCCAACTGCAGGCCGGCGAGCTGTGCAGCGCTGCTCAGCGTGGGCAGTTCGTAGTCGAGCAGCCATGCCACCCGGCCGCCGTTGTTGACCTGGCTCGGGGCCCCGATGGTGGTGGTGTACGCAACGTTGTTGCTCAGCGAGTCGAAGTAGTCCACGCACATGACCGTTTGAAGTGCGCCACCAACATTCACCTGAATCGATCCTGCCCAGGCGCTGGTTACCGATCCATCCACTTTCAGATAGAGTTCCTCGCCCGTGCCCGACTTGACTGTCAAGGATGTTGCCAGCCCAGATTGCGGAAAAAGTACCAATGCCAGGAGCGCGCCGCCGAGGGTGAGTGAAAAGTGATTGATTTTGTTGGTGATGTTCTTCATGAATCGATATTACGAAGTAGGACTCCGGGGCACATCGTACTAGCGGTTCATTTTGGCTGGTAAGTTACTACGGGTACCACAGTAATTGGCCATGTCGTCCGGGGTAGTACCTCCCAATTACGAAAGTTGAAAGATTCTTGACGCCTTCTCTCCGCGAATCTGGCGTTATCATTCAGGGATATGGAAGGAAGAACAAAATGATAAGAACGCTACTGACTATCGTCGCGGCGTCCGCTGCGCTTCTGGCGCAAAATGTGGGCGCGCCCACCGGACTGAAGGTCGTTGCGGCCTCGAAGAGCCAGGTTCAACTGAGTTGGACCGCGGGGGACTCTTCGAACGTAACCTACACGATTGAAAGGAAAACATTGACCGGCGCCTACGCCAGCGTGGGCACATCGCCGACCGTCTCCACCACCGATACCACGATTGACGCCTACCAGACCTACAACTACCGGGTGCGGGCCAATCTGGGTGCGGCGCAATCCAACCCTTCGAATGAGATCACAGTAGGCCCGGCGCCGGTCGGCTACAACGTCGTCGCCCCGATGTCGAGCGTGTATGGCGACAACTACGATTTCGGCCGCGAGCAACGCATGATCCTCGATACCAATGGCGACCCGGCGATCGCCTATGTCATTCGCGATCTGAATCGGGATGGCGACGCCAAAGACAGCACGCTGTACTTCGTCCGCTGGGACCGCGTGAATTATGCGTGGACCAAGCCGGCCACCGTCACCGTGGTGGGCGTGCCCGCCCGCAGCGGAGCGGCGCTTTCGCTCTCGCTCGCCCTGGATTCGAGCACGAACACCTGGGGTATCGCTTACGAGGGAGTAAACCGGATTGGAGTCGCATTCTCGACAAACAGCGGAACCACATGGCAGGTGCAAACGGCCTACACGGATTCCCAGAACAGCCTGCGCACTCCCAGTTTGGGCATGGCCGGGGGCAAGGTCCATGTGGCGTTCTATCATGAGAACAACGGCGTCCGCTACATGACGGGCAGCGCCACAGCGGCGCCCAGCACGTGGACGACGAACCTTGCTCCCCTTCTGTCGGGAACGTCTGACCCGAACGGGTCGCTCAGCCTGGAGATGGACAGCTCAGGAACGCCTGGAATCGCCTACTGGCTGAATCCCTCCTCCGCCTACAATTCACAGTTGGCCTTCTGGAGGCCCGGCTCGGGATCGGCTACGAAGGTGCTCGATACCAACGGAATTCAGAACGACGACGCTTTTGTCGCGCTTGCATTTTTCGGTACGCAGCCGCGGGTAGTGGTGGCGTCTGCTCGGGACGACCAGTATTTCGCACGTTATGATCGTGCAGTCTGGGTTTCCACCTCCACCAGCGGGACCACCTGGACCACCCCCATTAACCTTCCTAATGATGGCGGCAACAGCATGGACCCGGTGCTAAGCATCGCGATCGGCTCGCAGGGGCAGGCCGGCGTGATCATGGAGACCAATGGAGGCAGCGGCGAACCCGGCAATTGCTCGTTCCCCAAGATTTCAACCAGCACGAATCTGACCTCGTGGACGACTTGTGCTCCAACCAGGAACGGCTCCACCGATTTCCGCGTCTACTACCCATCCATCGCCTACGCCGGAAACGACAAGATGTACTTTTCGGCGACCAACTATAACGAAGGCGGCGATGTGGCGCGCGGCATCATCCTGTGGCGCGAACCCCTGGTAGCGGGCACGGCCGCACCGGCCATTGCCAGCGGCGGTATCGTGAATGCGGCGAGTTTTGCCACGATGGTGGCGCCCGGGTCACTGGCTTCGATCTTCGGCTCGAACTTCGCGGCCACGGCTCAATCGGCAAGCGACGTACCGCTGCCAAAATCGTTGAGCGGGGTGTCCGTAACGATGAACGGCGTTGCATCGCCCCTGGTGTACGCGGGCGCTAACCAGATCAACTACCAGGTGCCGTATGAAATACAACCCGGTACGGCGAGCGTCGTGGTGACCTCGAATGGAGTCAGTTCACCGGCCGCCTCCGTTACCGTGGCCGCGGCGGCTCCCGGCATCCTGACCTTCGGTTCCAACCGGGCAGTGGTCCAGAATGCGGATTACTCAGTAAACGAAGCGAACAATCCGGCCAAGGTAGGCAGCACCGTGATCGCTTATGCAACCGGTCAGGGACTGCTCGATAATCCGGTGGCCACGGGCGCGGCAGCTCCGTCGACGGTCTTATCGAGACCGCGCGGCGCGGTGACGGCGACCATCGGAGGCAAAGCAGCAACGGTCGTCTTTGGTGGATTGACTCCGGGCTTTGTCGGATTGATGCAGGTGAACCTGACCATTCCGTCGCTCACCGCTGGAACATACCCACTGGTGATTACGGTGGGTGGAGTGAATAGCAATTCCGCCCAGGTCACCGTCACGCCCTAGCCGAACTCCGGGGACGTAGCTTGGACTGCGTCCCCAAAAACGACACCTCTTCAACGCAGCGGTGTTTGCAATTCCTGAACCAACTGCTCGACGAAGATGGTCCTCAGCCGGGACCATCTTCCCGGGTAGGGCAGATGTAGAAACCGGCCTTTCCAGCCCGCCTCAAGAGCAGCCCGCCTGACGTTCTTCTCAATACTCCTCACCATCGTCACAATCCTCTCCGGCTTCGCGGTTTGAATCTCCCTGGCCAGGGCCGCTTCCCCGGTGAGGCAGGCCTCCCGTCGCTCCACGGCTGTGAGCTTGTCTACCGGATCGTGGCAGAGGTCAACCAGGTAACAACCACGCGCTTGAAAGCTTTCGAGGAACTCGTCTTCGCTGATCGAGGCATCGGAAAGCTGGAACGCCTGAAACAGCGCACGGTAGAGACCAGAGTCGCGCTGATAGAAAAAGCGTCCTGAAGCAGGCGGCGACTCACCCACGAACAGAATCCGCACCTGCAGCGGGCGGAAGCTCCGTCGCACCTTCTCCTGCTGCGTTCGCGATAGCGTCTTCACTTCGATCACCATTGTATAGCCTTGAATAGCCTGAAACCGCTAAACTCGGACTTACAGACATGTCGTCCTTCAAAACCATTTCCATTTGTGCCACCCTGGCCCTTGCGGCATGGGGTCAATTGAATGTGCGCGGCCCTGTGGAGGGCACCAGCGAGTACCCGGTGCAGCCATTACGCGAGGTCCATGGAGTGGCCTGGGAGGCCAAGCCAGGCTTCCGCGACTTCGGCCCGATGGCATCGGCAGGCGGGGTGCTCGTGACAGGCAATATCACAGGCACGGGTGGCGTGTTCGCCTTCGATACCGCAACGGGCAAGATGCTGTGGAGCATTCGAGGCCAACAAATGAAGGGCGGCCCCGCTGTGGATGCAGAATGGGCCTATGTTGTCACCAAAGTGGATGGATTGAAATATCGCCTGAACTGCCTCGCTCTGAAATCCGGCAAGCCAAGATGGAGCGTTGTGGAAGATGACCTGGGAATCTTCGATGCGTCTCCGTTGGTTGCCCTCGGTAGGGTTTACGTAATCAGCGTGAATGGCCGCGTCAAATCCTTCGATGCGGCGACCGGCAAGGCATTTTGGGAACAGCCCTTCAGTCCGAAAGGAGGTACCTGCCCAACGTCGATGGCAATATCTAACGGCATCCTCTATTTTGGCGGCGGAGAGGTCTCCTACGGCGCAAGCCAAGGCCGCTTCCTGTGGGCATTGGATGCCATATCGGGACGACTGATTTGGAAGTACATGGCCGATCCCGAACAGTATAAGCGCGGCGGGGAGTGCGTGACTGCCCCGGCAGTTGCGGATGGAACGGTGGTCGTCACATCCGAGAATGTCCTGTTCGCACTCGACGCACGGACCGGGGCATTGCGCTGGAAGAAGGAAGTGCGCCGGACAATCAATGGCAATGAAAAGGCAGAGCACCTCGCGGAACCCCTGATCAGTGGCGGAGTGGTTTACACCAATGGCCCCAACGGCTTGAACGGTTTCGACTTACGGACGGGCAATCGGGTCTTCGACCTGCCCGGCAAGACCGGCGTCGATGCCGGAACCCACCGCATGGCAGTGGCGGGCGGCGTTTTGTACTTTGTCGCCGACATGGAGACTGGACCGCCGGAGACAGCGATGCGCTGGCCGCTCTACGCGCTCGATCTGCGCACCCGCCAGATCATCTGGCGGCACAGAACCAACCGGCCTAACAAGTACACCTCCGTCTCGCAGTGGCGGACGCGCAGCTTCCTGCCGTTGGATGGCGCGCTGATCTACGAAAACGAGGGACTGCTGGCGAAAGTACAATAAGGCCGATAGATCCCCTCCACAGTCGCCGCGGTTTGTGCGTCAATGGTCACATGCGGACGTTCGTGCTGAAACTACACCTCTACCTGGGCCTGGTCTCCGCAATCTTATTGATTGTGCTTGGTTTGACCGGCAGCATCATCGCATTCGAAGGCGACATCGAGCACTGGCTCCATGCTGATCTGTGGCGCGTGAAGGCCGGCTCGTCGACGCTGCCGGAATCGCGACTGGTCCAGATCGTGGAGCAGCGCTTTGCCCCGCTCCGGGTCCGCGCCCTGCAGCGGTTCCGCGACGATAACCTGGTGCATCTGATGCAGTTATCGAACGGGACCTTCGCCTACATCAACCCATACGACGGCATCATCCAGGGAACGACTACGGCGCCGACCAACAGCCAGCGGATACTGGCCTACATCCATCAGATCCATCTACGGCTGACGCCTGATCCGCGCAGCACGCCCTCGGTGGCGGCGGTCGGCAAGTTCATCGTGAGTCTGGCCGGGCTCGCGCTGTGCCTGTTGGTGCCGACCGGCCTTATCCTGTGGTGGCGCACCAAGCGGCTTTCGATCCAAACGGCCGGTTCGTGGTTTCGTATGTGCTTCGATCTCCACCATGTACTGGGCGTCTACGCCGGTCTGTTTCTGTTCGTCGCGGCCTTCACCGGCATCCTGATCGGCTTCGACTTTGGGGAACAGGCGATCTTCGCCGTCACGCATTCGTCGAGGCCTGCTCCGAGGCTAAAGTTCTCCTCGGTCAAAACGGATGACGCGACACCGATCGGAATCGACCGGGCCATCGAGATCGCGCAGCAGGCGATGCCCGGAGCTTCGTTCGCCGGAATGGGCCTGCCCGTGGATGAGAAGGGCGTCTACGGCGTGATGATGCGCGTGCCGGAAGAGACCTCGGAGAGCGTACACAGCAGCGTTGCGATTGATCAGTATAGCGGCAAAGTATTGGAATTGCGGAACTTCACGACCGATTCCACCGGCTACCGCGTGGTGCGGTTCAACCGCTCCATCCATACGGGCGACATCTTCGGGACTCCGTCGCATATTGTGGCATCGCTTTCGAGCCTGCTTTTGGTCGTGATGGTGATCACCGGCCTTGTGATCTGGTGGAAGAAGCTGGCTGTTTAGGAGGGCTTAACCCGTGCGTCTGATTCTTGGTTTGCTGATTGCCGCCTTCCCGGTCGCGGCTGGTGTCGTCGAAGGCGTGGTGCTCGAAAACATCACTGGCTACTCCCTGGCGCGGGCCAAGGTGCGGCTGCAGCATGTTCCGAGATCGGGCGAAACACCGCTTAAGCCGGTAGTTATCCGCTCCGGACGGTCCGGGCAGTTCACCTTCGGCAATGTGCCCGACGGGCTCTATCTGTTGATCGCCGAACGGGAGAACTACTTTCCCGTTGCGCACGGACAGCGGCGTCCAAATGGACAGGGCGTGCCGGTGCAGGTCACCAAAGAGTCGAAGCTGTTCGGCACGCTGCGGATGCTGCGCAAGGGTGCGATTACCGGACGGGTGCTCGACGAAAACGGCATCGCGATTCAAGGCGTCCAGGTGTTGGCATATCGCGCCCGGCTACCGCTAAGAACGGCCGGCCGCGGCGTTACGGACGACCGCGGCGTATATCGCATCATTGGGCTCGACCCTGGCAAATACTGGGTGCGCTCGGCCAGCTATCAGCACGACGATGGCGCAGGCCGCCTGCCGACCTTCGCGCCGGAGTCGCGCGAAGCAGTGCAGGCGCGTGTGCAAATCGTCGCCGCGGATCGTGACACTACCGATGCCGACATCCGCCCCTTCGCTGGTGAACTGTTTCGCGTACGTGGCGCCGTGCAGTGCAGTGCGCCCGATAGTGCACCGCTCACAATTACACTCTCCTCGGAAACCGGGCGCCAGACCAAACAGACAGGCTGTGCGCCGGCTCAGTTCCAATTCGATGGCCTCGCTCCTGCGGTGTACGAGATCTTCGCCACCAGCACTCGCGGAACCGACGCCGGCTTCGCTGAACTCTACCTGGAACAGAATAACGACTCGCTCGGCCTGACCTTGCAGCCTCCGCCCGAGGTGACCTTCGAGTTTCGACGCGGAGGCGCCTATCTGCGGCCCGCCCCGCCGATTCGCATGAGCGGGCGCCGCCAGGATCTTTCCAACCTGGATGAAGAGCGTGCGATTCTGTCTCCCAAGACCGCCCTGCCTCCGGGGCATTGGGAGATGAGCGGCTTCCTGGAGCCGGGTCAATTCGTGGAGTCGATTACGAATTCGTTCGCGACCCCGCGCCGGACGTGGAAGATCGACCGGCCGACGGATGCGCACGATGTGTTCCTCGATATTTCGTCCCGCTTCGCGCGGTTGCTGGTCACCCTCTCCGATAAAGCCGCGCAGCTCGAGGGTTCGGTAACCAGGGACGGCACCGCTGTCGCCGGAGTGCCGGTCTTCCTGTGGCCGGTGACAGAGCAGGCGCGGCGCTCCTTGCGCGGGTGGAAGACCATGCTCACCACCGCTGACGGAAAGTATCGTTTCGAGGGCCTGCCGCCGGGCGAGTACCGGCTTCTGGCCACCTTCGATCTGACCGAAATTGACGCGGACACGATGGAAGAGGCTCGCGCGGTGACGGTGCAAACGGCCGCTTCGCAGACAAAGTCGCAGGAGTTGACAGTATGGTCTGCGCCATAGCCTGGTATTTGCGATGATGGAATTTGGCCCCGGCCAGCAACATGCAATCTCGTTTTGCCCGTTTCGCCTGGTTTCTTCTTGCCTATAATATTTTTGTCGTCGCGTGGGGTGCTTACGTCCGCGCCAGCGGATCCGGAGCCGGCTGCGGCAACCACTGGCCGCTCTGCAACGGCGAAGTGATTCTGCAATCGCCACAAACCAAGACCATCATTGAATTCACGCACCGCATTACCAGCGGCCTGGACGGGCTGCTGGTAATCGCCTTGGTCGTGTTCGCGTACAAGCTTTATCCCGCCGGGCATCTGGCGCGCAAGGCGGCGGCATGGTCGCTGGGCCTGGTGATCTCCGAAGGCCTGTTTGGCGCATTGATCGTCAAACTGGGCCACGTGGCGACGAACGCCTCTACCGAACGCGGCTACACGCTGGCGCTGCACCTGTGCAACACGATGTGCCTTCTCGCCGCGTTGGCCCTCAGTGCCTGGTACGCGACAGAGCGGCCCGTGAAGAAGGAGCGCAAGATCAGCTGGATTCTGATTGCCGCTGCGCTGGGAATTCTGGTTGCGGGCGCGACCGGCGCGATCACTGCCCTCGGCGATACGCTCTTTAAATCCGCGACCTTTGCCGAAGGCTTCCAAAAAGACTTCTCCGAATTCTCGCATCCCTTTGTCCGTCTGCGCGTGTTTCATCCGGCGCTGGCGCTGGTGCCGGCACTGTTGATTGCCATGTTCGCCGGTTCCGTGCTGGCTTCTCAAAATCCCAGTAAGAACCTGAAGCAGCTGTCCTATGTATTGATTTTTCTGCTGGTGGCACAGCTGACGATGGGGGCGATGAACCTGGTGCTGATGGCACCGGTACCGCTGCAGATCATGCATCTGTTGGGGGCGGACCTGTTGTGGATTACGCTGGCGTTGGCGATGGCCGAGGAACGGGGCGGGAATTAAACGGCCGCGGTACGGAACTCCGGACCACGGCCATTCGGGTCTTGCAGTTTACTTCTTGTAATAGTCGATCATGGCGGACATCGGCACCGGCTCGTAGTCGCCTGCGTGGCCGGCCTGTCCGAAGGCGATCATGCGTGCCTTCACAACCTGCTTCATCGCTTCGCGCGCCGGCTTCATGTAGTCGCGCGGATCGAAGTGCTCGGGGTGTTCCACCAGCACCTTGCGGATTGCGCCGGTCATCGCCATACGGTTATCGGTATCGACGTTAATCTTGCGCACGCCGTGACGGATACCCAGCTGGATCTCTTCCACCGGCACGCCGAAGGTCTGCTTCATGCTGCCGCCGTACTTGTTGATGACGTCCTGCAGGTCCTGCGGAACGCTGGACGAACCATGCATCACCATGTGGGTGGCGGGCAGGTTTTTGTGGATCTCTTCGATGCGGCTCATCACGAGGACTTCGCCGGTCGGTTTCTTGCTGAACTTGTAAGCGCCGTGGCTGGTGCCGATGGCAACGGCCAGTGCGTCGATACCGGTGCGTTCCACGAATTCGATGGCCTGAACCGGGTCAGTCAAATGGGCCAGCGCATCGAGGTCGGCGCCGTGTCCGTCTTCGACTCCGCCGAGGCAGCCGAGTTCGCCTTCCACCGTCACGCCGCGGGCGTGTGCGTAGTCGACTACTTTCTTGGTGACTTCGACGTTGTACTCGAAGCTGGCCGGAGTCTTGCCGTCAGCCTGCAGCGAGCCGTCCATCATGACGCTGGTGAAACCCAGCTCGATAGCGGAGATGCAGGTTTCCGGGCTGTTGCCGTGATCCTGGTGGAGTGCCACGGGGATTTCCGGGTACACTTCAGTGGCAGCGATCATCAAGTGATAAAGGAACCGGTCATTGGTGTAGGAGCGCGCGCCGCGGCTGGCCTGGACGATGACCGGCGACTTGGTTTCGCGCGCGGCCTCCATGATCGCCTGGATCTGCTCCATGTTATTTACGTTGAAAGCGCCGACGCCATAACCGCCCTTCGCCGCTTCATCAAGAAGTTGCCGCATCGATACCATTGGCATGAGGATATCTCCTGGTAGGAAAGAATTGAGTATTGAGTCCGTTGTCCGCCCGGCGAACCGGGCCGGTTTCTAAATATGTATACGACTGCGGGGCAATCGGCCCCACGCGCCCTTATGAAGAACAACAAAACTGCTGATCTCTATTTAAATTTAGCACATGGGGGGCTTGGCGCTGCCGGGGATGAGGACTACATCTCTGGGGCCGTAGCTTGCTGCGTCCCCAAAACGGCACGTCTTCACCGGCGCTTTAGCTGAGGAGTTGCTTCTCCATCGCGGCCAACCAATCGTTCATTAATGTGCAGTAGCCAGCTAGCCGGCTGAAGATCTGCTCCGCCAGGTCCTCATTGTAGGTGTGAACCGTTAGATTCCGGTCGTCAACCATCGCAATTCCAAGGCGGGCTTCCTCTTCGTTCAGAATCTTCATCTGAAAGCAGGCTCTGATTGCCGACTTCGGTGAACCGGCATCGGTCCCTTCCTGATGCTTCAAAAAGAACTGCGCAGCTTTCCAACATGCTTCGAAGGTGTACTCAAAGCGTTGGATCGCCGCATCACGAACGATCTCCGTCTTTGGCTCTCGCAGCACCGCGTCCAGCGAGGTGAGCGCGCGCTTTGCGGTTGCGAGGCGTTGTTTCAAACGTTCCAAAGAATACCCTCCGCCTGCACTTTTTCGCGGAACGAACTTGCAGCCGTTGACAGATCCACCAGATCCACGGGGTAAAGTACGCTGCTGTCTTCGAGTTGCTCCCGGATCTCGCTGAGCCGCCACGGCGGGATGGGCTGTTCACACAGGACAGCGACATCGATGTCGGACGTCCTGGTCGCATAACCCTTAGCCCAGGAGCCGAAGAGGTAGACGCGCGCCCCGGTTCCCCGGAGCCCTTCCAACACCAGTCGCCGGGTCTCTGCCAAATCGCGGTTCATAGCAAGACCATTCTAACGCTTCCTGCCTTAAGTAGATGGCCTTCCTTTGATGATTCTCCGGTTAGCGCTGTCTCTGAGAGTGCCGCTGATCGCTGCTTGCTCCGGAGCCAATCATATCGGTTTTATAATCGGATTTTCGATGCATCCCGAACTCCGCATCCTGCAACAGCAGATTCAACTCCGGGCCGGGTCCATTGTCGACGGCCACTCCGGCGAATGGCCGTGCCGCAAGGGCTGCGGCTACTGCTGTTCGAAACTCGCATCGATTCCGCTCCTGACACGGGCCGAATGGGAGCAACTGGAATCTGGACTGGCAGGATTGCCCGCGGACACCAGGGCTCAGATCGAGGAGAGGATCCTGGCGCTCCGCGACGGCCCGATCATCTGCCCGTTTCTCGATCGCGATTCGCAGAGCTGCCTGGTGTACGAACACCGCCCGATCGCGTGCCGTACCTATGGGTTTTACGTGGAGCGCGACAAGGGCTTGTACTGCGGAGACATCCTGGCGATGGTGGAGTCTGGCGCCACGGAGAATCTCGTTTGGGGCAATGCGGCAAGGGTGGAGGAAGTGCTGGACCGGATGGGGGAACGGCGCGACCTGAAGACCTGGTTTTCCACGAGTGCGCGACATAGAGGTGGGGCAGATTGTTAATCTGCGCGGCGATTGCCAATCGCCGCTTCTGGGTTGCAGTTCGGAATGCGGGCCGATTTCCAATCGGCTGCAGGCTGCCAGCCTGCCCCACATTTTGCGTAGGCATAGGTTTATGCCGGGCACCCGATTTCCGCCACGCAAGAGCCGTAGAAACAAACCCGTGTTATATTTTTAAACCTGGGGATGATTCCAACTTTTGACTGCCGGAGAGCCGCGCGGACACTTGTGTCTGCATGCCTGGTAGTGTTGTTGTCGATTGCGGCCCTGGTTCCACTGGCCGCGCGCTCACTCAGTTCCCCGGCGTCCTCCTGCTGCAAGACAGGCGCAAAATGCTGCTGCAAGAAGTCCAGCGCCGGTTCGCCCGGCAGCCTGAAGATCTCCGGCAACTCCTGCAATAGCGATTGCGGACGGTTCATGCCCGGGACCATGGGCGGAATTGCAGGCCTCACCGCAGCCAGGCAGCAAGCCGAGCCGCTCAGCATCGAAGCAGCCGCGAAACGGGCCATCCCTGTATTTAGATCTTCGCGCCTGCGCGAACACGCCCTGCAACAACGCCCTCCACCTTTCTCCTCAATCGCGTAATCCGTTCTTGTCCGATTCGTGTTTCGTGGAGAGCGTTTGCATTCTATTTATCACAGGTCGATGAAGTCCGTCCTGGCGCATCTGGCGTCCGGACTCGTGGTGCTTGCACTGCTTGCGCCATACCTGCAGGGCTTCGCCTTCCTGCTGCGCGACGGCGTGCCTTCCTGCGGCATGAGCTGCTGCAAGACCGGCAAGTCGTCCTGCCACAGCCATGGCCATCAGAGCCCCAAGTGGACCTCCGATCCGGCCTGCCCGGAAGGCTGCGGACAATCGCTCAGCCTGACAGGCGCCTCCACCTTTCATCTGGCCTCAGCACCACAGGCAACCAGTCCAGTTTCTCACCAGCCGATCCTCCTGCTCCCCGACATCTGGGTCTTCTCCAAGCCTGGAGTCGAATTCTCACTGTTTCAACGGCCTCCTCCTTCGCTTGTCTAATCGCGGTTTCGCCACTAGACAGAAAGAGGAGAACAAAGTGAGAATTCTATTGATTTTACTTGCAGCGGCAACAGCGCTCGCGCAAGAGTCCATTCACTATGCAAGCATCGGCGGACGAGTCTCCGATGCGACCGGCGCCGTCATTCAAGGTGCAAAAGTCAGCGCCCGGCAGATAGAAACAAACATAACGAGCACGGTGTCGACCGACAAAGAGGGCCGGTTTAGATTCCCTTACTTAAGAGTAGGTCAATACGAGATAAAGAGCCGGCAGGATGGTTTTGCCGAAGCCGTGAACAAGGTGACCCTGACGCTCGGTTCAGCCTATGAGCTGCCGATCGTCCTGACAGTCATCGCCTCCGGCACCAACATCATCGTCAACGGAGAGTCGAACCTGCTCGAAACAGCGCGTACGCAGATTGCCGGCACGGTTTCGCAGAGTGAAGTGAACGCACTGCCGCTGAACGGCCGCAGCTTTCTGGATCTCGCGCTGCTGGTTCCGGGAGTATCGCCGACCAACACTGCGAGCAATCAGCTCTTCGCCGAGACGTCGGCCGTTCCCGGGCAAGGCATCTCCGTGGGCAGCCAGCGCAATTTCTCCAACAACTTCATCGTCGACGGACTTTCCGCCAACGACGATGCCGCCGGATTGAGCGGGATCTTCTTCGGGCTCGACGTCGTCGACGAGTTCCAGGTGATCACCTCCGGCGGACAGGCCGAACTCGGCCGCGCACTCGGCGGCTACATCAACATGGTGACCAAGAGCGGCACCAACACGCTACACGGCACCGCCTACGGCTACTTCCGCAATCAGCGCTTCAACGCGGCGAACCCGCTCTCCAACACCAGGCTCCCCTTGACGCAAGCACAGTATGGCGCCAGCCTGGGCGGCCCTGTGGTGCACGACCGCACCTTCTATTTCGCCAATTTCGAACAGCGCGAACTCAATCAAAGTGGATTGATCACCATTCTGCCCGCTAACGTCGCCGCGATCAACGCAAAACTGGCAGCCCTCGGCTACAAGGGTTCGCAAATCTCCACCGGCCTCTATCCGAACCCGGTCCACAACACGAATTTCCTGGCGAAGCTGGACCATCAGTTCAGCGCCACCGATGAGTTCAGCCTCCGGTATAGCCTGTACGATGTGCACAGCAACGCCTCGCGCGGAGCCGGAGCGTTGAGCGCCGCCAGCGCCTCGGCCGGGCTCGATAACACCGACCAGACCGTGGCCCTGAGCAACGTGTGGACACTCTCGCCGCGAACCGTGAACGAAACGCGCGGCCAGTATACGCGCAGCAACCTGGCAGCCTTGCCTACCGATCCCATCGGTCCCGCGGTGAGCATCTCCGGCATCGCGTCATTTGGAACGCTCTCCGGCTCACCCACCGGCCGCGTCAACAACCTGTACGAAGTGGCCGACAATCTCTCGCACCGCGTGGGCGCACATGCGTTGCGGGCGGGCGTGGACTTCCTTTATAACGACACGGCCATCACCTATCCGCGCTCGAACCGCGGCGCTTATACCTTTTCGTCGCTGGCGAACTTCCTGAGCGGAACCTACAATGCCTCCGGCTTCACCCAGACCTTCGGCAACACGACCGTCGGCCAGACCAATCCGAGCATCGGCTTCTACGCACAGGACGAATGGAAAGTGAATCCGCGCCTTACCTTGAATCTCGGCGTGCGCTACGACCTGCAGTATGTGGAGACCATCGCCACCGATAAGAACAACGTTTCGCCGCGCGCCGGGTTTGCCTGGACTCCGTTCGATTCCCGCCGCACCGTCGTTCGTGGCAGCTACGGCCTGTTCTATGACCGCATCCCACTGCGCGCAGTGGCGAATGCGCTGCTTTCGAGCAACAATACCACAGCGATCACCAGCACCAGCCAGCTCAGCGTGAGCCTCTCGCCAACGCAAACGGGCGCACCGGTCTTCCCGAACATCCTTCCCCCCACTGCCCTGCCCGCCGGAGTCCTTGTGAACTTCACCACCATGAATCCGCACATGCAGAACGCCTATTCGGAACAGGGCAGCCTGGAGATCGAACAGCAGCTCGGCGGACGCGGCACCTTGAGCGTCGGCTATCAGCACTTGCGTGGACTGCACCTGATTGTTTCGGTGAACCAGAATGTACCCACCTGCGCCGCGGTCGGCACCAACAATGGCTGCCGCCCGAATCCGAACTTCGCCAACAACAGCCAGTACTCGCCGCTGGCCGATTCGCACTATGACGGCTTGCATGTCTCCTACCTGCAACGGCCGGTGAAGTGGGGCAACTATCGAATCTCTTACACCTGGTCGAAATCGCTGGATAATGTGGGCGAGTTCTTCTTCAGTTCGCCGATCGATCTCACCAACATCTGGAAGGATTACGGACGCAGCGATGACGACCAGAAGCACCGCTTCGTGTTCGATGGCGCGGTCCACACTTCGCGCGCGGCCGCCATCACGCCGTGGCAGCGGCTGAGCCATGGCTTCGAACTGAGCGGCATGCTCCAGTACTACTCTGCCCTGCCGCTCAACATCACCTCCGGCGTCACCAGCATTCAGGGCACCGCCGGCAGGCCGATCGTCAACGGCGGCTATATCGGCCGCAATGTGGGAGAAGGCAATGACTACTTCAGCGTCTCGGCGCGCGTGAGCCGGTCGTTCCGCCTCTCTGAGCGCGTGCAACTGGAATCGCTGGCTGAGGCGTTCAATACCCTGAACCACCGCAACAATCTGACCAAGAACGGTGCCTTCGGCGCCGGTGCCTATCCGGCCAACCCGGCTTCAACATTTGGCCAGATCACAGCGGTCAACGATCCACGCTCAATGCAGCTTGCCCTGCGATTGCGCTTTTAGGAGAACACCATGATTCCATTTCTACTAAGCGCTGTCTTCACCGCCCAGTTTCCGGCCATCGCGCCCGATGTCCCGGTACGCGAACCGCAGATGGCGGCAAACTCCCGGACTGTCGCACTGACGTTCGGCGCCGGGAAAGCGATCTACTTCAGTGCATCGAAGGATCAGGGCAAGACCTTTTCGCCGCCTGTGAAAGTGGCTGAGGCCGGCATCATCCCCTTGAACCGCCATCGCGGTCCGCGGATCGCCTTCGCTGGAAACAGCATTGTGATCACCGCCGTGACGGGCAACAAACTCGCGGAAGGCACGCATGCGCACGGACTGCCTTCCGACGGCGACCTTATGATGTGGCGATCGCAGGACGGCGGCGCCTCCTGGTCAAAGCCGAAAGCGATCAACGATGTTCCCGGCGCGGCGACCGAAGGACTGCACGCGCTGGCGAGTGATGGCAAGGGTACGCTGTTTGCCGCGTGGCTCGATAAGCGCGGCGCAAAGGGTACGAAGCTGTACTCGGCTCGCTCGACGGATCAGGGCGTCACATGGTCAAGGAACGCCGTTGTCTATCAATCGCCCGACGGCAGTATCTGCGAATGCTGCCATCCTTCGGTGGCGATCGACGCATCCGGCAACTTGCTCGTGATGTGGCGCAACTCGCTGGGCGGCGCGAGGGATCTGTACCTTGCCACCTCGCGCGATGGAGAGAAATTCACGGCGCCTGAAAAGCTCGGCACCGGCACCTGGCAGCTCAACGCCTGCCCGATGGATGGCGGCGGGTTGGCCGTTTCGGGCAGCAAAGTCCTGACCGCATGGCGTCGCGACGGCAAGATCTTCCTCGCCGAACCGGGCAAGCCGGAGCAGCAGATCGGAACCGGCAAGGATGTCGCCCTCACTATGATCGGTGGCAAATCCTACGCGGTATGGACCAACGGCACGAAGCTCGAAGCCTGGGTCGACGGCGCAGTAGAAGAGCTTTCGAACGAGGGCGGCTTCGCTTCGCTGGTCGCCCTTCCCGACGGCGGCACACTCGTGGCCTGGGAACAAAGCGGCGGCATCAAGATCCGCCGGTTGCCTTAGCCCATCCTTTCATAGAGCCAGCGACGGGCATCGCCGTACTGCCTTTGCAGCGTGCGTACGGAAAGGCCCGTCGCCTGGGCTGCCTCATCATCGGTAAGGCCAAGAAAAAACTTCAGTTCAATCACCAGGCACCAGTCCGGATGGGTTGTCTCCAACTCGTCCAGCAGCGTGCTGATCGCCACCGCCTGCTCCAGTTGCTCGTCGCGGCCGCGCAGCAAGTCGCCCAACGCATCCACCGGAATTTTCGCGCCGGCGGGGCGCGCGCGCGCATGATCAATCAGCAGCCTGCGCATCGCCCGGGCCGCAATCGCAAAGAAATGGCGGCGGTTCTCCCAATCACGCTCGCGGGCGTTCACCAGCCGGAAATAGGTTTCGTTCAACAGAGCCGTCGCCTGGAGCGAATTGTCCGGACGCTCGCGGCGCATCATCGACTGAGCCAGCCGGTGCAGGTCAGGCAGCACCAGCTCAAATAATTCCGGCTCCACCTCTCGATCGCCAGTACCCCATTGTTTCAATAACTTAGTGATCTCGCCCGCTGATGGATCCATCGCTTCCGGCATGCTGGTTGGGTTTCATTGTATCGCAATGAGCCCATTTGTCGAAATGTTTCGCGTATCGATATGAGGCATCAAGTGGACGACACGTTGTTGGTAAAATTCATGACTCCTGAACTTTGGAAACGGGTTGAGATCGTTTTCGAACTGGCAGCCGGACTGCCGGTAGCAGAGCGCCGTGCTTTTCTGGAAAAGGAATGCCAGGGCGACGCCCGGTTGATCGCGGAAGTAGAAGCCTTACTCGCCCAGGACGTCACCCAGGCCAACACCATTGAATGCCTGATCGGCGAAGTGGCCGGCCGCATGGCCGATTCCGTCACCGCGATTGAAGGACAGCAGATCGGCAACTACATCATTCTGCGCCTGATCGGAGAGGGCGGTATGGGCACCGTATACGAAGCGGTCGACATCAACAACCCTGGTGGACCGCACTACGCACTCAAGCTCGTACGGCCCGGCACTTTGACCGAAACCGTGCGGCGCCGGTTCCTGAATGAACGGATCATCCTGGGCAGCCTGAATCACCCGTCCATCGTGCGCATGATCGCCGAAGGCGAGTGGCAGCAGCATGAAGGCGAAGCCCCGGTTCCGTATCTGGTGATGGAACTGATCGAGGGTGAGAGCATCCGCCACTACTGCGACCGAAACGCGCTGGGCGTTCACGAACGGCTGGAACTGTTCCTGAAAGTGCTGGGTGCGGTTCAGTACACCCATCGCAACCTGATTGTTCATCGCGACCTCAAGCCTGCCAATATTCTGGTAACTGCAAACGGCACGCCGCACCTGGTGGATTTCGGAATCGCGCGCGTGATCGAGGAGCGCAGGGCGACCCGTCGCACCGTTGTCAACGGCTCCACTCCGGTGATGACGCCGGCCTACGCATCGCCGGAGCAGTTGCAAGGCGCACCGGTCAGCACTGCCGACGACGTCTACTCGCTGGGACTGGTTCTGTTCGAACTGCTCACCGGCATTCGGGCCCGCTCCACCAAATCTGGTTCGACGGCAGAGATCTACCGCGCAGCGTGCGATGTGCCGATCCCGCTGCCGAGCCAGGCCGCGCCAGATCGGACCTGGTTGCGCGGCGCCCTGGACCATATCGTTTCGAACAGCATTCAGAAGAACCCGGCAGACCGCTATGAGTCCGTCGAGAGCCTGGCACAGGCGATCCGCGGCTTCCTCAGCCTGCGGACGGCATGGCGCCCGCCGTATCCGCAGGCGATGAACCACACCGCCTGCTGCGCCATCCGCATGGAATAATAGTCTGCGTGATCTTCGTTGGCTTCGTAACTGTTGTCATCTGCCCGCTGCTGACCGCCCAACCGGCCCGCTCCCTCGAAGCAACTCTCAAAAAAGTACAGGCAAACGTCGCCAGCTTCGAAGCCCAACTTCCGGACTTTGTAGCCGACGAAAAGATCGTCTCGCGCAACCTGGTGAGCAAGCGCGTGACCAGGGAGGTCACCTACGATTCCGTCTTTACCGCGGTACAGAAGAAGAATCGGATGTTCAGTTTCACCGAATCGCGCGAAGTGCGCAAGCGCAACGGCCACGCGGCGGAGACGGAGGAAGCGCTGCACGGGCCATTTCTCTTCACCGGCGGTTTCAGTTCCATTCTCCATTCCACGTTCGCCGCGCAAAACGGGCAGTTCCATACCTACCGGCTCAAAGGCACCCAGACAATCGACAAACGGAAAACGGTCCTTATTGAATTCGCAACCATCCCCGACCAGGCAAGCTTGAAGCTGGACTGGCTGGGGAAAACGTTCTACGAAACAGCTTCGGGCAGGGCATGGGTGGATCCGGTAACGTTGGAGGTGATCCGGTTGGAACGAGTGTATCGAGACCTCCCGTCCCCGGCGGTATCATTGACCGTAATGGTGGATTACAAGCCGGTCCCTATCGATGGCAGGATGTTCAACATGCCCAGGCGGGTGGCGGCGGAAGAACTTACCGATAAATCGAAGAAGCGGACCCGTGGCGTATTCGTGGCGGAGTATGCCAACTACCGCAGGTTTCAGGTGTCGAGCGGTGTGAGGTTCCAATAGCGGACGGTATGAGAGCTTGATCGCCGGATTCATGAGTATTGCGATGGGAGCCCTGCTTGCGGCTCAACCGGCCCAGTCAATCGAATCGGTCCTGAAGCAGGTCCAGGCGAACGTCGCGAAATTCGAAGCCCAGCTCCCTGATTTCGTTGTGGACGAATCGATCCTATCGAGGACTCTTGCGGACAAACGGGTTCTGCTGGAAGCCACTTACGAGAACGTGTTCACGGGAGTGCAGAAGAGGAATCAGATCTTCAGTTTCACCGAATCGCGTGAGGTGATGAGGCACAACCGCAGGGATGCGCAGCAGGGGGAAACCATGCGCGTCCCGTTTCTCTTCTCAGGCGGCTTCAGTTCCACGCTGCATTCCACATTTGGCGCAAAGAGCGTGCCGCTTCACAGGTTTCGAGTCAAGAGCTCTAATCGCCTAGGGGATTTCGCGACGGTGGTAGTGGAATTCGCCACGGTCCCGGGCCAGAAAGAGCTGCACTTGGACTGGCAGGGGAAAACCGTTTACGAACATGCGGCGGGAACCGCGTGGCTCGATCCATCCACGCTGGAAGTGATCCGGTTGCAGCGCCGTTATTCAAGGCTACCTTGGCCGGCAGTTTCATTGACTGTTACCGTTGATTACAAAATGGTGCTGATCGAAGGCCGTCTCTATAATCTGCCCGTCAAGATCTCCGTGGAACAAGGCGTCGACAAATCGCAAAAACGAGCCCGCGGTGTGTTTGTGGCAGAGTATTCCAACTACCGCAAATTCCAGGTGTCGAGCGGCATCAAGTTCGACTGACGCCTTGCGGTGTCCCACCAGCGCAGGTATGCTGACTCCATGCGCCTCTGGATTTCGCTTGTATTTGCCCTGTTGAGCGTTTCGCACGCTCAGACACTCAACGGACTCATCAATGGCCGCGTGGTGGATTCGCACTCTGCGTCTATCGCCAACAGCACAGTGGCGGTCACGAACATCAACACAGGAGTCAAGACGAGCACGGTCACCAACGCCGAAGGCAACTATCAACTCACCGGACTGATACCCGGCTCCTACCGGATTGACGCCGAGGCCGCGGGCTTCAAGCACTTCATCCGGCAACCGGTGGAGGTGCGCGTGGGCGACTCACTCAGCATCGATATCGGCCTCGAGGTCGGCGCGCTGACTGAAAATGTCACGGTGATGGCCGAGACTCCGGTGCTGGAATCATCGTCGGCAAGCCTGGGAAAAGTGGTCGATAATATGCGAATCCTCGACCTCCCCGTGCCCGGCGGCAGCGTCTTCTACATGATGCAATTGTCCCCCGGCGTGGCCAACACCGGCTCGCCCACGAATCTGTACGGACCCAATGAAATGGGACCTCCGGCGGCCAATGCGATCGGCGGCACGCGCGCCAACGCCAGCGAATACTCGATCGATGGCAACCCCTCCACGTCCCTCGGAGGCGTGACCTTCAATCCGCCGCCTGAGATGGTGCAGGAGTTCCGCATTCAAACCGCGCCCTACGATGTGTCGCTCGGCCGTTTCGCCGGCGCACACATCAATCTGGTGATGAAGAGCGGCACCAACGCGATCCATGGCAGCGCGGTTTATACGAACCTGAGCCGCGGCATGATGTCGCATGACTTCTTCACGAATCGCTTCATCTGGGACCCGCGGACCGGCCCCATCACGTCCGACAAAATCGATAAGGCGTGGCCGCCGCAGCGCATCGTGCAGTATCGCGGCGTGATCAGCGGCCCTGTCGTTCTGCCGAAACTCTACGACGGCCGCAATCGCACCTTCTGGATGTTCGGCGTGCATGACATGGAACGCACCGGCGCAACGCGGGCATTCTATACCGTACCCACGGCGCGCGAAGCCCAGGGCGACTTTTCGGAACTGCTCGCGCTGGGAAGCCGCTACCAGATCTACGACCCCGGCACGATCAAGGCGTTGACTGGCGGCCGCTACTCGCGCGATCCGCTGCCGGGCAACGTCATTCCCGCCAGCCGCATTCAGCCGATGCCCAAGAAGCTGATCCAATACTATCCGCTGCCAAACACCGTAGGCACCGCCGACGGCGTCAATAACTATACGGACCCGGATGCGAACGGCAACGAGTACAAATCTTACATGGGGCGCCTGGATCATTCGCTGAGCGACCGCAACCGGCTGCAAGGGTCAGTGACGATTCTGGAACAGCGCGACTACAGCCTGCAGAGCTTCCACAATGAGGCCAAAGGCAACCAGCTGTATCGCACACAGCGCGGCATATCCATCGGCGATACGTGGACGCTCGGGCCCGCAACAGTTCTCGACCTTCGCTACGGCCTCACGCGCTACGGACAACTCAACTATCCGTTCAGCCTCGGCTACGATCTTGCGAAGCTCGGTTTTGTCCCTTCGCTCATCTCGCAGCTCGATAGCTCGCTGACCACCGTACCCGAAACGACGATCACAGGCTACACCACCATCGGCAACAACACCGGCACCGATGTAATCACCACCTATCACAACATGAGCGGCCAACTAAGCCGCATCTGGGGCAATCACAGCATGCGCGCCGGCTCTGAGTTCCGCGTGCTGCAGGAGGCCCGCTACTCGTATGGCAACGTGTCGCCGGCTTTTTCGTTCACCACAGGATATACGCAGGGACCGCTCGATAACTCCCCTGCATCGCCGATGGGCCAGGGCCTCGCGGCTTTCCTGTTCGGCACGGCGAGCGGCGGCGGCACGGACCGCAACGCCAGCGTGTTCGAGCAGTCGAAGTACCTTGGCTACTACTTTCAGGACGATTGGAAATTGACGCGCCGCCTCACCGTATCGATGGGCCTGCGCTATGAGCTGGACATGCCGCTGACCGAACGCTTTGATCGAACCGTGAGCAATCTGGATTTTACCAAGGTGATGCCTTTCGATGCCGCTGCCCGCACCGCCTACACGAAAACTCCGATCGCCGAAGTGCCGGCCGCCAACTTCCGCAGCATCGGCAGTATCACTTATCCGGGCATCGATGGAAAACCGCACGGCCTGTGGAATACAGACAAGAACAACTTCGCTCCTCGCCTCGGGATCGCCTATTCATGGAACAACCGCACGGTGTTGCGTGCCGGCTACGGCATCTTCTATGAGCCCGCCGGATCGGACAGAACGCTCGTCATCCAATCCGGCTTCAGCCGCCGCACGTCGTTCACCCCTACCCTCGATAACGGCGTCCGCTTTCAGGTCTCGATGGAGAACCCATTTCCCAACGGCATCCTCAATCCGGATGGCGCGGCAACCGGCTATAAGCTCGGGCTTGGAACCTCGTTATCGTTCTTCAATCCCGACCTGCACTCGGCCTACAATCAGCGCTGGAGCTTCAACGTGCAGCGGCAGCTTGCCAGCCGCTTATTCATCGAAGTTGGCTACGCGGGCAATCGCGCAGTGGGGCTTCCGCTCGCACAGCAATATGACCCGGTCCCCGCGCAGTACCTGAGCACGGCCACAGTACGTGACCAGGCTCGGATCAACTCGCTGGGAACCGCGATTGCGAATCCGTTTTATGGGCTCCCGGAATGGGTGGGCGCAGTAGGGATGACGGGCACCACCGTGGCCCGCTCGCAGCTGCTGAGGCCCTATCCGCAATTCACCTCGCTCACCGCAAGCGACAACGGCGGCTACTCCTGGTACCACTCTATGCAGGTGCGTGTGGAGAAGCGGCTGGCGCACGGCTTCACGCTCGATGCCGCCTACACATGGTCGAAATTGATGGAGGCGGTAACGAAATTGAACGACACCGACCCATTCCCATCGCGCGTGATTTCGTCACTTGACCGCACGCAGATCCTGGCCATCAGCGGCATCTATCAACTCCCGCTCGGAAAAGGAAAGCGATGGCTGCATGAAGGCCGCTGGCAGGATCTGGCCTTCGGTGGCTGGCAGTTGCAGACCATCTACCAGGCACAGAGCGGCCAACCGCTGGACTTCGGCAACATCTTCTTCAACGGCAACGTGCAGGACATCCCGCTGTCATCCGGCAAGCGCAGCGTCGAGCGTTGGTTCAATACCAGCGCCGGCTTTGAGACCGACTCAACAAAGCAGCCTGCGAGCAACATCCGCACGTTCCCGCTGCGCTTCAATCACGTTCGCAGTGACGGCATCAACAATTGGAATATGTCCGTGATCAAAAACTTCAGGATCTGGGAGCGGACAGATCTGCAGCTTCGCGGCGAGGCCGTGGATGCCGCGAATACGCCGACCTTCGCCGTGCCCAATACCACGCCAAGCAACAGCGCCTTCGGACAAGTGACCGGATTGCGCAACAATGGTACACAACGCCGGATTACGTTTCTGTGCAAACTAACCTGGTAATAAGCTGTGGAGGACAGTTGATGAGTAACCAGATTCACGAAGTGTTTCCCTACCTGAGGGTCCGCGGCGCAGAGGCTGCGATCGCGTTCTACAAATCGGTGTTCGGTGCGGAGGAGGTCATGCGGCTCGCAGAGCCAGGTGGCCGCATCGGGCATGCTCAACTCAAGATCGGCAACACCATGATCATGCTTGCCGATGAGCATCCGGAGTTCGGCACCGTAGGGCCGGAGACGTTAGGCGGAACCACGTTTTCGCTTCATCTGCATGTCGACAACGCAGACGAACTCGCCGCCAGGGCAGTGGCCGCCGGAGCGACGATCATCCGCGAATTGAAGGATCAGTTTTTCGGCGAACGAACCGGAGCCATCCGCGATCCGTTCGGTCACGAATGGCTCCTCGGACATACGGTGGAGCAGGTATCTCCAGAAGAGATGCAGCGGCGCTACACCAAGCTAATGAGCTAAGCGTAGCGCGGACATTCATGTCTGCCGCGTCGAGATTCCGAACTCCTGATGTCATGGAATTTGGGTTGACCCAAGTTTGTATACCAACCGCAAATTCGTGCCGGGAAAGGTTGTTTCCGTTTGGGTGAGCTCGTCACATAGGTAGCTTACGGCAGCGTCGTGTGTCGCCTGT
>Ga0118677_10001450_pt1 | contig 50239 bp, 36 predicted proteins | sample AliMusrvi5mmetaG_FD_86154 | JGI IMG/M metagenome (GOLD analysis project Ga0118677, IMG submission 86154) | reverse complement strand
GTACCATTCACAAAAACAAAGGTCGGCCGGTCGAAACTCCAGCTCCATGATGTCGGTCCCCCGGTGGTAAGGTCGGTTAACTGGACCGTCTCATTTTTCTGAGGGGTCAGTTTGTCAGCTATAAAATTAGCCGACAGGAGCGGGTTCACCGTCATGTTTACGGCCGCGGAAGTGGCCGGGTTGCCCGTTACGCACCCGGCACTGGAGGTAACCATGCAGGTTACGAGATCTCCATTGGCCGGGATATAAGCATAGGTTGCATTGGTACCCCCTGTAACGGCCGACCCGTTGACCTTCCACTGGTATGCAGGGGCGGCCCCGCCGTTCACCGGGCTGGCGGTGAAGCTGACCGTTGTGCCGGCACAAACCGTGGTGGCCGAAGGTAAAACCGATACACTTACAGGCAGGCTGCTGGTGCAACTGACCGAAATGTTGTCGACGGCCCACCAGTAATCCCAGAAACCGGTATAATTCCATTTGAATTTCACGTTCGGTTGCCCCGCCACCGCCGGTATGGCCTGGCTGAAGATTTCCGGGTTGGTTGTTGTGACGGTCCATTGCTGGATCAGGGTCCAGGTACTTCCACCGTTGACGCTGTAATAGAGTGAGGCTGTTGAGCTTGTGTATTGCTGAAAATGGTGGCTGAACTGAAGGGTAACGGATGAATAGGCGGAGAGATCGAGAACGGGCGATACGAGGTCGGCGTTTTGGGAACTGCCGTTACCATAGGCATCACTGTTCAGGTAGGCGTAGTTCAGGGTCAGCACAGGTGCGGGAGGACTCGAATAGTTAATCGTCCCGAACTGCCACACCTGGTTGTTTCCGTTGTGATCGACCTGCGACCAGCAATCGGGGATCGTCGTGTTGGCGAAACCTTCTGAAAAAGGCAGGACATATTTGTTACAAATGGTTGAAAACTGGAGGTCGCTTCCGTAATTTGTACCAAGGGCATTGGTCGCGTAGGCCCTTTCATGGTATGTTGTATTGGCGGTGAGCCCGGTGATGGTGCTGGTGTAGGTCCCCGTCCCGGTTCCGTCGGTGGTATGACTTCCTGTTGCAACGGGGTTGATCGTGGCGGCCCAGCACACCCCCCTGGCACTCACGGCATTGCCTCCGTCGGCGGTTACCGTGCCACCCGAAACGGCAGAATTGCTGGTGATGGAGGTCACCGCAGTGGTATTTACCGTGGCAAACCCCGGCACAAAGGTCACATCGCCGCCATTCGAGATACCGTCGCTGTTCGTTGCATCCAACCTGTAATGGTAGGTGGTTCCGGGCACAAGCCCGGTAAGGTTTGCAGTGGCATTCACGGCGGTATAACCGGAACCGGCAGCGGTGACCGTTGTGGAATTCCCATACCCGGTCGTGGTTCCCCATTCAAAATTGTAATTGGTGGAGAGTCCGTTTGGGTTGACCGTCCCGTTCAGGGTTGCCGACGTGCCGGCCACATTGGTTGCCGCCGTTGTTGAAACTACTGGCGGAATAACAATTTTAAAGGAGGCAATTTTCGTTGCCCACGGGCACCATCCACCGTAGGTTCCCACATATTCCTGGGTGGTCCAGAAGGTTGCATTATCGGTGGGATCAACGTTCATCGCCGTGTAGTCTCCCCATCGGGAATAGCTGTTCATTGAAACGGTGCCGGTCTGGATGACCCCTTCGGGCATGGTCATCTGATTCAGCGGATCGCCTGCTTTCCGCCCGGTATACCAGATGGAGGGATACATGGTGCTGCTTGACACAGAATAGGCCATCCCGATGTCGCCCGCCGCATTCATGGCAATACTGGCCATCCACCTTGACCTGCCGTCGTCCGGGGAAAAAGTCGATTGCTGGTACATGGCAAAGGTTGATCCTGTTTTCCGGTATTCGTACCACCTCACCCCGGCTACGAAGCCCCCGGTATTGACACTGTGACAGGTGACAAAGGTTTCATAACTCCCGAAATTGCGGTACTGGTTCCTGAACATCAGCCGGTCGCCGAGCCCATCCAGCGACAAGGCGCCCATTTCGGGAACCGATGCCGATCCCATCTGTGTATAGGCGGCAACCGGCAGGGCCGTTACATAGGTGAAGGTGCCGTTGGCGGGGGTGGTCCAGTCGGCATGCAGCGCCCAGATCCTCAATTCGGCGGAACCGTCGATGTAGGTAAAATAATCCGGGGTTCCCGCGGCCGCGAAGGTGCCGTCGCAATCGGTTGGCAGCATGGAATAGCAGGAACCTCCGGCCGCAGAACCCGATCCGCCAAGCGTTTCTGTTTTAAAATAGACCATCGTTGCGGACGGGTCCCCGGTGAGCATTTTGCTCCGGTCCATCACACAACCGGCAGCCCCAATATAAGGAGTTCCGGATGCATTGGTATTAAACCGGTTTACCGCCATGTAATACCCGTCCCTCCATACCCCCAGTTTGGGGTAGTCGGGCATGTAATCGAAGGCGAAAGCATACCGGTAATAGGAACCCGTCGGATCGCCGGTGGTTGAAACGGCAACCATTTCATATTCTGTATAAGGTGTCCCGGGGCAATCAATGGCAAACTGGCTGATAATCCAGCGGTCGGCATTCTCATCGTATAAAACGATTGCATCCCCGTTGTTGTGCCCGGTCCAGTTACCGGTGAATCCGCTCCAAAGGGTCGAGGTGGTCACCGGTCCGTAGAGGGAGGTCCCGGTTTTGCTGAAAATCTGCAGCTGGCTGTTCACCACCTGCACATAATGGTTGAGCCCGACATCGCCTGCGGGATCGGGGGGTGTGACACGGCCTGCATTCGCAGCGTTGCCGGTACCGTTAAAATTTACGAGGGGTAAGGTCGCCGAGGCCGCTGAACTCGGATGGTATTCAGTTTGCAAGGCCCCGTCGGGGTTGAACCCGGGAGGGACTGGCCTGAACTTGTTGGGGACCTCCAGGTCGTTTTCCCGGCGCCATCTGTCCCAGAAATGTCGTTTCGGGGGTTTCATATCCCTCAGCGGGATTGAAACATCCGAACGGATGGGTGCCTGAACGACCGGAGATTGCGACCTGGCCGCAAGCGGGAAAAGAAATACCGCAAATACAACCAGTTCAAAAAAAATGATGATGTATTTTCTCATTGTTCATATCGCTGTTTGTCAGACACCCATGCAAAATCAATGAATCATTTCAGTACCGAATTGTTTCTGACGCCTGATGCAAAGTTAAGATAAATCCGTACGGAAAGGTTTCTTTTGCGGCACTCCCGTGATAATTTTCCTGCGTATGTTGCCCGGGTTCCGCCGGAAGGCTGCCCGGCGGGGCCGTTTTTAACCAAACAGTGACAAACCCAGCCATGCCAGGGACAGCCCTATGAGGATGATTACCGTTCCCCAGCCGATGATGTTCTGGATCGGTTTATTGGTATAGTCCCCCATGATCTTCTTATTGTTCACAAGCAGGATCATGCAGACCAGCACGACCGGCAGGAGGATCCCGTTGATGATCTGTGTCCAAAGGGTGATGGCGATCAGCGGTGCATTGGGGATGAGGATGATGATCACCCCAAGGACCATGATGGAGGTGTAGAGCACATAAAATTCGGGGGCATCTTCCCATTTCTTGTCGATTCCGGCTTCAAAACCAAAGGCTTCGCAAACATAAAATGCAGTGGCAAGCGGGAGAATGGTGGCCGAAAAGATGGAGGCGATGAACAGCCCGAAGGCGAATACATTCTTCGATAGAGCGCCGGCCAGCGGTTCAAGTGCCAGGGCGGCATCCTTGGCTTCGTTGATGACAATGCCCTTTGCATGGAGGGTTGATGCGCAGGCAACGATGATGAAGAAGGCAACAACCACGGTCGCTGTGCAGCCAACAATGATATCCAGCAGGGTATACTTGTATTGCTGTATTTTAAGTCCTTTCTCGATCACCGACGATTGCATGTAAAACTGCATCCAGGGGGCGATCGTGGTGCCGATGATCCCCACGATCATCATGATGGAACCCTGGTTGAATTCCATTCTCGGCCGGATGATGGAGGAGCCGATGGCATTCCAGTCGGGATGTCCCATCAGTGCGGAGACAACATACATGAGCAGTGATACGCTGAATATTAAGAAAATCCGCTCGGCAAACTTATAATTGCCCTTGACGACAAGGAGCCACACCATCATGGCGACAACAGGTACGGAGATGTACTTGCTTACCGAGAAGACCTCCATGCTTCCCGCAACTCCAGCAAATTCGGTGGTTGTATTGCCGATATCGGCCAGCAGCAGGCCAATGAAGATAAAGAAGGTGACCTTCACCCCGGCATTTTCACGGATCAGGTCGGCAAGTCCCTTGCCGGTTACGATTCCCATGCGGGCGTTCATCTCCTGGACAATGACCAGCACGATGAACGAAGGGATAAGTGTCCATAAAAGTTTATAGCCGTAAAGGGCCCCTGCCACAGAGTAAGTGGTTATACCGCCGGCATCGTTGTCAACGCTCCCTGTAATGATCCCGGGGCCAAGAATGGCCAGGAAAAATGCAATATTCTTCCAGATTGATTTACGCCTGATTGAAGTCGCCATGATCGTCCTCCGCTTGGTTACCTGGTTTTTCTTCTTCTTAACAAGTCCTCCACGATGTCTTCAACCACCACGACTCCTTCCATCATCCTGTTCTTGTTGATCACCGGAACGGCAAGAAGGTTGTAACGGGAAACGAGGTCGGCGAGTGAATCCACTTTGTCATCATCGAACACCGACACGGCATGTTTGTTCATGATCTCCTTGAGACGGCGCGACGGGTCGGCAATGACGAGTTCTCCCAGTGAAACGGAGGAGAGAAACCGTTCGTGCCGGTCGGTAACAATGATCGCATAGATATGGGCGGGTTCGGGTTGCTGTCGCCGCAGTTCCTCAATGGTTTCAGCGACCGTCAGATCCTCGTTGAAGGTATAGAAATCGGTCGACATCAGCGAACCGACAACCTTGTTGGGGTATTCGAGCAACTCCCTGACCTCCTCGGAAGATTCCTTTTCCATTTCATCAAGGAGCTTTTCGGCCTTGTCTTCCGCCAGTTCATCGAGGAGGTCGGCAACCTCGTCGGCCGGCATTTTCTCAAGAACGTCCGCCACCTTTTCAACCGGCAGGCTTTCAACGATATGGACCTGTACATGCGGTTCAAGTTCTTCAAGCACATCGGCTGCCGTTTCCTCGTCGAGTGATGCGAACACGTAGGTTCGAGAGGCTTTGTCAAGATCCTCGATAATATCGGCCAGGTCGGAGGGGTGCAGGGTATTCAGCTTTGACGATGATTTGGTAAGCTTGATGTTGGAGTTTGAAAAGTCGACCGCGGCGATATCATCCCAAAGGATGAATTTCCCCGGGATGTCGACGCTGAAAGGATCCAGCACCGACTGGATGGGTTTGTCGATGCCGATCCTGCGCAGCAGTCCGTCGATTCCCACATCCACGGCGATGGCGTAGGTTCCGGCGGGAATCATGACAAGCCGGATGTCGTTGACCCGGACCAGTTTCCGCCCGTTGATGTCGACGATCTGCTTGTCCTGGATATCGTCGGCAAGCCAGAGGCAATTGGTGAGGGAGGCTGTTGAAATATCATGCACTTCAAGGCAGGTGATCCTTAGTTTTCGCTTGAATTTCTTGATTTCAAAGGATGAAAAATCGAGTACCCTGTACTCTTTCCCGTTTTTAACCTTTATGGCGATGACCCTGGGCCGGATGGGGTCGGATTCCTTGCCTGGCAACGGGGTCTGGTCGATCAGGAAATCTTTGATCTTCCCCAGGACCGTTCCGTCGTCCGAGAGATATTTCATCCCGAGGATCTGGCTTAAATAAAATGTAATCTGAGATGTCATGCTGGCCTCCCTCTTTTAATTACCGCTGAATGAAGGATGCAAGCCTTTATGAAAATGTCAGGCAGGAGACCGTCAGTGCAGGGGTGGATTGTTCTTTATGCTTCGATCAGGTAAGTCGTCCATCTGATGTTTAAAAAAGATTGGTGCAAAGATATTATAAATAGCGAAATGATGAAATGGTGAAATGGCGAAATGGCGAAAATTTTAAGTCTTCCCGGGGTTGCAGACATTCCAGGGCAGAGCATTACAACGGAGCGACCGGGTAGTCGGTGAGATACCGTTCAACAAGCCTTGGGATGGGATAACCCGGAAGATCGCCTGCCGGAACGGCCATAAAAGGCAATTCCATCTCCCTGCCGGCATGAAACCGGTAGAACCTGGCATGCAACTTCTGGTGGGTAAGCTGGTGCGTATAGAGCCTTGAAACCCCGAGGAAGAGGGGCGGACCGGAGGGGAAGAAATCGCTGAACCCGCTCTCCCATAACATTTCGCCCGCGCCGCTGCTTTCGACCATGGGGAAATCAAACAGGTTTTTCCAGATATCATTGCCGGTCCTCCGGTTGAGGAAGATGCCGAGCCCTTGTGCATCATAGAATGTGATCACGAGGTAATGAAGGTTCCGCTGCCGGACGGGAGGCTTAGCGAGCCGGACCGGGATGGAATCAACCAGGTGGCCTGCCAGCGCGTTGCATCCGGGACTGAAAATGCATTGCGAACATTTGGGGTTGACCGGGGTGCAGACCATGGCGCCGAATTCCATCATTGCCTGGTTGAAATCGCCAGGGTGCCGCGGATCCAGGTTGGCCACGGCAAATGCATGGATCAACCTGCGGGTGGCAGGCAAACCAGCCGGCGCGGTGATCCCGCAGTACCTTGCAACAAACCTGGTCACGTTGCCGTCGACGACCGGGCTTGGCTGGTCAAATGCGATGGAGGCAATCGCGGCGGCAGTATATTCGCCGATCCCCTTCAGTCCCAGCAGGGCTTCACGGGAGCCGGGAAACCTTCCGTTGTGGCTCCCGGCTATCTCCTTCGCTGTATTGTGGAGGTTCCTTGCGCGGGAGTAATATCCCAGTCCCTGCCACAGCTTGAGAATTTCCTGTTCATCCGCAGCGGCCAGGGCAGCCACGGTCGGCCATGTCTCGGCAAATTTCCGATAATAGGGCAGGCCCTGTTCTATGCGCGTTTGCTGCATGATGATTTCCGATAGCCAGATCAGGTATGGATCCCTGGTTTGACGCCACGGCAGGTCGCGTTTGTTTTCATGGTACCATGAAAGAAGTTGTTCTGAAAAGGTCATGGGACTTGGTAGAGGGGACAAAGATACGAAATAGAGAGGTAGCGAGGTAGCGAGGTAGAGAGGTAGCGAGGTAGCGAGGTAGCGAAATAACGAAATGGTTATTTTCAAGAAAAATTGGCATTATTTCATTGTCAATCAAAAAAGTCATATATTTGCAGCCCGTTTTCCAGCGATAAAAGGCATTCAGTAACAACAATATATAACACTTTAATATCAATCAAAAATGACAAAAGCAGAAATTGTAGCAGAAATTGCTAATAAGACTGGCATTGAAAAAGTTGCCGTTCAGGCCACTGTTGAAGCTTTCATGGATTCAATCAAAAATTCCATGACCACAGGTCAAAACGTTTACCTAAGAGGTTTCGGGAGTTTTATCATCAAGAAAAGAGCCGAAAAGACAGGGAGAAATATTTCAAGGAACACAACCCTAATTATTCCCGCCCACAACATCCCATCGTTCAAGCCGGCCAAAACCTTCGTAAATAAAGTAAAATCACACGTTAAAGTGAAGTAATAACTTCTAAGCTGATTTATTATGCCAAGTGGTAAGAAAAGAAAGAGACATAAGATGGCAACGCACAAGCGGAAAAAACGCCTGCGCAAGAACCGACATAAGAAGAAATAGCCTTCCTGCTGCTGCAATTCCTTAAGTCATCCACGGTTACTGGCCTGTTGCCAGTGCTATTCAAATAATACATGGAAAACTGTGAATAAGGAATTAATCATCAATTCGACCTCTACGGAGGTCGAAATCGCCTTACTTGAAGATAAGCTTCTCGTAGAACTTAACAAAGAAAGATCCAACAACGAATTCTCGGTTGGCGATATCTATTTTGGCAAGATCAAGAAGATCATGCCGGGATTGAATGCTGCCTTCGTGGATGTTGGTTATGAGAAAGATGCATTCCTGCATTACCTCGACCTCGGGCCGCAGGTTCAGACATTGCTGAACTATATCAAAGCGGGCCAGTCGGGTAGCGGAGCATCGCTCACTATCGCGGATTTTCAGCTTGAGCCGGACATACAGAAAACCGGAAAAATCGCCCAGGTACTCAAGCCCAACAGCAACATCCTGGTCCAGATCGCCAAAGAGCCGATCTCCACCAAGGGCCCGCGGGTTACCTCGGAAATTGCATTTGCCGGGCGTTTCCTGGTCCTGATACCCTTTTCCGACAAGATCTCTGTTTCCCAGAAGATCAAGAGCAGCGAGGAGCGGAACAGGCTGAAACGGCTTATTACAAGCATCAAACCTAAAAACTGCGGGATTATCATCCGCACGGTTGCCGAGAACAAACTGGTGGCCGACCTTGATTCGGACCTCCGCAGTCTTTACAAGCGCTGGGAGATCATCACCCAGAAACTGGCCACGGCAAAGCCTCCCCAGAAGATCATCGGGGAGATCGACCGCACTTCAACCATCCTGCGTGATGCGCTCAACGAATCGTTCAACAACATCGTGGTCAACGACCAGGTATTGTACGACGATATCAGGGCCTACATCGGGCGGATCGTTCCCGACAAGGTGAGCATCGTCAAACTGCACACCGGCAAGGTCCCGATCTTCGACCAGTACGGGATAGACAAGCAGATCAAGAATTCTTTCGGCAAGATCGTCACCATCAGGAGCGGCACCTACCTGGTCATCGAGCATACCGAGGCCATGCATGTGATCGACATCAACAGCGGCCACCGGGTGAACCAGGACCAGAACCAGGAGACCAACGCCATGGAGGTCAACATTGAAGCTGCCACCGAAGTTGCGCGCCAGCTGCGCCTTCGCGATATGGGCGGTATCATCGTGATCGATTTCATCGACATGACCCAGGGGCTCAACCGGCGCAAACTCTTTGAAAAGCTGCGCGATGAGATGAAACGCGACCGCGCCAAGCACTCCATCCTGCCACCGAGTAAATTCGGATTGGTCCAGATCACGCGCCAGCGGGTCCGGCCTGAGATGAACGTGCAGATTCTTGAAAAGTGCCCTGCATGCGACGGTACCGGCCAGATCAGACCCACCATCCTGCTTACCGATGACATCGAGAACAACCTCAGCTACCTGATCAGGGAACAAAATGAAAAGAACCTGACATTGTTGGTTCACCCTTACGTTTATGCATTCCTCACCCACGGCTGGTTCAACTTCAAATGGAAGTGGTGGCGCAAGTTCGGCCAGCGCGTCAGCATCAGAACGCAGAACTCATCGCATTTCCTCGAATACCATTTCTTTAACAAGAACGGGGACGAGATCAAAATGTAGAATGCAGGCAATGCAGGTAATGGAAAAAAGAGGGAATTGAGGTGACTGTTCTGCAACTGGTTGTCACTCTTCATTCGTCATTTGTCACTCGTCATTCGTAAATCCAAAATCGTAAATCGTAAATCATATATCATCCATGGATATTGTAGTTAGTGGCATCAGGCCAACCGGGAACCTCCACCTCGGAAATTATTTCGGGGCCCTGAAAAGTTTTGTGAAGATGCAGGAGGAGAACAATTGTTATTTCTTCATTGCCGATTATCATTCGCTCACCACCCATCCGATCCCTGCCGACCTTCACGGGAATGTCAAAACCGTTCTTGTTGAGTTCCTTGCCTGCGGACTGGACCCGGAGAAAGCCACCCTGTACATCCAGAGCGACCTGCCCGAAACGGCCGAGCTCTACCTGTTGCTGAACATGAATGCCTATGTGGGCGAGCTTGAACGCTGCACCTCTTTCAAGGAGAAGATCCGCACCCAGCCGAATAATGTAAATGCCGGGCTGCTCACCTACCCCACGCTGATGGCGGCCGATATCATCATCCACCGGGCGCACAAGGTACCGGTCGGGAAAGACCAGGAACAGCACCTGGAGATGACGCGCACCTTTGCCAACCGTTTCAACAGGCTTTACAACGCGGAGTATTTCCCTGAACCTGTTGCCTACAATTTCGGAGAGAACCTCGTGAAGATCCCCGGTCTCGACGGCGGACTGAAGATGTCGAAATCGGAAAATGAAAACAGCTCCATCTTCCTGGCCGACAGCCCGGAAGCAATCAGGAAAAAGGTGATGAAGGCGGTTACCGATTCCGGTACATTCAACCCCGAACAACCGCGTTCGCAGGCCGTGAAGAACCTGTTCGACCTGATGAGCTATTTCTCTTCACCCGGTACCCTGGCCCATTTCGAACAGACCTACCAGTCGGGAACAATCCGCTACGGCGACATGAAAAAACAGCTGGCCGAAGACATCATCCTGTTCACAACCCCCTTCCGCGAAAAGATGCATGCGCTTGCCTCCGATGAGGCCTATCTTCGCAAGGTTGCAGCCATGGGAGCCGAAAAAGCCCGTGCATCGGCTGCAAAGACCGTCCGCGAAGTCAGGGAAATTATCGGCTTCAAATCATTTTGATGATCGAAACCGCCCCAGTCCAGGAAACTGCCATCCTGATCGGGCTCACCACCCGTTCGCAGGACCTGGAAAAAACATCGGAATACCTTGACGAACTGGCCTTCCTGGTTGAAACTGCCGGCGGATTGCCTGTCAAACGCTTCAGCCAGAAACTGGACCATGCCGATTCACGAACCTATGTCGGCAGCGGGAAACTCAAAGAAATCAGGGACTGGATGGAGGAACACCCGGTTGACATGGTGGTGTTCGACGATGAACTGTCGCCCAGCCAGATCCGCAACATTGAGAACGCGCTCCAGAGCCGCATCCTCGACCGCAACAACCTCATCCTCGATATTTTTGCCCGCCGCGCCGTTACTTCGTACGCACGCACCCAGGTTGAACTGGCCCAGAATGAATACCTGCTGCCGCGCCTGACCCGGATGTGGACCCACCTGGAGAAACAACGCGGCGGGATCGGCCTTCGCGGCCCCGGGGAACAGGAGATCGAAACCGACCGCCGCATCCTCCGGTACCGGATCTCCCTTCTGAAGGATAAACTCAAGGAGATCGACAAGCAGATGGCCACCCAGCGCAAGCACCGCCACGACATGGTGCGCGTGGCGCTGGTGGGGTATACCAATGTGGGCAAGTCAACCATCATGAATCTTCTCAGCAAATCGGATATTTTTGCCGAAAACAAGCTCTTTGCCACCCTCGACACAACCGTACGCAAGGTCGTCATCGAAACCCAGCCCTTCCTGCTTTCAGATACGGTCGGGTTTATCCGCAAACTGCCCCATTCGCTTGTAGAGTCGTTCAAGTCGACGCTCGACGAGGTGCGCGAAGCCGATATCCTCATCCATGTGGCCGACATCAGCCATCCCGCTTTCGGGGAACAGATCAACGTTGTACGGCAGACCCTTACGGACATCAAAGCGTCGGACAAGCCTACAATCATGGTATTCAACAAGATCGACGCCTATCGGTTTGTTGAAAAGGAGGCCGACGATCTCAGCCCGGTTCAGAAAGAAAACCTGACCCTCGAAGATCTTGAAAGAACATGGATGGCGCAGGATAACCAGCCGTCGCTCTTCATCTCGGCGACTTTAAAAAAGAACATCGACACCTTCAGGGACCTGCTTTTCCGTGAAGTCAGGAAGATCGTCATGGTGCGGTACCCGGAGAACCAGGGAAGGTAGCGAGGTAGTGAAATAGCGAGGTAGCGAAATAGCGAGGTAGCTAAATAGTGAAATTTTCAGGTGCTGAAAAATCGTTACCTTTGCGTTTGTAAAAAATCCCTGATTTGAAATTCCTGAAAATTCACCTGATCCTGCTCAGCCTGTTCAGCGGGGTGATCCTTTCGCTGGCATGGCCCGAACGAGGCTTCCCTCTTCTTCTTTTCGCCGGTCTCGTCCCGATGATGGTGGCCGAGGATCATATCAGCCGGAACCGTGCCAACTTTTCAAGGTTCAGCGTGCTGTTCTACACATACCCGGGGTTTTTCCTGTGGAACCTGCTGACCACGTGGTGGATTGCAAACTCCACCTTTGTCGGGGCCGCCATGGCCGTCGTGCTGAATGCGCTTTTCATGTCGATCATTTTCCAGGTTTTTCACTGGACGAAACGAAAGCTGCGTTTCCCGGTCGTTTCCTACTTCTCGCTTGTTTGTTACTGGATCGCATTCGAATACCTCCACCTAAACTGGGATCTCAACTGGCCCTGGCTGAACCTTGGGAACGGGTTCGCTGCCTGTTACAAATGGGTCCAGTGGTATGAATATACCGGCGCTATGGGCGGAACGTTGTGGGTTTTGGGGGGAAACCTATTGGTTTTCATTCTGATCGGCAAACTTAAAGCTCAAAACTCAAAACTCAAAATTTCAATTCAAAATTCAAAATCCGTTATTCTATATTCAATATTCCTGTTATTATGGATCATCTCCCCGGTTATCCTTTCCTATAAAATATACACTTCTTACAGGGAAAAAATTCACCCGGTGAACTTCGTGGTCGTCCAGCCAAACATTGACCCCTATTCCGAACAGTACAGTCTTCCACCCCCAACCGTGGTCGGGAAGATCATGGACCTTGCCGGCACAAAACTCGACAGTAACACCAATTTCCTGGTGGCACCCGAGTCGGCCATCCAGGAGAACATGTGGGAAAACGACCTGTCGTCGTTCTCAAGCATCCGGCTGCTCAGGGTGGTGAATGTGCGCCATCCCAAACTGAACATGCTGGTCGGGGGCTCCACCTTCTACCAGTTTAAACCGAAGGAGCCCCTCCCCCGGACCGCCCGGAAGTTCACCGATACCGACGGCCATTACAACGCCTACAACACCGCCATCATGCTCAACGCCCGCGATTCTCTGCAGCTTTATCACAAATCAAAACTGACGCCTGGAGTAGAGATCCTCCCCTCGTTCAGGGGGTTCCGTTGGCTTGAGAATTTTGCCATCAACCTGGGCGGGACCGTGGGCAGCCTGGGGATGGATTCCGTCAGGAAAGTATACACCACGGTCGGTACGGTAAAGGTTGGACCTGCCATTTGTTATGAGTCCATCTTCGGTGAATTTTTTGCCGGGTTTGTCAGGAACGGCGCACAGGTCATGATCATCATCACGAACGACGGCTGGTGGGGCAACACCGCCGGTCACCGCCAGCATTATGCCTTCGCCCACCTGCGTGCGATCGAAACGCGCCGCAGCATCGCCAGATCGGCCAACACCGGCATTTCAGCCTTCATCGACCAGCGCGGCGATGCGACGCAGGAAACCGCATACTGGGTTCCTGCCGTCATCAAAGGGAGGCTTAACGCCAACGACAGTATCACCTTCTATGTCGAACACGGCGATTACATCGCCCGTATCCTTTCCTACCTTGGCGGACTTTTGCTGATCACAGCCATGGTTGCATCCGTACAAAGAAAATATAAAAAATCAAAACACTGAACACCCCCTGATATCCCATGAACAAACAAGCGATCACCTCCCATCCGATCAACGACCTGGCCATTAACCGCTGGAGTCCGCGGGCATTTCTCGAACTACCCGTGGAGGAACATAAACTGGTCAGCATGTTCGAAGCGGCCCGCTGGTCGGCCTCGGGCGGGAATGAGCAGCCCTGGCGGTTCATCATCGGGGTCAAGGAGGATGAAACCTGGCAGAAAATTTTTTCAACCCTAAACGAAGGCAACCAGGTGTGGTGCAAACAAGCCCCGGTACTGCTCCTGGCCTGCGCCAATATGATCTCCTCCTGGGACGGCGGGATCAGCCCCTTTTACCAGTACGACGCCGGGCAGGCCGTTGCACACATGAGCCTCGAGGCCGTTAACCAGGGATTGCACCTGCACCAGATGGGAGGGTTTTCGGGAGAGAAGGCTGCAGGTTTGTTCGGAGTCCCCGAAGGATTCAGCGTACTTACCGCCATTGCCGTGGGCTACCTGGGCGATCCCGGCACGCTGCCCGACAACCTTTATGAACGGGAACTCCAGCCCCGGTCGAGGAAACCACTTTCAGAACTGGTATTCAGCGGGAACTTCGGGGAAGCGGCCGCCATGATTGAAGACTAACGAACGGTAACCGTCTGCATGGGAATATTGCCTGTTGCCCATTGCCTGATGCCTTATAAAAATGAACATGAAACATCTGATCTTCCTCCTTTCCATCGTGCTGCTGAACGCCGGCTGCAACCAGCAGGTGAAGCAGAAGGCTGCCAGTCAGGAGCCGGCTCCAGCGAAAAACGCCGTGGTAGTCCCCGCCTTCAATGCCGATTCGGCCTATGAATCGGTGCGGCTGCAACTCGATTTTGGCCCGCGTGTGCCGAACACCCCGGCCCACGAAAAATGCGCCGCCTACCTCGTTGCCAAAATGAAATCCTACACCCCCGACGTGATTGTCCAGAAGGGGGTCATCAATGCCTTTAACGGCACCCCGATGAAGTTTCAGAACATCATCGCAAGCTGGAAACCGGGCACCAACAACCGGATCATGCTTTGCGCGCACTGGGATTCGCGCCCGTGGGCCGACCATGACCCTGATCCGAAAAAACGGAAACTGCCCGTGGATGCCGCCAACGACGGGGCCAGCGGGGTGGGCGTTCTGATCGAGGTTGCGCGGCAACTCAGCCTGGCAAACCCTCCCATCGGCGTCGACCTGATCCTGTTCGATGTGGAAGATTATGGCCCGCCCCAGGAGGTGAAGATTGCAAATTCGGATCAGTACTGGGGACAGGGTGCGGAATACTGGGCGAAGAATCCTCACAAGGCCGACTATTTTGCAAAATACGCCATCCTGCTCGACATGATCGGCGCAAAAAACGCCACCTTCCTCATGGAGGGCCTCTCGATGGAATATGCCTCCGATGTAGTTAAATCAGTGTGGTCAACGGCAAACCGGATCGGCTATTCCTCCTATTTTCTTTTTGAACAGGGCAACTACATCACCGACGATCATGTACCCATCAACAAGATCAGGAACATCCCAACCATCGACATGATCCACCTTGACAGGAACAGTGAAACCGGGTTCTATCCATACTGGCATACCACCGGCGACACCTTCGACAAGATTGACAAAAACACCCTGAAAGTGGTCGGGCAAACCCTGCTGACCGTCATCTTCGAAGAAAAATAATTTCTCTGTTCCCTGTTTTTGCTACCTCACTACCTCGCTACCTCGCTATTTATTTAAAGTAACTCATTCGCCAGGTTTGCAAGTTCCGACCTTTCTCCCTTTTCAAGCCTGATGTGCGCGTAAATGTCATGTTTTTTCACCTTGTCGATCAGGGTTGAAAGCCCGTTTGACTGTGCATCGAGGTAGGGCGTATCGATCTGGTAAATATCCCCTGTAAAGATGATCTTGGTATTTTCACCGGCCCGGGTGATGATGGTCTTGACCTCGTGCGGGGTGAGATTCTGCGCTTCGTCCACGATAAAGCAAACATTGGAGATGCTCCGTCCGCGGATGTAGGCCAGGGGCGTAATCACCAGCTTCTCGTTTTCCACGGCATCGGTGAGCACCTTGTACTCCTTGTCTTTTTCGCTGAACATGCTCTGGATGAACTTCAGGTTGTCCCAGAGCGGCTGCATGTAGGGATCCAGTTTCGACTTGATGTCACCTGGGAGAAAACCGATATCCTTGTTGCTCAGCGGAACGACGGGCCGTGCCAGGAAAATCTGCTTGAAATTGCGTTTTTGTTCCAGCGCACCGGCGAGCGCGAGGAGGGTCTTTCCCGTGCCTGCAATACCCTGCATGGTAACCAGTTTCACGTTGGGGTTGAGGATGGCATGCAGGGCAAACACCTGTTCGGCATTGCGGGGGTTGATCTTGAAACACCCGTGTTTCTCTATCTTCTCGATCCGTTCGGTGATGGGATTGTAAAAGGCGAGGACCGAGCTTTTCCCGTTTTTCAGGATAAAATAATGGTTCGGGATCGGGTTTTTAACCCCGATGTCCTCAGGAAGACACCATCCAGCTTCGTAAATGATGTCGATAATGGTTTTATCGAGCCCTTCGAGCGTGGTTTTTCCCGAATACAATCCCTCCACATCCTTGATCTTGCCAGTCTCGAAATCCTCGGATGGGATGTTGAGTGATTTTGCTTTCAGCCTCAGGTTGACATCTTTGGAGACCAGGATCACCTTTTTCGCAGGGTTCTCGGCGATCATTACCAGGGCGGCATTCAGGATGCGGTGGTCGGGCTTGTTCTCCCCGAATACTTTGACGGCATCGAGTTCGCTCTGCTCATTCATCACCACCTTGAATTTTCCGCCCTTGGGCATGCCCAGTGATATCCATCGCGTCAGGGTGGCCTTGTTCGAGAGGCGGTCGATGATCCGGATGAATTCCCGGGCCTCGAAATTGATGGTATCGTTTCCTTTTTTAAAATTATCGAGCTCTTCGAGGACCGTGATCGGGATCGCCACATCATTGTCGTCAAAACTGCGGATCGCGTTGTGGTTATACAGGATGACCGAAGTATCGAGTACGAATATTTTTTTCGTGTTGAGTTTCTTTTTCACCATCAGGAGAGGTTTTAGTGTCTCCAAAAGTAAGGCAAGAATGACAGGGTGGTGCACAAACGGGTGGGAAGATATAAACATGTTGTTGTTAAGAGGTGGCAGCGTTTGGAATAGCAGTCAGGAAGTGGTTCGGCACTTCCGTCAAAACAAAGAGGACACCCTTTCGGGATGCCCTCTGCGACACACAAAAACGACCAACAAATCAATGGGTGAATATATTTTGGGCATCCCTGTATCCCGATTTGGCTTTGAACCAGTCGTAATAAGTCTGTCCGCTCGTTTCCACCCAGGGAGCAAACTTCAGGTATGCCGAGGTGATCTCGCTCTTTTCGATGGGATAGTCAAAACTGGCTGAGATGTCAAGGGCCCAGGGCAGGTTTTCTTTCGTCACATAATAGCGGCCGATGGTCGGCTTGCTGTCGTCGGCGCCGGTACCCAGGTATGCCATGTTGGCGAGATCGGTCGGAAGGTGGTTGATCAGGTGAATTTCCTTGCCGCGTTCCATGTTGACGATCATGAAGGGGTTGTAGGGTGGTACGCCAACCTGCGCGAGTGGGGTTGGGTTATTCAGTTTGATCAGGATGTGAAGGGTGTCGGGCTGAACATAGGTCTGGCCGGGGGTGGTGTTCACCCCGATCCCTGAATTTCCAGGGTAATGCAGGAGGTTATAGCCGTTATCGAATACGATGATGGTGGCTTTCGACTGCCCCGATTCCGTCCCGTTGCTGTTCCTTACGATGTAGTTCTCCTCGATATCGCTGCCGGTGACGCTGGTGATGAGCGACGGGCTGATGGGAAGCTGGAACCCGAAGCCGTTGTGGTAAGAGGCACCCATGGCCTTCAGGACGAAGGTGGCATTGATCTCAACCACTTTGTTCTGGCCATTGGTCACCTGGTTGAAACTGTAGCCCAGAACCATGTCGTTCATGTCGTAGTCGCCCTTGCTTGGCCAAAGGTCTTCGAATGCCAGGGTTCCTGTTGTGCCTTTTGCAGGATAGTAATTGTTGAAAGCACGGGTGGGATCGGTGGGATAATCGTCGAAGGTGTTTGAAATGCCGTCGCCGTCGGTATCAACCTGGGTGTAATTGGGCAGCGGGAGGTTGGTCGTCTGGATGCCCTGGATCGGGTTGGCTGTCACATAAAATACGGCATCGTTGAAGTCATTGTCAGATCCGCCGTCGCGACGCATATCCTCAAAGCTGAGCAGGAATTTTCCGCGTCCGATATCGTTCAGCAGCACGGTATGTTCTTTCAGGGCCGGATTTGGTTCCGGGTTAAGGGCTTTGTCGGAATAAAGGGTCGAAATGCCGGAGGTGATCTTGCCGTTGCTGAACCCATTGGCGATCAGCACCCAACCGAGCGTGGTCCCACCGGGAAACACGCCGAGGTGAACCCTGTTGCCTGATTGGAGACCACCACCGCTTCCTGAGAATGAGACGTTCGGGAAAATCACGTGTATCGAATCAACGGCGGAGGGAGCAGCGGGAGCATTACCCGTCGCATAACGGTAGTAACCAAGGACATTTAGGTAACCAGCACCCTCGTGTACAAAAGTGACCCACACATCGGAGGCCTGCTCGATGATTAGGTTCTTCACAGTTCCGGCTGCAAAATACTGCGGGTGGGAATTCGGCAGGGCCTGGTATTCGGGCATGGTTGCATTGATGTCGGCGAGCATAGAGGCGTCGATGGGATCGTTGACCGGGGTGAGATAGTTGGGTACCCCCTGCGAATTGTAGGTGCCCATCGGGTATACATTGCTGACGGATGATTTGAAGATGCCGCCATCCTTCAGGTTCAGCACGGGGTGTTTCCCACCCAGCTGGCAACTGAGAGAACCGTCGCGGACGCTGAATTTCTGTGCATTTGCGAATCCGATAGCATCGGTGACAACCGTCACGGAATCAAGATAGGCCGGGAAGGTATAGTCGAGTTTGTAACTTCCTTGTGCATCGGTAACCCCGGAAACGAAGCAGGTACCTCCATTCTCAGGCAGGTTGGAATAAACACTGACCCTGACATTGCCGATGGCATTGTCCATATTATCGAGGGTCCGGATGCTGATACCGACATCGCGGGTTGTTTTAAATAAAAAACCTGCAGGAACGTGTAGGTTACTCATTGTTACAGCAGGGGTGCTACCGGCAGATGTATTTTTTTTACAGGAGGGAGCAACCATGATGATGATTGCAAAGGCAAGGAACTGAATGAGGATGTTGAATTTTTTCATGTTAGATGATTTTTCGTGGTTCAGCTGGTATATCCGAAAAGTGTGCCAAAAATTTAAAAATTGTTACTTCTCTGAATTGCAATATATTAAAAAAATAAATAATTTTCAAAATGTCTACTTTTGGGATTTTTGTCCGATTACTGGACATTTCTCACAAAAACAAATGAATTCCCGGTCCCTTCTGAACAGGATCGATGAAGGACAGGAAAAGTAAACGCGATTTAAAGATAATCGATATCGATCGCCATGTCCTGCGGGGCGGTGTTGTTCCCCCCGAAATAGGGATAGAGCCGGAAGCACAGGCTGGAGTCGGGATGCAGGTTGTCCATGAAAATGGTTACCCCGTTGACCGTGAGTTTATACTGATTTCCAACCATCTCGATAGACGCTTCGCAGGACTGCCCCACCTGGACCGGGGTGATGAACCGAGACGTGAATTTGGGCGTTGTAGCTTGATCATCATAGGTATAACCGTGGATATTGATCTTTCCGCTGACAGCAAAGTCGGGGATCCAGGCAAACCTGACGGAATTGTTGTGATCGTTGAGCCCGAATGAAATACCGGTCAGCTTGTTCAGGCCGTTGTCGTCAGTGTTCCGCGGCGGAGCCCACCAGCAAGCATTGTGCAGCACGAACCTGACCTGGTATTTATTGATCTTCCAACCGATGGCACCCAGTCTTTCAAAAATACTCACCGAGCAATAATGGTCACCTTTTTTAATCCGGTATTGCCGCATGGTATCAAATTTTTAACCGAAGTTACAATCATTTATACAACACTGGTAAAATTAAGTTAATTTTATGCACTCCGGACGGCAGATTTGACCAGGTGATGCCTGTGAGAAATAATCGTGCAGAAACCGGAATATTTTCAGAACTGACCTTTTCAGATTACGCATTAAACCCTGTTTTCAAGATGCAGAACCCGACGAAGAAACTTTTCCTTCTCGACGCCATGGCACTGATCTACCGTGCATATTTCGCCTTCAATAAAAACCCCCGGCTTAACTCAAAGGGACTGAACACCTCGGCCGTTTTCGGGTTTGCAAACGTGCTGCTCGATTTGCTGAAAAATGAAAAACCCACCCACATCGGCGTTGCTTTCGATACCATGGCCCCTACCGTGCGGAAAACCGGCTTTGATGCCTACAAGGCACACCGCCAGGAGACACCGGAGGATATCATCACTTCACTGCCCTATATCCGTGAATTGATTGAAGGGTTTAACATTCCCGTCCTGGCAGTCGACGGCTATGAGGCCGACGATGTGATCGGCACGCTCGCCAAACAGGCAGAAATGCATGGTTATACCACCTACATGATGACCTCCGACAAGGATTTCGGGCAACTCGTCAGCGACAAAACCTTCATTTACAAGCCTGGCAAATTCGGCAGCGATGTCGAGATCCTCGGCGTGAAGGAGGTGTGTGAAAAATTCAGCATCAAACGCCCCGAACAGGTGATCGACATCCTCGGCCTGTGGGGCGATGCTGCCGACAACATCCCCGGGATCCCGGGCGTAGGCGAGGTGACGGCCAAAAAGCTGCTGGCCGAATTTGATTCGGTGGAAAACCTCATCGCCAACGCGGACAAGATCGCCAATGAAAAACTCCGGCAGAAGGTCATTGAATTCCAGGACCAGGCCATGATGTCGAAACAGCTCGCCACCATCATCCTCGACGTACCCGTTGAGTTTGACGAAACAAAGCTGATCATGGAAACCCCCGACACAGCAAGGCTTAAGGTCCTTTTCGACGAACTCGAATTCAAAACCTTCAGTCAAAGGGTCTTTACCTGGCTGGACCAGCGTGAAGAAAAACAGGAGGAAGGAGCGGAAGAAAACGCAAAGAGCAAAACTCAAAATTCAAAGACAGAGAGCCGGCGGGCAGCTGCAGCAGCCCCTCCCGATTTGTTTTCAGGCACCATCGACTTCCAGCCGGAAGACCAGGAAGGAATCACCCCGGACATATCAGAACAGGGAAACCTTTCAGTTCCGTCAGCCAGTTTCCGTGACGACCTCCAGGTATCGCATCACCGCACCATTTCCGACACCCCGCACAGCTACCATCTCTCCGCGACAAAGGAAGAAATGGCCCGGCTGGCCGGCCAGCTCGGGGCCCTGACCTCCTTCTGCTTCGATACCGAAACCACGGGGCTCGACCCGAGCACGGCCGAACTGGTCGGGATGTCGTTCGCCTGGCAACCAAACGAAGCCTTTTATGTTCCGCTGCCGGCAAACCGGGAAGAGACCCTGCAGATCCTCTCCCTTTTCAAACCCGTTTTTGAAAATGAGAAGATCGGCAAAACAGGGCAGAACCTCAAATTTGACATTTCGATCCTGCGGAGCTATGAGGTATTTGTGACCGGGCCGTTGTTCGACACCATGATGGCCCACTACCTGATCCAGCCCGACATGCGGCACGGCATGGACCTTCTTGCCGAAACCTACCTTGGCTATTCGCCGGTCTCCATCGAATCGCTGATCGGGAAAAAAGGGTTGAACCAGCTGACCATGCGGTCGGTGGATGTTGAGACCGTGAAGGAGTATGCGGCCGAAGATGCCGACATCACCTGGCAACTGAGGCAGGTTTTCGAACCGATGCTCGAAAAAACCGACACACGCGATCTTTTCGACAGCATCGAAACCCCGCTGATCCCGGTCCTTGCCTCGATGGAAGCCGAAGGGGTGAGGGTCGACCCCGCCACCCTGAACGATTTTTCAGCCACCCTGGAAAAGGATATCCGCATCCTCGAAAGCGCAATCTTCGACGATGCAGGAGCCACCTTCAATGTTTCGTCCCCAAAACAGCTTGGAGAGATTCTCTACGACAAGTTAAAGATCGTGGAAAATCCAAAACAGACCAAAACCAAGCAGTACAGCACGAGCGAAGATGTGCTGGCCAAACTCGAAAACACGCACCCCATTGTCAGCAAGATCCTTGAATACCGTTCGCTTACAAAACTCAAATCGACCTATGTGGATGTCCTGCCAACCCTGATCAGTCCGCGCGACGGCAGGGTGCACACCTCCTACAACCAGGCGGTGGCGGCAACCGGACGCCTGAGTTCCAACAACCCGAACCTGCAGAACATCCCCATCCGCACGGAAAAGGGGAGGGAGATCCGGAAAGCTTTCGTTGCAAGGGATGAAAATTTCGTGCTTCTTTCGGCCGATTATTCCCAGATTGAACTCCGGATCATCGCCCACCTGAGCCGCGACGCCGGTATGATCGAAGATTTTAACCTGGGGCTCGACATCCATTCGGCAACAGCAGCCAAGGTTTACGGGATCAAACTCGAAGAGGTAACCAGGGAAATGAGGCGCAACGCCAAGATGGTCAACTTCGGGATCATATACGGCATCTCGGCTTTCGGACTGGCCGACCGGCTCAACATCCCAAGGAAAGAGGCCGCCGAGATCATCCGCCAGTATTTTGACAAATACCCCGGCATCAAGGTTTACATGGACAGCACCATCGCCCAGGCCCGCAAAAACGGGTATGTGGAGACCATGATGAAGCGGCGGCGTTACCTGCGCGACATCAACTCGGGAAACGCGACCATCCGGAGTTTTGCCGAACGGAATGCCATCAACGCCCCCATCCAGGGAACGGCTGCCGATATGATCAAGATTGCCATGATCAACATTTTCAGGGAGATGGAGCAGCGGAAATTAAAATCCAGGATGATCCTCCAGGTCCATGACGAATTGATCTTCGATGTTGCAAAGTCGGAGGTTGATATCCTGAAACCCATTGTGACGGAGGGAATGCAGGATGCGATCCGCCTTGACGTGCCGGTACTTGTGGAGATGAATACCGGCGATAACTGGCTGGAGGCGCATTGACAAATGGTAAAAGGGGAAATGGTAAAAGGGGAAAAAGTGACCGGGTGACAGGGTGAGAGGCTGGTTCTCAAAGGTTTTGATCTTTACGTTTTGAATTTTAAGTTTTTCTTTCTTACTTCGTACTTTGTTTATCTTTTGTTGCCCGTAATATTAATACAGTTGCAATGACTTACAAAAATGACATCCGTGTGGTAATGACCCTTGATGCGGGTGGTACCAACTTCGTTTTCAATGCCGTCCAGGCCGAACAGGAGATCTTGGAACCCATTACCTTACCGGCTAAAGACGAGAATCTCGAAGGGGTTTTAAATAAAATTATCGATGGGTTCAACCAGGTCCAGGCAAAACTGCTGCCAAAGCCGGTGGCCATCAGCTTTGCTTTCCCCGGTCCGGCCGACTTTGAGAACGGTATTATCGGCGACCTTCAGAACCTGCCTTTTTTCCGCGGCGGGGTTGCCCTCGGCCCCATGCTGGAGGAAAAATTCGGGATCCCGGTATTCATCAACAACGACGGCGACCTTTTCGCCTATGGCGAAGCCATTTCAGGCTTGCTGCCCGAGATCAATAGAAAACTCGAAGAGTCGGGCAACCCGAAGAGATATAAAAACCTGTTCGGGGTCACCTTTGGCACCGGCTTCGGCGGCGGCATCGTAACACGCGACGGGATGCTGCTCGGCGACAACTGCGCCGGCGGGGAGATCAACCGCATGCGGAACCGCACCTTCAAGAACTGGGACACGGAAGAGAGCGTAAGCATCAGGGGCATCAAGCGCGAATATGCAAACAACACCGGCATTAACATCGCCTCCTGCCCCGAACCGAGGGATATTTTTGAGATCGGCATGGGACGGGCCAAGGGCGACCAGGAGGCTGCCATCCAGGCATTTGAAGCCTTCGCACGCGATGCCGCCGATTCCCTGGCCAACGCCATCACCCTGCTCGACGGCCTCGTGGTCATCGGGGGCGGACTCTCGGGGGCTTTCCCGATCTTTCTCCCAAAACTGGTCGAAGAGATGAATTACCCTTTCGACACCATGTCGGGGGCACCGCTCGAGCGGATGGAAGTACTTTCATACAACCTTGAGGATGCCAACGAACTGCGGTCGTTCCTTACCTCCAGTTCCGTCGATATCCAGGTTCCCTTTTCAACCAAAACCGTCCGTTTCGACCCTAACAAGAAGATCGGGGTCGGGATTTCCCGCCTCGGGACCTCCAAAGCGGTGTCCATTGGGGCCTACGCATATGCACTGGCAAAACTCGACCGATGAGCCTGGAGAATTCAAAAAAAGAAAACAATATTCCATTACAAAAAAAATTGGAATTTCTGCATTTAACATTTTTTTTATTTAACTTTGCGAATTGAATTGTTTTCCACGTAACCAAAACAACCCCAGACCTATGAAAAAAATCGTACTTTCTTTATTATTCCTGTCAGCCACGATCTTTGTCGTTGCACAAACCGTTCAGCGGTCAATGGTTGTCCAGGAAGTTGGTACCGGCACCTGGTGCCAGTATTGTCCCGGCGCTGCCATGGGCGCTGACGACCTCCTTTCGAATGGCAAATTCGTTGCCGTGATCGAAAACCACAACGGTGATGGCTATGCCAATAACTATTCGAATGCAAGGAATACCCTGTACGGTATAACCGGGTTCCCCTCCTCGGGTTTTGACGGACTGCAGGGATACGTTGGCGGCAGTCATACCGCGTCCCTCTATTCCGCCTATCTGCCGATTTACAACACCCGTTACGCCAACCCCTCCGCGGCCACCATCACCATGAATATCACCAATACCGGGCTTAACTACACGGCAGTTGTCACCATTACCAAACTCGGTACCATCGGCGGTACCAATGTTGTGCTTCATTTTGTAGTAACACAATCGCACATCCAGGCCAACTGGCAGGGACAGACCCACCTGGAACATGTGAACAGGCTGATGGTTCCCGACCAGAACGGCACACCTGTAAGCTTTGCAACAGGTAACGTTCAGACTGTTACCCTGCATTTCACCATGGATGCAGCCTGGCCTCTCGCCGACTGTGAATTCATCACCTTCCTTCAGGATATGGACTCCGGACAGGGTCTGCAGCAGGGGACATCTGCCGCCAACCCCATCAAGAAATACGAGGTCTACAACGGGATCAAACGCGGTGTTATTGACCTGACCCCCGACTTTTCGGCCTCATCCACCAGTGTAATCACCAACACCCCGGTTACCTTCACAAATGCAACGTCCGGCGGATACATCGGCGTTCCTGAAACTTACGAATGGATTTTCCAGGGCGGAACCCCCGTTTCATCCTTCGACCAGAACCCAGTGGTTACCTATGCCGATAAAGGAACTTTTGACGTTACCCTGATCGTGACCAGGGGCGGCCAGATCGACACCCTCGTAAAACCGGGTTACATCACCGCTTCCTATGCGACAGGCATCCAGGTCAACCAGACGATCCTCGCCACCAGGGTCTCCCCGAATCCCAGCACCGGCATTTTCAACCTTGATGTTTACAGCGGAAAACCTGTCACCGTCAACATTTCGGTGATCAATTCCATCAGCGTTCCGGTCTATACCGAAAATGGAATTTCCTTTACCAACAGGCTTACCAAAACCATCAACATGGGTTCCGTTGCAAAGGGCATCTACTTTGTGGTGGTTGAACAGGATGGGAACAAAACGGTTAAAAAAGTTGTCATCAACTAATCAGGCATTTTCTTTATCGAAACCGCTCCCGGCTCCGGGGGCGGTTTTTTTTTTGAATACCCGAAGCCTTCAGTGCCTGGAAAGAAAAATTCATGACAGGCTAATGCAGAGGCTATTAATTTGTAACTTTGTGTTTCAGAAAAACCATCTCATGAAAAAAATTGTCGCTTGTTTCTTCCTGTTTTGTATGGCTGCCACCCTTACAGCGGGCAACGTTGATAAAGTTTTCACCTTTTCAGATGTTACGGTCACCCAAAACGGACAGTTCCAGTCGGTTACCCTCAACAATACCATGCTTGCCGGCCTCACCGGTGAACCGATGCTTCCCTACCACCAGGTTGCAATGATGCTCCCCCCGGGCGAAAAAGCGGTCATCATGACGATTACCGGCGAAGAACTTACTCCACTTCCTGGCTCCTTCGATCTTTTCCCACAGCAGGCCATGCAACCCATTTCAAAAGGCTCCGACGGTAAATTTTACAAGAAAGAGGAGGTTTACCGCTCTGCTGCTCCATACCCATCCGACCCGGCCGGCCACCTGATCAACGCATACCTGAACGGCTATGCCTTTGCACTTTCGACCTTCACCCCGGTCATTTACAACCCGGCCGGAAAAATGGTATCCTATTACAAAAAGGTGACAGTGCGCATCACAACACAGCCCGACCACGAGGCTTCACTTGCCATGAAAAACCTGACCTCCTCGGCCAATGCCCTGAAACGGGTGCGCCTGTTCGCCCAGAACCCTGAAATGATGAGCAGCTATCCTGTGAAAAGTGCCCTGAAAACCAGCTGCAAGATCCTGATCATCACCCCGGCACAGTTTGTGGCAGGTTTCCAGGATCTTGTGAATTATTACACCTCGAAAGGGCTGACCACCAACATCACCACAACCGAATCGATCGGTTCAACCATGAGCGGACAGGACCTGCAGGAAAAGATGCGCAACTATATCATCGGGGAATACCAGGTCAACGGAATTGAACAGGTGATCCTTGGCGGCGATGTTGAATTTGTACCCTACCGCGGATTTTACTGCCAGGCACTGTCGGGCGGGTCTATCTATGAAGATTACGATATCCCAGCCGATCTCTATTATTCGGCCCTCGACGGCAACTGGAATACCAACGGCAACAACAAGTGGGGCGAACCCGGTGAAGATGACCTGCTTCCCGAACTTTCGGTCGGGCGCATGTCGTTCGGGTCCCTCCAGGAAGAGGCCAACATGGTACACAAGTCTGTCTCCTACCAGGGAAATCCCGTTCAGGAACCGATGAAAAATCCGATGCTGGTCTCCGAATTTCTTTACGACTCCCCGATGACCTGGGGGTCAGACTATCTTGAACTTCTTGTCAACGATCACAGCGACAACGGTTATTTTACCCATGGCATCCCATCGGCCCTAAACAATTTTACCCGGCTATACGATACGCTGATCTCTCCCCCGTCGAACGTTTACAGCTGGAGCATCGGGCAGCTGCTCGCCCAGATCAATTCGGGCAAATCGTTCATCCACCACTGTGGTCATTCCAACTGGGACTACATGATGCGCCTGTCGAACGGGCAGATCATCAACCAGAATTTCGCCCAGGTCGACGGGGTCAATCACAACTACCAGCTGATGTACACCCATGGTTGCATCTGCGGGGCCTTCGACAAATCGGACTGTATCGCCGAACTGTGCACCACCATCTCCAATTTCCTGGTTGCCGGGGTTTTCAACTCCAGGTATGGCTGGTTTGACCAGGGAACCACCGAAGGACCTTCTGCCCACCTGCACCGTGAATTTATCAGCGCCCTCTACAATCCGAACCCTGATTCGGCCATTGCAGAACTTGGTTCGGCGCATACCATGTCGAAGATCAAGACAGCCCCCTGGGTAGGGCTTCCGGGTGAATTTGAACCAGGCGCACAGCGCTGGTGCCACTATGACTGCAACGTTCTCGGCGATCCCGCGCTGAAGGTGTGGATCGACAACCCGGTGACGGGAACACAGGAACTGAAGGATGCCTTCGTTTTTTCCGTATCTCCCAATCCTGCAACAGACCAGGTAACCCTCGAATACAACCTGAACTCAAAAACTTCGGTGAAGCTGACCCTGACAAATTCCATCGGTCAGCCGGTTTCATTGGCTGCGCTGGGTGAGGTCGATGCGGGAAACCATTCGCGGCTGTTCAGCGTCGCAGCGCTGTCGCCCGGCATCTATTATTGCCGGCTCACCGCAGGAGATCGTACGGTGGTGAAAAAACTGATCGTGGTCAGGTAGATAAAACCTCCCTGTTGCCATTCATCCGGCGGCTGGTACCTGTATGATGTATGTACCGGCTATTCTGGTTCCGTTTTCTTGATGATCAGCTTGTCGATCCGGTTCCCGTCGAGGTCGACAATCTCAAATTCGAACTCTTTCCAGGTAAATTTCTCACCCGGCTTGGGGATGTGCCTGAGAATGCTCATAGCCAGCCCGGCCAGGGTGTCGAACTTTACCTTGTTCTTATCGAATCCCTGGATGTTGAACTCGTAGGCGAATTCGTAAAATGACATGGAGCCGTCGGCAAGCCAGCTGCCGTCGTCGCGCATGTTGATCTGGGGTTCGTCGGGACTGGGTTCGTTGAAGTCGCCCACGAGGGCCTCCAGGATGTCATTGAGCGTCACAAGCCCCACCGTTGAGCCGTATTCATCGACCACGAGACCGTAATGGATCTTGTTCATCTTGAAAATCTCGAGGGTTTCATAGGCGGTAAGTGTTTCAAGGATAAACTGCGCCGGTTTCACCTGGTCGCTGATACTGAAATTTTCATCACAGATGTTGCCGAGAAAGAGGTCTTTGATAAAGATCACCCCGACTACCATATCAAGGTCACCCTCGCAAACCGGGTATACGGAATGAAGCTCCTCCCTCATTTTACGGCGCATCTCTGACGTGGATTCATGAATATCGATCCACACCAGGTCAGAATGGTGGGTCATCAGCGAGGAAATTTTCCGGTCGCCAAGGTGGAACACGCGTTCAACGATATCCTGTTCAATTTCCTGGACCTCCCCGTCTTCGGTCCCCTCCTGCACCATGGCCTTGATCTCCTCCTCCGTAACCTTCGATTCATTCGATGGTTTTATCTTCAGGATCCTCAGGATCAGGTCACCTGCTTTGGAAAGGAAAAAGGTAAAAGGATAGGTGATGTAGGTAAGAGCGAGCAGCGGACGGATCATGGTTTTAGCAATTGCTTCCGCATTGATCAGCCCGATCCTTTTCGGAACAAGCTCCCCGATAAGCATCGAAACAAAGGTGACGACAATTACCACGATCGCCAGGCCGAGCGAGTGGCTGACCCCCGGGCTCAACCCGAAACTATTCAGCACCACCGCCATCCCACGGGCAATTTCATCACTGGAGTAGACCCCTGTTAAAATCCCGACCAGCGTGATCCCGATCTGCAGGGTTGACAGGATCCGTGAAGGGGAATTGGCATTGTCGAGCGCCAGCTGGGCGAGCTTGTCGCCCCGGCGGGCCCCGAGTTCGAGCTTGGTTTTACGCGCCGAGACCAGCGAGATCTCAGCCATCACAAAGGCCCCGTTGATGAAGAATAATATTAAAAGGATGATGATTGCCGGTATCATGGAGTCTGAAAATTAGAGGTTTCAGGCAAATATACGAATAAACAAATGGACATAAATGCAGGAAGCGTTTCAACAGATGCATAAAGTGTCCGGGATTATGGGTTATTTCTTCGCATCTTCTTTTATCGTAACTTTGTTTTTATTAAAGAATCCTGCATGAAAAATTACTTTTTCACCGCCATATTTTTCCTACTCCTTTTTCATCTGCAGGGCTATCCCCAACAATTTCAGATGCTCCCCGAAGTGACCCCGGCAGGCAAAGGCAGGGTGAATACCAAAATCGACAACATCGGCTACTGGTACAGGATGGTAAGCCTTGGATATGTGAAAGCGAACCCGGTGCTGACCATTCCCAATGCAAGGTTTAACGGCACCATGACCGTTCCCTCCGGGGATATGGAACACAGCCCGGCAAAGCCTTCGCGGGAGTTGCCCATGCTCCCCCAGAATTCTCCCGATGTACCCGTCACCGGCGAAACAGGGGTGACCCAGAGTGAAAATGCAGTTTTTATCGATCCTTCCGATGACGACATCCTCCTGAATTCAAACAATTCGACCACCTGGATCCTGGGTGCGGCCCAGGACATCTATGGCGCCGACGCACTTTATTCAACGGATGCCGGCCTCGGATGGGGCGGTTCCGTCCACGGCACCGACGGTGCCAACAACGGCGACCCGTCAACGGCCATCGGGCTGAACGGGTGGTGGTACCTGGGGATGATCACCGGCGATTACGGCCAGGCAGTTTCACGGAGCCAGGACCAGGGAAAAACCTGGACCAGGGTCAAGGTCGGCAACGGGCCTGTTTCGGGCAACGGGCTGCTCGACAAGAACCACCTGTGGATCGACAATTCACCGGCCAGTCCTTACAACGGGTATCTGTACGATGCCTGGACCAACATGATCCCGGGAGCTGCCGACACCAACCAGGTGGAGCTGACCCGGTCGGCCGACCACGGAGTTACCTGGTCGCTGCCTGCCAACATCAGTTCGGCTGCCTCAGCATTGCAGCTGAATCACGGCGTCAACATCAACACCGGCCCTGCCGGGGAGGTGTATGTTGCATGGAGTATTTATGATGCCTGGCCCGCCGATGAAAATGCCATCGGGTTCGCCAAATCTTTGAACGGAGGCGGCTCCTTTGCACCGGCAACCCGGATTATAAACAACATCAAGGGAATCAGGGCCACCATGACGGGCAAGGCCATGCGGGTCAATTCCTTTCCTTCGATGGCCGTAGACAACAGCACAGGGCCCAACCGCGGCCATATTTACCTGGTATGGTCAAATGTTGGATACCCGGGGATCAATACCGGGACGGACATCGACGTTTATCTCATCCGCTCTTCCGATGGCGGGAACACCTGGAGCGCACCCATCCGGGTTAACCAGGATCCGGCCGGCCACGGCAAACAGCATTTTTCCCCATGGATCACCTGCGACGCCGTTACCGGCGGCTTGTGCGTGATCTATTACGACGACCGCAACCTCCCCGCCACCGACGCCGCCGTGTTTGTGTCCTGGTCGTACGACGGCGGTTTGTCGTGGAGCGACATGCAGGTGAGCGACTACAGTTTTACCCCTTCACCCATCCCCGGCCTGGCCTATAATTATTTCGGCGATTACATCGGGATCCAGTCGCACAACATGAACGTTTACCCAGTGTGGACAGACAACCACGACAATGACCGCCCGATGACTTACACCTCTCCCTTTTTCCTCGGGCCAAACCCGAACCAGCCCTGGGTGATGTACTGGTCGAACACCCTCGCCCCGGTACAGGGCGGCGGCAACGTGAACCTGAACTACGGTGATTCGCTTTTCCTGACCCTGGGTTTGAAGAATGTCGGCGACCAGCGGGCAGTCGGCGTAAATGCCTTTATCAGCACCGCATCTCCCTATGTTACCATCACAGACAGCACGGCCGCCTATGGAAACATTGATTCAGCACAGGTGAAAACAATTCCCGACGGGTTCACCTTCAAAGTATCGGATACCATCCCCGACAACCTTTCCGTCAGGTTCAACCTCAGGGTAACCAGCATCGATTCATCCTGGTACAGCCACTTCTCCATCGAAGCCCATGCCCCCGCCCCGAAAATCACCGGGATCACCGTGGTCGATACCCTCACCGGGAACCGCAACGGGCGGCTCGACCCCGGGGAAACGGTGCAGCTGGTGGTATCGAACACCAATACGGGCGACTATTCGTGCAGGTCGGCCTATGCCCGGCTTACCACCACCTCGCCCTACCTCACCCTGCTGAACGACAGCGTTTTCCTGGACAGCATTGGACCAGGGCAGTCGCGCAACGCGGTTTTCAACGTCCAGGTCAGCATGGATGCGCCCACCGGCACCGGGGCCGACCTCCTCTATGCCGTTCATTCGGGCCTGTACCACGCGGAGCGCCCGTTCAGGGAGATGATCGGCATCATCATTGAAGACTGGGAATCGGGTACTCTTTCCAAATTTCCCTGGCATTCGGGGGGGACACTCCCCTGGACCATTACAAATCAGAATCCGTGGGAGGGAATTTACTGCGCCCGTTCAGGCGCCATTCCCGATTATGCCTCCTCACAACTCTGGATCAGCTATCCTTCGGCGGTGGATGACAGCATCTCCTTTTACCTGCGCACCTCCACCGAGGATGGTGCCGATTTCCTTCTGTTCTACACCGACGGCGTCCTCCAGGGACAATGGTCGGGTGAAACGCCCTGGAACCGGGTCGCTTTCCCGGTTGCCGCCGGCGATCACCTTTTCAAATGGATCTATCACAAGGATCTCTCTTTTGCCGGGGGCGAGGACCGCACCATGATCGATTTCATCGTTTTTCCGCCCCCGGTGCTGCCTTCGATCGTACCCTCGGCCAGCGACTCCCTCTGTGCCGGGACCGCCGCCCTGCTTCATGCCACGGTAGCCCTGGCCGATTCGCTGAAATGGACCACCACCGGCGACGGCATGTTTGCCAACGACACCCTGCCCGTCACCACCTACACCCCGGGACCTGCCGACGAGGCAGCAGGGAAGGTCACCTGCAGGCTTACTGCTTTCGGCGCCTTCGGCAATTCAGCCCGTAATACGCTGGTCGTGATCAGGCCCCGCCCTGCCGCAAATATAACCGTGTTTCCGCACGACACCATCTGTGCATGGCAATCGGTCAGGCTTTCGGCCGACACCACCGGGAATGCGGGTTACCTCTGGACGCCCGGGAACCTGCACACCCCCGAAGCCGTTTATGATTCCGCTTCAGCCGGGGGAATGGGGACCCACCTGGTCAGGCTTGCGGTCACCAGCAGGTTTCAGTGCCAGAACAGAGATTCGGTTTACATCACCTTTAAAGACTGTATGGGCATCTGTGAAAACAGGAACACAGCATGGACCGTCTACCCGAATCCCAACAATGGCATCTTCCAAATCGTTGCAGGTGCAGGACAGCCGGTGTTTTATCGACTCTCCATTCAAAACGCGCTCAACGAAACCGTTTATGAAGAGGAGGTACCGGTGGCCTCATGGCAACCTGTGAAAAAATTAACTTTGAACTTTCTTACGGATGGTGTATATTTGCTGACGCTTACCACAACTCAGGGAGCTTCATCGCAGAAATTCATCATCCGGAAATAAACGCGTGAAAAAGCTTGCCGCAATCGTCGTCTTAATCCTTTTCCTGGTCAATACCATGGGTTTTTTTGTTGTGTTCAGGTACAACCAGTACAGGATACAGCAGGAGATGATCGCCCGGATCAGGTGCGGCGACTTTCATGACAACATCGTCATACTGAAGATCTTTCACCCGGAGCGGGACCCCCAGTTCCGTAGTTTGAAAAGTACCGAATTCTCCTATTTCGGAAAGTTTTACGACCTGGTTGCCCAACGGAAATCAGGCGATACCACCTTCTTGTATTGCCTCCACGATACCAGGGAAGAGGATCTTGTTGCCGATTTTTCCACCTCCCTCAGGCGGAACGGGGATTCCACCCGGAAAGACCATTCGATCCTTGCAATGCTCTACAACCTGATTACCCAGGCGCTCATACAGCAAACCCCGCAGGGCGGCCAGGGCCAGGGTACCGCCTTTATTTTCCCGGCAGCAAAACAGGTCATCATACCCGTCTACCTGGTTCATTTTGCCCCTCCCCCCAAAGCAGTATAATCCCTTTACCCTGTTTATTCAATGCCCGGACCTACATCCAGGCCTGTGATATTTATTCACCCTGCACGTTCATCACGATGATGAACCGTGGATTTCTCCCTACCGGAGCGAAGCGTGATAAATCAACCCAGGCCGTGATTTACCGATAAAAGGTAATAACCGGCATATCAACCATTCAGTTAAATATTTAAATTACCAACATATGAAATCAATATACATCGTCTCTTTTTTATTGCTGTTTGGCATTTTCTCAGCCGCGGCCCAGCAAAAACAAACTACCGCCCCTGCCAAAAAGGACACCACCACCATCAAATACCTGAACGAAATTGTGATTACCGCACTGCGTATCAATATTCCGTTAAGAGAGATTCCCGCCGCCATATCGGTTGTTACTCCCAGGCAACTGACCTCGCTTACCAAGACGATTGCCGCCGATGATGCCCTCAGACTTGTTCCCGGTGTAAGGATCGACAATGGCACCGGCGGATCGCGCGTGCATGTGTACATCCGCGGCCAGGGCGTTCTCACCGAAAGCGGATTCAGGGGTGTGGGTGTTTACATCGACGGCATCTCCGTCAACAACCCGGGCGGCTTCGCCCCCGATTTATACGATGTGGACTGGGAAACCGTGAAAAATGTCGAAGTGGTGAAAGGGCTTGCAGCTTCGATGTACGGCGCCAGCGCTACGGGTGGGATCATCAACATCACCACCAAAGACGGCGGGGATAAACCCGTCAACAGTTCCCTTTACGCTTCAGGCGGGTCGAACGGATTCTGGAAGATCCTGGGGCAGGTAGACGGCACGAACAAGGATGTCAACTACCGGATCTCTTACAGCCACATGCAGGGTCATGGCTACCGCCTTCACCAGTCCTATATGGGAGACAATTTCAGCGAAAAACTGACCTGGACTCCTTCACCAAAACTGAAGATCACCCAGCTGTTAACCTACACCAGCTATTTCAACCAGAATTCTGAAGGAATCAACCTCGGCCGTTACGACACGGTCGGTCACACCGCTGCAAATACAGATGCCGTGCCCTATAACGAATTTCACAAAACCCAGAGACTTACCGGGGCCCTGTCACTTAAATATGACCTGGCCAAAAACCAGGACATTACGGTCAACGCGTTCATGAGGCTTAACAACTACCGGGAGACCTCCAACAACGGTGATGATTACAAATCGTCGGTAAATCCAGGGATAACCGCCCAGTACAACCTTCATTTCGGCAGTGAAAAACTGTTTAACCACATCAGCCTGGGCATCGATTATCAATCATCGACCATGATCGAACATATGTTCGCAGTTCCGGGGGAAGACCCCACAAACCAGGTTGTTTACAATCAAGCAACCAACAAACTTGACACCATTGTAGTACCCGGCATCAATCACAACCGGGTCGACAGCTACTGGAGCGAGGAGTCGTTCGGCACCCAGACAACGCTGATCAACCAGACCATCCGCCAGCGGAGCATGGGTTTGTTTTTAATTGACAAGCTTGATATTGCGAAAAAACTCTATGCACTGCTTAATCTCCGTTACGACTATGTTTACAACCGGCTGGATTCAGCTTCAAACAGCGACAGCAGGTCGTTCCAGAAGCCCACCTTCCGACTGGGGCTGGCCTATGACCTTGCCAGGGCGGCCAACATTTACGCCAGCTACGGTACCGGGTTCCTCGTACCCACCGAAGATGAACTTTACAACAACCCGGTCCAGTATGGCGGGTTCAATTCCCTTATCAAACCCTCCACCTCCATGGGTGGCGAGCTCGGTGTAAGGGGAGAGATCGGCAAAGGACTCTATTATGACGTGACCGGTTTCAGCATCAATTCAAAAGATGAATTCTACCGTTATAGTGTGGTGGGAAGGGGCAACAATACGGCCTTCTTCGGCAACATGGGCGAAAGCAAGCGCTGGGGCGTCGAGGCATTCGTCTCTTACTCGCCGGTTGATTTCCTCAAATTCGACGTGGCATACACCTATTCGCATTTCCAGTATGCTAAACCGGACAGTGTAAGCGGCCACTGGATCCCCCAGTGCCCCGAGCACATGCTGACCGCCGAAGCCTCTGTAAAGTTCCTGAAACATTTTACCTTCACCCTCAATACCCAGATCCAGTCGAAATGGTGTATCCAGGTGGATGATTCCATCTACAACCATTTCAATGAGAACGGCCATATCCGCAGTTCATGGGTGAACGGGTTCAAGGTGTTCAACGCCAACCTGAACTATGCCTGGAAACTGGGTACCCTTAAAGGCGACCTGGGCTTCTTCTGCAAGAACATGCTCGACGAGCAGTATTTCGGCTTCACCGAGCCCAACAACGGCCCCGATTACAACAGCTTCCAGCCTGCGCCCGGCCGTGAATTCTTCGTCAGCCTGCATTTAAGGCTGTAACTGCTTTTATTTTCCTTACCGATCCCAGGAATCATCCCGGGTTTCATGGTGCTGCCTCCCGGCAGGCTGTTCAGAAAACATGAAACTCACGGGATGATTCCCTTTTATGGCCATCCCTTCCCCGATGCCGGCCTGTGAATAATTGGACGGATATGTTGCATTCAGCCATTTTTTGACTATCTTTGACCTATGACGGGGTTGTTAATAACATCTTGTCATGATTTTATTGCTGAGACATGTGTGCCTCATTAACCCATACCTCACATGAAAGCAACCATTGCCTGCCTGCTCCTTCTGCCCATCCTGTTTTTTTCATGTAAAAAGGATGGTTCTTCAGGTCAAAATGGCAACCTGGTCAACAATCCAAGTTTCGAGACCACCAGTCACCAGCCCGACCCTAAAGGCTGGAAGATAACCAGCCTTTTCCCCGACAGTTTGGGTCACCATACCCCGAAGTTCGTAGCTGACGCCCCGGGAGGAGGAGGCGAATGGAGCTTGCAGCTGATGCCACTGTGGATCCCGGCCGAAGGCTTTGCCGAGACGGTGGTCACAGGCCAGTCGGGAACCAACATATACCTCGTTTCGGCATGGATGAAGACCATCGGCTGGCACGGCAAGTTGGTATTCGAACAATGGAGAAACGGGCAGAAGGTCCATTTTAAAATGAAGTCCGATACCGCCGTTGCCTGGAAACAGCTGGTCTTTTCAGATACCCTGGCCATACTTCCAACCGACACCTTAAAGGTTCATCTTACCGCAGGTTCCACCGAAGTCTCGGCCGGCATCGTACGGTTCGACAACATCATCCTGAAAAAGATGAACCCCTGAGTATAGCCTGCCCGGATCGTTTGGTATATGCATTGCATTTCAAAATGAGTTTTTCAATATTCACCTAAAAACCACATCATGAAAACAGGATTGTTTATCTTAGGAATGGCCTTCATACTCGTTGCCTGCAACAGGGGCAACCCCAATGCCGGGGAAACGCAGAAATCCAAAGGCGATTCGCTTGCCAGGACTGAAGTTAAGGCAACCGCGGCAAAAATAAATAACGATTCGCTCGTAAAAATAATTGAAGCGGAACGGGAGAGGATTGAAGCCAGCCTGAAATCATTTAAGCAGACAATCCTCCCGACAAAGGATCTCAGGGCCCAGATAAAACAAAAATGGTCAAAGGTTGAATATTTTTCTGAAAATGGCCAGGTGGTCAGGATTATAACCCTTCCCTATGAAAAAATCGTCAGCAGAACGGAAGAATTCTATTTTCAAAAAGGGACGCTTATTCTTGCGTTTATCAATGACGAGGGGTTGAAGTACATCGGCAAAGATGACAAACGGGTCGGGAAAGCATACTATTACTCAGGTGATAAAGTCATCAAAGAAGACAACCGTACGAATGAGAAAGAAACGACGATCAGGGATTCCGACAGCGAACGGTTGCTTCAGGAAGCAAAGGAATATCTTGAATTTTTCCCGAAAAAATAGCACTTATTCCTTCCCCGGTTCTTCTTCAAACCTGGCCTTGGCCTTATAGATGAACAGGGCCCGGAGCTTGTCCCAGAAATCCCCGCCAAGCACAAACAAACTTACGAGGAAGATAAAATCGGAGGCGATGATGATGATATACCTGGTTAACAGGGATATGGGAATAAGGTGAGGCATGAAGGAGATCATATAGTTGGGAAGGAAGGGCAATACAAACAGTACCAGCCCGATGTTGTACCGCAGCGGGGTCACCTGGTGCGGTTTGGCCACGCGGTGGTAGATGTAGTGCATCTTATACTGGATCCAAACATACGACGACTTCCCGAGGATGGCAATGCTGGATATCTTCATGAGGGGTGCGCTGATCCAGAAGGAGGCGAGTATAAAACCCTTCCAGAAATGGCTGATGACAAAGCCCTTCAGGATCAAACCGACCGGCAGCATGAAAAAGGAGATGATAAAAATGATCAGCCCGACGTAAAAACGGATCCCGGGATTTTCGGGTCTTTTCATTTCCGCTGCCGATGGACGATGGATGAACATCATGGGTGAGTGTTTTTACAAAATTACGCGTTTTTTTTTCGTAACGCGTCATGCGATGCGCTAGATAAAGAACATGGCGACCCCGGTCACTGCAAGCACAGCCCCCGCGGCCTCCCTGATGGTGACCTTTTCCCCGTAAAGGATCATCGAAGGAGGTATGATCAGCACAGGCACGATGGACATGATGGTGCTGGCAATCCCGGTATCGGCATATTTGATGGCGATGAGCGAGAACGAGACCCCGAGGAAGGGACCAAAAAACGCCCCGAGGGAGAGCTGCAGCATGGGTTTCCGCTTGTTCAGCGCACGGTAGGCGTGTTTCCAGAAGCCCATCAGGGTAAACAACACCGAAAAGCCTGCCACACCTGCGATCACCCTGATCTGCGTTGAGGCAAAGGTGTCGTAGCCCTGCATGCCGACTTTGCTCAGCACCAGTCCTGCAGCCTGCCCGATGGCGCCACCCAGCCCCAGCATGATCCCCCACACCGGGTAGTTGAATTTCACTTTTCTGAAGCCGCCGTTGCTCTCGGCAAGCGTATGCCTTTTCAGAACCACCAGCGCGATCCCCGAAATAGTCAGCACCATGCCGATCCAACTGCCCGGGGAAAGCGTTTCGCCCAGCACGATCCACCCGATCAGCGCTGTAAGCGGCGGCGCCAGGGCCATCAGCAGCATGGATATCCTCGCCCCCACCACCACGAAGGCCTGGAACAGGCAGAGGTCGCCGAATACAAAGCCGACGAGCCCCGACAACGCCAGGTAGAACCATGCGTGGGGGGTGGCATCCAGCGGCAGGAGCTGCCCGCGGTAAAACCATACAAATATCGTCAGGAAACAGAACCCGATGCCGAGACGCAGCAGGTTAACCACCATGGAGCCGATCTTCCGGCTGGCGGCCTCAAAGGCCAGGGCGGTAACCGTCCAGAAAACCGCTGTGAGCAGCGCGGCAAATTCACCGGTATGATGCATCAACACATGTGCCTCCTTATCATTTTTTAGCGAGCCAGTCTTCGGGATTCTGGATCATCTTGCCTCTCCACAATTCGAAATGAAACTCCGATTTCTGATCCTCCGCATCGGGCTGAACCTTCCCGATATCCTGCCGGGCGCCGACATCCTGGCCTTCGCGCACATGCACCTCCCCGAGGTTTGAATAAACGGTAAGGTAATCGCCATGGCGGATGATCACGACATGGTTCAGGGTAGGAAAAGACATGACGCGGCTCACCTTTCCCTTGAAGACCGCTTTGACGACCGATTCATGCTCGGTCATGATGTCGATGCCGTTGTTTTTCACCTTCACATGTTCGAGCACGGGATGCGGATGTTCGCCGAAACCCGAGGAGATAAAACCCCGGTCGCAGGGCCATGGCAGATGCCCGCGGTTTGCCGAAAAGGACGAAGACAACTCCAGTTCCCCCGGTGTGAATTCCATGACCTCTTTTTTTGTGGCAGTTTTGGAAGCCGTTGCAGGGTTGCTGGTTTTCGCCGCTTTTTTCCGCGCGCGCTCCGCAGAGGCCCTGATGTCATCGGCGATCAGTTTTTCAATTTCATTTTCAAGTTTCCGGGCTGCCTGCTGTTTTGTTTTCAACGTTGCCGTCAGCTGTTTTTCCTTTGATGAAAACTCCTCCACCGCGGCGGCCTTCTCCGTCTTTTCACGGTCGAGTTTCTGTTTTTCAAGTTGCTGCGACTGGACCAGGGTCAGTTTCGCATTTTTTTGCTCTTCAAGTTCTTTACAGTGGCTGTCGATGGCCCGCCGTGTTGATTCGATCCGGGCGACCTGGCTGCGCCGGTAGGCGCTGTATTGCTGGTAATATTTAATCCGCTGGTAGGCCTGGTTGAAATCCTTCGACGAAAAGATGAACATCAGCTTGTTGTGCCCGTTCATGGTGCGGCAGGCATAATAGATCATCCGCGCGTATTCCGACTTTAATTCCCGAAGCTGTTTGTTCATCCGGTCAATCTGCACGTTCTGCACCTGGATCTGCACCTGTACGTCATCCAGCTGGAGGTTGATGGTATTGATCAGCTCCTGGCGGCTTTTGATCTGCTTTGCCAGCACCTGCAGCTTGTTCATCGAAGTTTTCTTGTTCTTCTGCGTCTTTTCCAGCAGTTCGGTGGTATAGCGGATCTCAAGCTCGAGCTGCTTTTTGGTTTGCTGCAGTTTTTCCCTGCTCTGTTTCGTCTGGCCATATGCCGGTCCACCGCTCAACATGCACATCAGCAGGATCATTACGGGAAGGATCAACAGTATGCCGAAAGCAGGGCGGTTCAGGGTCATAGGATTTGGAAATGTTATTTCACACGGACATAGCTTGCCGGAATTTTAAACGGGAACCCTAACGGAACATCGATCACCATTTTGGAGAATTCCGATTTCACCTTTATCGTGTTTTCAGCCCACACGGTATAGGTCATTTTCCTCGGGAAAAGCTGTTCGCCCATATGCTCGTAGGTCCCGTAGGTGGCCTCAAGCTTTATGTTGTCGCGTTTGATCTCCTTCACATCAATGTGCGATATCTTAAAATTGTCGGGATCAAGCCATATGTTCTGGATGAAGATCCTGAGGTTTTCCTGGCTGTTGCGTACAAATTTCCTCAGTTTCATGCGTGCCCCCGTCGAAAGTTTGTACTCCCCCTTGTCGATCGTGGCCCTGAATTTCCCCCCTTCGTAAAACTGGAGGTCGTTCCCGAGCAGGATGGCCTGCAGCAGGTCATAATCGATGTTGGTGTTTAGAAACTTGTTCACATACTCGTAATCCCCTACAAAATAGGTATCGTTCAGCCGGTTGATCAGCTTTACCGAATCCTGGGAGATCATCAGCCTCACCGCCTCGATGCCGAGCATGGGGGTCAGCGAAATCCAGATCAGGCTGTCCTTGCGGATGCGTATCTGCCCGCTGAATGAATTTTTCTTGCCTTTGTTGGAGTATTCAGCCGAAAATTTGGCCGAAAACCAGCTGAATTTCAGCTCTTTTTCCTTCAGTTTTCCAAACAGGAAATCGGCTCCCTCCTCTTTGATGGGGGCCCTCATTGCCTTGCGGGCGGGACTGCACCCGGTCAGGAAAACAGGAACAAGCAACAGGAGAAAGAACCGGCGGGCGAAAAGGGTGTTTGAGATCATGTAGTCTTAATATAGTTTTTTATCCGCGATTTTTTTTTCCAGCTGGTCCGAACCGGGACCCTTTTGTTTGGCCTTGTTCCAGTACTCAAGCGCCTGTTGTTCCTTCCCCAGTTTGAACAGCACATCCCCGTAATGCTCCAGCACCTCGGCGCTGGGGGCATCCTTGTTTGTCAGCGCTTTCAGTATCCATTCCCCGGCTTCAGGGTACTTTCCAAGCATGAACAGCACCCAGCCGTATGTATCCTGGAAAGAGGCGTTCTCCGGCTCAAGGGTAACCGCCTTCTTCGCCATCTTTTCGGCCTTTTCAAGGTCGGTGGCGCGAAGCGACAGGTAATAGGCATAATTGTTCAGCACATAGGCATTGTCGTCCTTAAGCTGGATCGACTTTTCATAAAAGCCGAAAGCCTCCTTTTCCATTTTCAGGGCATGGCAGGCATCGCCCTGGTACATGTAAAACTGGGCGAGGATTTCTTTGTCGTCAACAACGATCTTTGCCCCCGCGCCCAGCAATTTGAGCGCTTCTTCGTATTTTTTCAGCTGGAGGTTAGCCAGTCCGGTGAAGAGGAACGGTAATGGTTGTTCCGGGAAAAGTTCAATGGCCCTGTTCCCGAAGGCAAGCAGGTGCTGGTATTCCTCCAGCTGCAGGTCGAGCCGGAGCACCTGTTCCCAAACGGCATATTTGCTGCTGTCGAGGGTTAAAACCCTGATGAAGGTCAACCTCGCCTCCGGGTATTGTTTGTCCTGGGTAAGGAGGTCCCCGTAAATCGAATAAACCTTAGGATCCTTCGGGTGGGTGTCGATGAGGATTTTTGAAAGGGTGAAGGCCTGGTCTTTCAGGTCGTTGTAAATCTGGTTCACGTTGTAAAAAGAGAGAAGGATGTTGACCTTCGTATCGACATCAAGGTTCGGGTTGGCAAACCCGAGTTTAAGCTCCTCGTAGGCCTTTTCCTTGTTGCCTGCCTTACGGTAATAATCGGCCATCGACATGTGAATGTAGGCATTTTCGGGATCCATCCGCGCGATGGTCTTGTATACCTCCATGGCCTTCGCCGGCATGTTGTTGGCCATGTAAAATTCGGCGAGGATCGACTGGTACCGGCTTTCGGCGGGGAATGCGACAATGAGGTTCCTGATCTCCTTTTCGGCACCGGCGAGGTCATCCTGGTGAAGGTATATTTTTTCCTTCTGGATAGAAATATCTTCCGAAACCCCGGCCTTTTCTTCAATGCGATCGTACACCCGGATGGCGTCGCCGAACTTCTCAACCTGCAGGTAAAGGGCGGCCAGCTGGTATAGGTAATCAAGGTTGTCTGGCTCCTTCTCAACCACGTCGCGGTATATTTCGATGGCTTCCTTGAAATTTGCCGTTCCCTGGAAAAGTTCGGCAAGAAACAACGCATACCATTTGTTGTCGGGATCGAGCCGCGTCGCCTCCCTGCCATGGCGGACGGCCTCCTCCAGGTTTTTCTGAACCGATTCGATGCGGGCCAGTTCAAAATAGCCAACAGGGTCGTCGGGGTAGTTGCCGACATAGCGCCGCAGCATCTCCTCAGCCCCTTTTACGTTCCCGGTGATAGCCTCCTTCTTGGCTTCGATCAACTGGCTTACATTGCCCGGGTTTGCAACCACCTGACCGTCCTTGCCTTTTTTCTGCTTCTTCCTGTCCGGCTTGTGCATCGCTGGAGGGTCATTAAAGGCAAACCCCGCAAATGCTCCCCTGGCTATATCCAACCCAGCAAAATCAAGTATAAGAAGAAGGATAATGTATATGATGAATTTCCGCATCCGTAATTTTTAATTTTTAATTCGTAATTATTTCGTTCCCGTATGCCCGAACCCCCCGGCACCCCGCTGCGTGGCCACCAGCTCCTCCACCTCCACCCATTCGGCCTGTGCATGCGCGGCAATGACCATCTGGGCAATCCGTTCCCCGTCGGCGATCTCCACCTCCGCGTCCGAAAGGTTGACCAGGATGATTTTGATCTCCCCGCGGTAATCGGCGTCAATGGTGCCCGGGGTATTCAGCAGAGTGATCCCCCTTTTCAGGGCGAGGCCGCTTCGCGGCCTGATCTGGGCTTCATAACCAACCGGGATTTCGATGAACAGTCCCGTGGGGACGAGCGCGCGTCCCAGGGGTTTCAGCATGATGCTGCCGTCGAGGTCGGCACGCAGGTCCATTCCTGCCGATGCAGTGGTTTCGTAAGCAGGCAGCGGATGTTTGGAGTGATTGACAATCCTGATCTTCATGACAATATGTATGGCTGCAAAGGTAATAAAAATCCTGGTTACCGGGAAGGGGTCAGCCGGGGCTTCTCAAACAGGTATACCACCGCCGCAAATACCACGAGCAGGAGGGTATGGAATACGAACCGCGTCATCCTCCCGTCGGGCACCACGTAAGCACTTACGCCATAAAGCAGCACAGCCAGTCCGAGATACCCGAAGAACCGGAAGAGGTTGTATTTCACCGGGAAAAAGTGTTGCCCGACCAGGTATGAAAGCACCATCATCAGTGCATAACAGATAAAGGTAGCCCATGCCGAGCCAAGGTATCCGTGGATCAGGTGGTCGGGACCGAGGGGAATCCACCAGAAATTCAGCACCAGGGTGACGATGGCGCCGATCACCGACAGCCATGCGCCCCACATGGTTTTTGCGGTGAGTTTGTACCAGATCGACAGGTTGTAATAGACCCCCAGGAAGAGATTGGCCAGCATCAGGATGGGGATGACCCCCCTGCCCTCCCAGTAATTCCTGCCGATGAATTTGCGCATGATGAAATCGTCGAGGTAAACCATGGTCACCAGGAAGATGAACGACACGGTGATGATGAAATAATCCATGATGCGCGCGTAAACGAGTCTGGCGTCCTTCTCTTTTGCCTGCGCGAAAAAGAAGGGTTCGGCCGCGTATTTGTAGGCCTGTACGAAAATCGTCATCAGGATGGATATCTTGTAACAGGCACTGTAGATCCCTACCTGGTAGGTGGCGATGTCTTTGGGAAGGAGGTAACGCAGCAGCAGCCGGTCGAAGGTCTCGTTCACGATGCCCGCCATCCCCGCGAAAAGCAGCGGGAAGGCATAGATCAGCATGGCCCTGAGCTGCCTGCGGTCAAGCTGCCACTTCAGCTCCAGGTAGCGGGGGATCAGCAGGAGCACGGTAACTGTGCTCGAAATAACGTTTGATACAAAGATGTACTCGATGCCCCAGTCGGTGCGGTAAAACAGGCGCACAAAAGCGTTGGCAGCGGACCATGATTCATGACGGAGGATCCAGGGACAGAGCAGGAGGAAAAAGAGGTTAAGTCCGAAATTGACACCGATGCTGGTGAGGTTGATCCCGGCAAAAAGGGCTGCCCTTCCCTGGGCCCGGAGCCGTGCGAAGGGGATGCGCGACAGGGCGTCCATGACCAGTATCCAGGCGAACCACATCACATATTCGGGATGACTGGCGTAATCCATCCAGCCCGCGATCGGCCTGGCCAAAAGGAATGTCAGCACAAGGAAAAGAAGCGAGGTGAATATCAACGAGATCATGCCGGTGCTGTATACCTTTTCCTTGTTTACCTCGTTTTCGTTGAAACGGAAAAAGGCGGTTTCCATCCCGTAGGTCAGAACGACCATCAGGAAGGCGGCATAGGAATAGAATACATTCACCGTGCCATACTCCCCGGGCAGGAATACGCGGGTATAGAGCGGAACAAGAAGGTACCCGAGGATCCGGCCGAGAATGCTCGAAACACCGTAAACAGCCGTTTGCCCGGCCAGTTTTTTGAAAGGATTCATTGTAGCAAAGATATTTATTTTTTTTGTTGACAGGGAGGGGAAATGGGAGGAAGGTGATATGTAACAGGCAATAGGCAATAGGCAATAGGCAATATCTTGTAGAATCCTTTACAGTTAATCAGGGACCCCTCCCCGCCCTCCCCTTGGAGGGGAGGGAATTCGTTCTGCATTGTCTGCATTGCATGCATTGTTTGCATTGTTTGCATTCTTTGTACTTTTGCTTCATGCCGAAAAACAAATGCTACGTCGTGTGGCAGGGGCGAAAACCCGGGATTTACGACAAATGGTCCGATTGCAAAAAGCAGGTCGACGGTTTCGAAGGAGCTGTTTACAAGGGATTTCCAACCCTCGACCTGGCGAAAGGGGCCCTGGATGACGATCCGCGACGGTACATGTCGAAGACGGCGCACGGTCCGAAAAAGGTGGCCTGCTCCAACCCGCTGATTGGCATTCCCATTCAAAACAGCATCTGTGTCGACGCTGCCTGCGCCGGGAACCCGGGGATCCTCGAATACCGCGGGGTGGATACCCAGTCGGGAGCGCAGATCTTCCACATGGGTCCCTTTCCGCAGGGGACGGTAAACCTGGGGGAATTCCTCGCCATCGTTCACGGGCTGGCATTCCTGAAGCAGCGCGACATCGACTGGCCCATCTATTCCGATTCCCGCACGGCCATAGCCTGGGTGCGTAAAAAAGCGATCAACACCAACCTGGCCGTTTCACCGAAAAACGCGAAACTCTTCGACCTGGTCGACCGCGCCGTCAAATGGCTCCATAACAACAGCTGGCCCAACCGCATCCTGAAATGGGAGACCGAACACTGGGGTGAGATCCCGGCCGACTTTGGTCGAAAATAGCCTGTCATTCACAACGTTGCATAAAATGCGTCCGGGATGTGGTTGACCTCCTCTCCCCCTGGTTTTGAGATGATCGTGACAATGTCAAACCGAACCTCCCCCGGGTGACGGTGGTAACGCGCATAGGCATTTGCGGCCCTGACCAGGATCCGCTGTTTGTTCCGCGTGACGGCGGTTTCGGGTTCGGCAAAGGCATTCGAGGTGCGGGTCTTTACCTCCACCACCACCAGGAACGGCCCGTCGGCGGCAATGATGTCGATCTCCTCCTTTCCCCACCGCCAGTTTCTTTCAAGGATGCGGTATCCCTTTTTCTCAAGCAGGGCTGTGGCGGTATCTTCGCCCTCTTTCCCCAGTTTAGCACGGTCGTTCATGGCAACAGGATTTAAGGTCCTATAAGGACTGTTTTCCTGTTAATCGGGTTGGAAGATAAAAGGTAATACGAAATATTTAAAAAAATTCGAGGATGGTCTCTTTCGCGACGCTGAGCCTAACGCGGCGCCCCAGGATGAGCGCCAGGTTCACATCGAGATGGCCGGCTGGAAAATCATAGCAGACGGGGAATTTGTAATTTTTCACCGCCTCGGCGATGATCTCGGCCGCGCTTTTCCCAAAAGGGATCGCGTTGTCGTTCATCCGGCTCATTCCCCCCACGATCAGCCCCTTCAGCCCGGCAAGTTTCCCGGCACGCTGCAGGCCGACCATCATCCGGTCGATGTGGTAAAGGTATTCGTCAACGTCCTCCAGGAATAGAATCTTGCCGTCGGTCTGCAGTTCGGAGGGCGACCCGTTCAAGCTGTTCAGGATCGAAAGATTTCCACCCGCCAGCAGCCCCTCCGACTGGCCGGACCGGGAAAGCGCGTGCCCGGGAAGAGTATAAACAAGGGGGTCACCGCAGAGCGCGTTCATCATGGTCTGCAGTGTTTCGTCGCTGCGGTCGCCCCTGATGTTGACCGGCATGGTGGCGTGAAGCGTTTCAACACCCAGCGCCTGGTGAATGTGTGCGTGCAGAACTGTTACGTCGCTGTAGCCGACGATCCACTTGGGGTTCTGCCGGAACCTTGTAAAATCGAGGTTGTCGATGATCCGTACCGTTCCGTAGCCTCCCCGCGAACAGATGATGGCCCTGATTTCGTCGTCGTCGAGCATCTGCTGCATGTCACGGCAACGCTGCGCGTCGGTCCCGGCAAACTGGTGATGCTTGCTGAAAACATGCGTTCCCAGGACCACCTCCAGGTCGTGCCGCTGGAAAAAACGGATGGCCGGGTGAACCTCATCAAAGGTAATGCTGCGTGCCGGCGACACAACGGCGATCTTGTCGCCTTTGACCAGGTAGGGTGGGTGAATCATGGGCCAAAAGTAATGAAAAACGGGTTCCGGAGGATATTTGTTATCTTTGCCCCTTGTTTTGCAATTTACAGTAACTGAACCCATGAACGATCAACCTGCCTACAAGCGTTATACCGTCACCTCCGCCCTGCCCTATGCAAACGGTCCCATCCATATCGGGCACCTCGCGGGGGTGTACGTCCCGGCCGATATTTATGTGCGTTTCCTGAGGATGAACGACGAGGATGTCATCTTCATCGGCGGTTCCGACGAACACGGGGTTCCCATTACCATCAAGGCGCTGCAGCTGGGCGTTAGCCCGCAGGACATCGTGGACCGCTACCATGGCATCATCAAAAAATCATTTGAGGATTTCGGCATTTCGTTCGACATCTATTCCCGCACCTCCAACAAAACCCACCACGAAACCGCCTCTGCATTCTTCAGGAAGCTTTACGACGCGGGCCAGTTCATTGAAAAGGTATCGGAGCAGTATTTCGATGTCGCCACCGGGCAGTTCCTCGCCGACCGCTACATCACCGGCACCTGTCCCCATTGCGGTTTTGAACGGGCCTACGGCGATCAGTGCGAAAAGTGCGGCACTACCCTCAATGCGACCGACCTGATCGACCCCAAATCCGTGCTCAGCGGCAACCAGCCCGTGTTGCGCGAAACCCGCCACTGGTTCCTCCCGCTCGACGAATACGAGCCCTGGCTGCGCGAATGGATCATCGAAGGGCACAAGGATGACTGGAAAACCAATGTTTACGGGCAATGCAAATCGTGGATCGACCAGGGACTGCAACCACGGGCTGTCACCCGCGACCTTGACTGGGGCGTAAAGGTTCCTGTTGAAGGTGCCGAAGGGAAAGTCCTGTACGTTTGGTTCGATGCCCCCATCGGCTACATCTCGGCCACCCGCGAACTGACCCCCGAATGGGAAAAATACTGGAAGGATCCCGAAGCCAAGCTGGTTCATTTCATCGGCAAAGACAATATCGTGTTCCACTGCATCATCTTCCCGGTGATGCTGAAAGCCGAAGGGAGTTACATCCTGCCCGACAACGTGCCGGCCAACGAGTTCCTCAACCTGGAGGGCGACAAGATCAGCACCTCGCGCAACTGGGCGGTATGGCTGCACGAATACCTGGAGGATTTTCCCGGCAAACAGGATGTGCTGCGGTACGTGCTCACCTCGGCCGCACCCGAAACCAAGGACAACGACTTCACCTGGAAGGATTTCCAGACCCGCAACAACAGCGAACTCGTGGCGATCCTCGGGAATTTCGTGAACCGCACCATCGTTTTGACCCACAAATATTTCGAAGGCCGGGTGCCGCAGGCGGCCGCATTCACCGCCGGCGATACCGCAACACTCGGGGAGATGGGACAATTTCCCGGCCGCATCGCGGGGAGCATCCACAACTACCGCTTCCGCGAAGGCCTTGCCGAAATGATGAACCTGGCGCGGCTCGGCAACAAGTACCTGACCGAAAACGAGCCCTGGAAAGTCTTTACATCCGATCCCGAAAGGGTGGGTACCGTGCTGAACCTCTCGCTGCAGATCTGCGCGCAGCTTTCGATCGTCGCGTCGCCCTTCCTCCCCTTCTCTGCCGCGAAAATCAGGCATACCCTCAACCTGCCCGGGTTCAAATGGGCGGATGCTGCCTCGATGAACTGGCTTACGCCCGGCCACCCGCTGAATCCGCCCGAACTGCTGTTCGAGAAGATCGACGATGCGGCCATCGAAGCCCAGGTGCAGAAACTGCTCGCCACCCGCGCTGCCAACGAGGCGTTGCAGGCCAAAGCACCGGTAAAACCTGTGAAGGAGCCCACCGGCTTCGAGGATTTCTCGAAGATGGACATCCGTGCCGGCACCATCCTGGAGGCCGAAAAGGTAGCCAAGACCGACAAGCTGCTGAAACTGAAGATCGACACCGGTCTCGACCAGCGAACGGTCGTCTCTGGGATCGCGAAATTCTTCAGTCCCGAAGAGATCATCGGCAAGCGCGTCTGCATCCTGGTGAACCTGGAACCGCGCAAGCTCAAGGGCATCGAATCGCAGGGGATGATCCTCATGGCCGAAAACCCCGACGGCACCCTCTTTTTCGTCACCCCCGGCGAGGGTGCCATCAACGGCGCGGATGTAAAATAACCGCCGCCGGTTTTCATTCCCTTTTTCCAGGCATGCCCTGAATACGGCATCAGCCTTCGCAAACCCCTTCATGACCGGCAGGTTCCTGCCCGGTGGTTCCCCCATTGCAAGGTTCGTTTATGGTTTTTTTTATCATATTATTTGGAATCAGTCCAATTTGATATTATATTTGCCTAATAATCATAGACCTGCCGGACTGAAAGCTCCGGTTTGATTTTAATTTAACGCGAACAGACATGAAAAAAAACATATTTCTTTCCATGGTGGCATTGATGATCATCCTCGGCGTACATGCGCAGACCGCCACCGACAAACCCACCATGGTGGTGGAGGACATGTATATCTTACCCAAGCGGGGGATGGAGGATAAAATGGAGGCCGCCATCAAGGCCCACGACGCGAAGTTCCATCCCGACGGTCCATATGTGGCCGACCTTCACAAGGTGGAGTACGGCGAGAAGGCGGGCTGGTACGTATGGATCTACGGGCCGACCACCTATGCTTCGATCGACACCCGCCCGGCAAAGGATGGTGGCCATGATGCCGACTGGAGTGCCAACGTCGACCCGCTCGTCGACCAGTACGGCAGGACCGGCCTGTGGGATTACAACGAGGAGCTGTCGTACGGCATGGATCTTTTCAAAAAGGCGAGCCGGTATGAAGTATGGGGTGTGCAGATCAAGCGCGGCAGCTACTACCGCTTCAAGGAACTCACCGCGAAGCTGAAAAAAGCCTACGAATCGCTGGGCACCGAGAGCATGCTCGTTTTCGACAACCCGGTGCACACCCCCGGCGCTCCCGATGTGGCAATTGTATGGGATTTTAAAACCTATTCCGACTGGTCGAAGGACATGGGGGCAAGAGCCGCCTATGAAAAGATCTACGGCCAGGGAAGCTGGCAGAACATGGTAAAGGAGTGGCTCGACATCACGGTGGACTACAATTCCGAATTGCGCAGCAAGGTGAAATAACATCCGCAAACACCTGCCTGACAGCCGGGGTGCGTAAAACCGTCCCGGCCTGTTTTTTTTCAGAATTTCTCTCTATCTTTGCACCCGCTAAAGGCTGAATGCAGGAATGCAGGAATAAAAGAATATAATTAGTAATTAGTAATTAGTAATTATTTTCCCGGCTCCGTAGTTCAATGGATAGAACGGAAGTTTCCTAAACTTTAAATGCAGGTTCGATTCCTGCCGGGGCTACACTAAAAGCCTGTAAACGTCAATGTTTACAGGCTTTTTGCTTTTATGGCCATCATATGGGTAACCAATAGAGAACCATATTATTTTCCCTGGCCACCAATATTCCTCCCGTCAATGTTTATTTCAATAATGCCGAATCATTTCTTTTTATTCCCCCCGATCAAACTTTGAACAGCCCCCAAGGATATTGTCCCAAACTTAGTTGAAATATAGGTTAAAAAGGAAGGACCAGACATAGCTGATCCTTCGCTAAGGTTCCGTAAGTTTGAGTTGCGAAACAAAAAACATGGAACCAATGGATAAA
>Ga0118677_10001449_pt1 | contig 50246 bp, 23 predicted proteins | sample AliMusrvi5mmetaG_FD_86154 | JGI IMG/M metagenome (GOLD analysis project Ga0118677, IMG submission 86154) | reverse complement strand
ACCAGCGGTGCCATATGCCTAAATATAACAGAACGAGCTTCCGAAATAAGCCAAACCCAACTCATTATCGAAGGCGAATTTTAGTCCGGATGCCATCGCTCTTACGCAAAAAGAAAACGGCAAATTGATTCGTTGCGTTATCCCAACTCACGCAGAACAGCATCGCATTTTTGCGCATAATGTAATGCGTCTACCACGAGGTTCGCGTCCATTTTTGCCCCACCCACACCATGCACATATACATTCCTCGATACCATCAGATGCTGAATTTGATACTTCAAGTCGTCGCTTAGATTTGAAGTCTCAATTTTCTGACGAGTGGTCGCCTGGCCGGGTTGCCCCTCGCGACCAGTCAGGACACCTTTTTTTCGCAAGCCATTCTCGATGTTTCCCCACCCCAAGATTGCTTTGCCAAATGCCGATTCGATTTGTGTTGGCTGCCCAGCGAGTGCCCAACGTTTTTCGAGGTCGACCAGCTTGTCTTGCGTCGGCTTTATTGTTAATTCGAGTTGTTGCTCTTTTTCTTTAAACCGCGCTTCTAATTGTTTGAAATTCGTTTCTAATCGAGTGAACTGCGAATCTAATGACGCGACCAAAGCGGACTTCGTTGTAAAATCGGATTCAAGTTGCTCAAGTTGCTGTAGTTGATTTTTATGTTTCTTCTCTACCGAACCGGTTAACGCCTCAAGCTTCGCGAACTTTTTTACGATAAAACTTTTTTTACTACGATAAACCCAAAAAAAAGCCAATAGACAGACCATAACTACGCTACTACCAGTAATGAGATTCATTCGCGGATCGTGCTGAATGCGCACCACAGGTTTAATCTCCTTCTCAGCCGCACTGCGGCCAGCTTGGTAACCTTCTTGGTAACCATTTGAATACACTAAACTGAGTGGCCAATGGTATTCCGCCTTTATGTCGGAGTTGCTAAACCCAAAGAAGGCTAAGCACAAATACAAAAAAATTCGTCGGTTGATTGGTGGTAGAGTACAGCTGAATGGTCTTGGAAATCTCTGCATGATTTTGCTTTTATCGATAGATCGTTAGCGTGCGAAAGAAAATTTCGACGGGCAAACTATCACCGCGAAGCTATTTTGGTCAAGCAACGACGTGTTCAAAAATTTCGCATAGCACCGGTGAAAAACTTCGCTCTAAAATCGCCACCGGCACACGATCTTGAATCAGTTAGATAGATGGGATGGTAGTAAATTTTTTTACTCATTTGTTTTAGCTGGAAACGTGCAAACACGTGCAAACAAAAAACTGCAATTTTGAACATTTTGGTGCAGTTTGACACAGTTTGTAGTTTTCATAAGTACTAGAAACATAGGTTTCTATGGCTTTTTAGAAAAACCGGTTTCCTTTTACGAAACCGTTGCTCTACCAGCTGAGCTACATCGGCGTCCGAAAAACTGTTGCAACATTACGCCATGACCGGCGGACTTGGCAAGTAATTCATCAAACAGTCATGCCTATAATATTATTATACGATTCAGAAGTGAATACTGACAACTGGCCTTGCATATTTCCAGTGGATTGGTAATAGACGACATACGAACTGCCGGGATTAATGTAGAGCGTTTTGATTTAATGCGCCTAGCCACTCCTGTACCGCGCGGGTAGCGAACTCGGATTTATTGCCTGAGCGGAGATGGGCCGGTTCCTACGGTCTTCATTCGGACTGATCAAACTAGTCGCTTAGCGCGAGCACCGGTCGGCGTATCTTCGATGACCCAACCTTTCGCCTTGAGTTGATCGCGAATTTCGTCCGAACGCTTGAAGTTCTTTGTCTTCCGCGCCGCTTGACGTTCCTCGACTAACGCTTGCACTTCCGCCGGTACTTCGGATTTAACCGGAATGCCGAAGCCGAGAACTTTGTCGATTTGTCGCCACGTCGCTAGAATACCGGCGGCTTCGTCGGCAGGAATGGTGCGTTTGTTGGCATCGCGGATGAATTCAAAAATCGAGCCGAGCGCGCCGCTGATGTTCAGGTCATCATCGAGCGCGTTTTCAATCGCCACCGGTAACTTTTGTGCGTCTGCACCCGGCGCGGCAAGCTCTTGCATCTTGATTAGAAATTCATCAATGCGTTGCAGGGCACTGCGTGCACCGGTGAGGCCGTCCATCGTGAAATTGAGTTGTTCCCGGTAATGGCCGCTGAGCAGGAGATACCGGATTTCGCGGCCGGTCCAGCCTTTGGCAAGCAGGTCGCGGAGTGTGAAAAAATTGCCGGCGCTCTTGCTCATCTTTTTGCCTTCGACAAGCAGATGGGCGTTGTGGAGCCAGTATTTGACGAACTGTTTACCGGTGGCGGCTTCGCTTTGGGCGATTTCGTCTTCGTGATGTGGGAAGACAAGGTCTTCGCCGCCGCAATGGATGTCGAAGCTTTCACCGAGATGCGCCATGCTCATCACGCTGCACTCGATGTGCCAGCCGGGGCGGCCGGGACCCCACGGCGAATCCCATTTCACTGGGCCGTCGGTTTCAACCCACGCTTTCCAAAGCGCGAAGTCGGCGACGGATTCCTTGGCGTACTCGTCGTGTTGGACGCGCGCGCCGGGCTGGAGGTTTTCCATGTCAAGATGGCCGAGTTGGCCGTAGGCCGGGAAGGATTTGATGGAAAAATAAACCGAGCCGTCGTCGCCAACGTAGGCGTGTTGCTTGGCGATGAGTTGCTCGATCAATGCGATCATGCCGGGAATGGTCTCGGTGGCGCGCGGCACGATGTGGGCGCGCTGGATGTTCAACGTGGCGAGGTCGCGGAAGAATTCCGCCGTGTAGAAATCGGTGATTTCGCGGAGCGACTTACCGGTCTCGCGGACGGTGCGGATGATTTTGTCTTCCACGTCGGTGATGTTCATGACGTGAGTGACGGCGTAGCCTTTGTATTCGAGATACCGGCGGAGCAAGTCCTCGAACATAAACGCCCGTAGGTTGCCGATGTGGGCGAAGTTGTAAACAGTCGGCCCACAGGTGTAAAGACCGACCTTCTTGCCGGCCGGATCGAGCGGCACGAAGTCTTCTTTGCTACGAGTGAGCGTGTTAAAGAATTGTAGCGCCATCAAATCTCCACACTGACCATCGCGATGGCGACCACGCCTTCTTTGCGGCCGGTAAAGCCCATCAACTCGCTCGTCGTCGCCTTGATGCCGATCTGGTCGGGGCGGACGCCGAGGTGGCCGGCCATGACCGTCTGCATTTGCGGAATGTGCGGCGACAGTTTCGGCGCTTCGGCGATCACGGCGGCGTCAATGTTGTTGATCGTCGCCTTGAGTTCCCGGTATTTCGCCGCCACGTCGCGGAGGATCACCATGCTGTCCATGTCCTTCCACTTCTTGTCGGTGTCGGGATAAAATTTGCCAATATCGCCGAGTGCCACAGCACCGAGTAATGCATCGGCGATGGCGTGCGCCAGCACGTCGGCGTCGCTGTGGCCGAGCAGCCCGACCGGATGAGGAATGTGCACACCACCGATGATGCACTTTCGGTTCGGCGCAAAGCGATGAACGTCAATTCCAATACCAACGCGATTCATGGTGCCGCACTATAGCAAGCCCAGCCGCCACCGCGAGAAAATTTCCGGCGCTATCTGGCACAACACCAAAAACTAATTGACGCTGCCTCTGAAAAGTGGAAACTGTCAGTGGGAAGGCAAATAACGTTAAGAGAAAGATATGCCACTCATAAAGTGCCCAGATTGCTCAACACAGGTCTCTGACCAAGCCAATGCTTGTCCATCTTGTGGTTATCCTATTGCCAAGAAGGTTGCCGACGATGCAGCTAAAGATTTTGGCTATGTTGATTACACGCGGATGGCGCGCTCCTCTCCTGCATTTCAAACTGGCACCGTAGTGAAGCTTGCAAAGAGTCGAGGTGTTTATATTATATTGGGCCTTTTCTTCGGGTGCTTGGGAATCCACAACTTCTATGCCGGCTATTACGGCAAAGGTGCGTTACAACTAATCATCACTTTGGCATTAGGCTGGCTCATCATCGGTCTTGTAATCACAGGGCTGTGGGCTCTCATTGAGATATGCACGGTCACTGTGACCGCCGACGGTGACAAGATGACGTGAGGGATGGTAGCTTTTTAGCTACCGGCGAGCTTGCAGCAATGCCTCAACCGTCGCCAAGTCAGACGGAGTGGTCACTTTGAGATTCAGGAACGGCGTCTCGACCAGATGGACCGGTTGACCTAGTAATTCGACGGCAGCGGCTTCGTCGGTGACGATAATCCCCTGCCCCAACACTTGCCGGTAGGCTTGCCGTAGCAAATCGGTGCGGACGGTTTGCGGCGTTTGGACGGCCCACAGTTTCGTCCGATCAACGGTTCGCGTGACGGTTTTATCGGGCGCGGCTTCCTTGATGGTGTCCACCACTTTCGTGGCAGCAATACCGGTGCCGTGCTGCCGGGCGCTCGCAATCGTGGCTTCGATCAATGCCGGTGTGACGAGCGGCCGGGCGCCGTCGTGCACGGCGACGATGTCACCGGTAGCTTTCTCCAATCCGTTCCAAACTGAATTTTGCCGCTCGACGCCGCCGTCCACAAACGCAGTGACTTTCTTGAAGTCGCCGGCAATGCGGCGCGCCGCGTCAGCGTAGTCGGGTTGGCGGACAATGATGATTTCGGTAACGGCCCGGCATTGCTCGAAAGCGGTCAGCGCATACCAAATTAGCGGTTTGTCGGATAGCTCAATGAATTGTTTGTTTGGCCCACCGCCCATGCGCGTCGAGCGTCCGGCGGCTAAAACAATCCCGGTGACCATACCGGCAATCTAGCTGGCGCTCGCTGCGAGTTGGTTGAAGGCCAGTTTGCCATCGGCCACGGTGACTTCGACCATTTCGTTCGGCTTAATGCTGCCCCGGAGAATTTCTTCCGCCAGCGGGTCTTGCAAGTATTTCTCGACGGCCCGGCGGAGTGGCCGCGCACCAAATTGCGGGTCGTAACCTTTTTCGATGAGGAAATCGGTCGCGCCTTCGGAGAGGTGAATCTCGACATCTTTGACCTTCAACCGCGTCTTAATTTTGGCAACTTCGATTCCAATGATGTTGGCCATGTCCGGTTTGGTCAGCGACCGGAACACAATGATGTCATCGAGCCGGTTTAGAAATTCTGGCTTGAACACGCGCTTGGCTTCTTCGAGGAGCCGGCTCTTCATGTCGTCGTAGGTATATTCTTCCTTGGCTGGCATGAAACCAAGTCCGCCGGCTTTGCGAACCATGTCCGCGCCGAGATTCGAGGTCATGATGATGAGACAATTTCGGAAATCGATTTTGCGACCGAAGGAATCGGTGAGGTGACCGTCTTCCATGATTTGCAAAAGCATGTTCATCACGTCCGGATGCGCTTTTTCAATTTCGTCAAAGAGCACGACAGAGTAGGGGCGTCGTCGAACTTTTTCGGTGAGTTGGCCGCCATCTTCGTAGCCGACGTAGCCGGGCGGCGAACCAACCAGTCGCGAGACGTTGAATTTTTCCATGTACTCGCTCATGTCGAGTTGGATCAACGCTTCGGCATCGCCAAACATAAATTCCGCGAGTGCCCGCGCCATCAGCGTCTTGCCGACGCCGGTGGGGCCGAGGAATACAAATGAACCAATGGGTCGATTCGGATCTTTGAGGTCGGCGCGGCTCCGGCGGAGGGCTTTGCTAATGGCAATCAGCGCCTCGTCTTGACCGATGACCGCTTTCCGGAGTTCCGCTTCCATCCGGAGTAATTTCTCCGCGTCTTTCTGCTCCATCCGGTTTAGTGGAATCCCGGTCCACTTGGCGACGATTTGTAAAATATCTTCTTCGGTGATGACGACTTGTTTTTCATCGCGGACTTGTTTCCATTCCGCCATGTCGTGTTCAAGTTTTTCGCGAACCTGTTTTTCTTTGTCCCGGAGGCTCGCGGCGAGTTCAAAGTCCTGCGCTTTGATGGCGGCTTCTTTTTCGTTCTTCACTTTTTCGATTTCAGCTTCGACGCCTTGCAATTGCGGCGGACGAGTCAAAACCTTGATTCGCGCTCGCGCACCCGCTTCATCCATAACATCAATGGCTTTGTCCGGTAAAAAGCGATTCGTGATGTACCGGTCGGACAGTTTGGAAGCTGCGGCTAACGCCTCATCGCTAAATTTTGCTTTATGGTGATCCTCGTATTTGGGACGTAATCCCTTCAAAATCTCAACGGTCTGTTCGACGGTTGGTGGCTCCACCATCACGGTTTGAAACCGGCGTTCCAGTGCGGCATCTTTCTCGATATACTTCCGGTACTCGGTAATCGTCGTCGCGCCGACCACTTGCAATTCTCCACGCGACAACGCCGGCTTAATGATGTTGCTCGCATCCATCGCGCCTTCTGCACCACCGGCGCCGACGATGGTGTGAAGTTCATCCACGAAAAGAATGACATTCTTAGCGCGCTTGATTTCATCCATTACGGCTTTGATGCGCTCTTCGAATTGACCGCGATATTTCGTACCGGCCACCATCAGTGCGAGGTCAAGTGTGACAACGCGTTTTTCACGGAGAATCTCCGGTACGTTACCGGCGGCAATTTCCTGGGCCAATCCTTCAGCGATTGCCGTCTTGCCGACGCCGGCTTCGCCGAGCAAGACCGGATTATTTTTTGTCCGCCGGCAGAGAATCTGAATCACGCGCTCGATTTCATTTTTGCGGCCGACCACCGGATCAAGTTCGTTTTTGCGCGCCAATTCCGTGAGGTCGCGACCGAACATCCGCAACGCTGGTGTCTTGCCTTCTTTCTTACCGGTGGGTTGCTGTGGCGCGTCGCCATCTTCAACGCCGCCTTCGTTCGGTGTGAAATTTGGGTCAAGCTCCTTGAGGATTTCGTTCCGGCAGCGTTCGATGTCCACGTCGAGTGCTTTCAAAATTCGTGCCGCTGCGCCTTCGCCTTCCCGGAGTAAGCCGAGGAGAATATGTTCGGTGCCGACGTAATTATGATTCAGTTGCTTGGCTTCCTTTTGCGAAAGCGCGAGAACTTTTTTTACGCGCGGCGTGTACGGAATATTGCCAATCATCTTGGTTTCCGGACCGGAGCCGATTTGTTTTTCCACTTCCATGCGAACGGTTTCGAGGTCGAGTCCCATTTTCTGGAGAACATTGACGGCAACGCCTTGGCCGAGCTTAATCAGACCAAGCAAAAGGTGTTCGGTGCCGACGTAGTTGTGGTTAAACCGGTCGGCTTCTTTGCGCGCCAATGCCAGCACTTGCTGGGCGCGCGGTGTAAAATTTTGCATTTCCATAACGAATCCTTTTTCTCAAACTAATTCCGTCGCATCCGCTGCCGGTGGATGATTGGGTCGCGGGACATCTTGCAGTCGCTGTCGAATTAATTCCGCCCGGCTACTGTCGCGTTCTTCTGCCGTCAACTTACGTTCCGCGATGCGCTGGACATGCGCCGGCTGCACCGCAATAAATAATTCATCCACGATCGTTCGTGTTGCCGCCGGTAACAATTCCAAATCCACGCCCATCCGCATCAGACTCAACAAATTTAACGATTCCTTAGAACTAATCGTATGCGCTTGACTCAAAATGCCATACGACCGGCCGACTTGATCGTAAACCAGCCGCGGCTTTTTTTCAAGGAGCGTGCACCGTGCGTTTTCTTCATGCTCGATAATTTGCAAAATCACTTTGTTCAATCGTTCAATCACATCGGCCTCGCGCTCGCCCAGCGTCGTCTGGTTGGAGACCTGAAAAAAGTTCCCCAACGCCTCCGTTCCTTCGCCGTACAAACCGCGCACCGCCAAGCCGAGCTTGTTCACAGCTTGGACAACTTGATTAATCTGATCGCTCAATACCATTGCCGGTAAATGCACCATTGCCGACGCGCGCATGCCGGTGCCGACGTTGGTCGGGCAGGCGGTCAAGTAGCCCAGTCGTGGTGAAAAGGCGAAATCGAGTTGCTCCTCCAGCTCTGTGTCCACTTTATCAATCGTCTTGAATACGCTCTTGAGTTGCAGACCGGACTTAATCGCCTGCATCCGGAGATGATCTTCTTCGTTAATCATCACGCAAATAGTTTCTTTGTCGTTAATCACGATTCCGCTACCGGCGTTTTTTGCAGCGTGTTCCCGACTGATCAAATGTCGCTCAACCAACATCTGCTTGTCGAGCGCGGCTAAATTATCCAGCGAATCGCTAAAACACGACGCCATCTCCGGTAGCGCCTCGACCACCGGCCGCATTAAATCCAACGCACGTTGCCGGTCTGGCTTTTTCGCCCAACCGGGGAAGGGCACATTCCGGAGGTTCCGCGCCAATCGCACCCGGCTCGTCATGACGATTTTGCTATTCGGACTATCGCTCCGAACCCATTCACTCGGTTTACTTAATAGCTCGTCAATCTTCATGTCGATTTTACCGGTGTCACTTTTAATTGTGATTCTAATTCACGAATTTGGTCACGCAGTTGCGCTGCGTTCTCATATTTTTCACTCTGAATGGCTTGCTCAAGGTCGCCGGTGAGTTGTTTGATGCGTTCCGTAATCACCAAAGTGTGCGCCGCCTTGCTCGGAACTTTTCCGACATGCCGGTCACTCTTGTGCATCGCCTTCAAAAGTCCGCCGAGACCTTGTTCAAATGTCTCCCAACACGCGCTGCAACCTAACCGGCCGGTCTTCTTAAAATCCGCCTGCGTAAATCCGCAGACTAAACATTTTGTGCTGGCGTTACCGGTGATCTCTTCTGCCGCGCCGAGGCCGACTTGTAAATCTGCCAGCGAAAAACCATTCGCCTCCTGCAAGCCTTTCGACTTCGAGCAGACTTCGCACAAATCAATCTTCAACATCTTGCTGTCGATGATTTGCGTGAGATGAACCGTCGCCTCGTTCTTTTTACAAATGTCGCACGTCATTAAATCGGTGTTCCTTCCGAGCGAGTTAACTTACGGAATTCTGTCGTCAATTGCAACGTGACCGCCCCCGGCTTGCCGGTGCCAATCGTCCGTCCGTCAAGCGATGCCACCGGAACGATTTCCGCCGCTGAGCCGGTCAAGAAACATTCATCCGCTGTCATCACATCATACCGGGTCAAATTTGCTTCGCTCGCCGGTAATCCTAGTTTGCTAGCAAGTTCAAGCACAACGCCGCGCGTAATTCCATTTAACGCGCCAGCGCTCACCGGTGGTGTTGTCAGTTTCTCGTTACGAATTACAAACACATTATCACCGGTACACTCCGCAACAAAACCTTCGCCGTTCAACATTAAGGCTTCGACTGTCCCGGCTCTTACCGCTTCGATGCGCGCCAAAATGTTATTCAAATAATTCAACGATTTAATCGCCGGATTGATTGCGTTCGGATGATTCCGCATCGTCGCTGCGGTGATCAATTCGATACCTTTTTCATAAACCGATTGCGGGTACAATTCGATAGTTGCCGCGATGATGAACACCGTCGGTTTCTTACAAGTAAACGGGTTTAATCCAAGATTGCCAACGCCGCGCGTTACAACCAACCGGAGATAACCATCCACGAGCTTATTCTCACGACAAGCTGCGCAACAAGCTGCAACGAGCTCCGATTTCGACATCGGAATCTCCAGCATAATTGCTTTCGCACAACTAAACAACCGGTCAATGTGAGCATCGAGCCGGAAAATCCGACCATGGTACAGACGGATCCCTTCAAACACGCCATCGCCATAAAGTAACCCGTGGTCAAAAACGGAAACTTTTGCGTCCTGTTCATCCACAAACTTACCATCTAAATAAATCTTCATAACCTGATTTGTTTATCGCAGAAGTGCCCATCGCGCAAACTATTCTTCAGCTGGATAAAAACCTCTGCTTAATATTGATTGAAGCTTTCAAAGCTTCAATTGAAGGTCTGTAAATCTGATGCAAGCGCTTGTCAGCTGGTTGTGGGGGGGGCCGAGGTTGATATTCTCATGGGGATGCCTCAAAAGCAAAAAGTGCTTCACTGGTCGCCGAAAGTACACTTCAAAAGTCTTGTAAAATTGATGGTTGATGCCGACTCCAAATTTTTAGAAGACAAGCTTTCTGGTAAGGTTTCGACCGGAATTATTGACGAGCATTGACCATGATATAGGCCGTTTGTTATGATGATTAACTAAATGGCAACGCTATTAATCACTAGTGTTACTGACCAAGATGGGCTCTGCTTAGTAGAGCAGCTATTGCTATCTAAGAGATGTAAAGTCGTCGTCGTGACTGGAAACTGCGTATCTCATTTCGTGAGCTTGCGCGGTATGGTAGAGTTTGACCGCAAACTCTTAGTGGGATCAATTCGATGAATCTAAGTATTATTATTCCAGCTCTGAATGAAGCGCCAAATCTGCAAATCCTTTTGCCGAAACTTCGGCAAGTTGCGCTAAAATTGACTGAACAATTTGAGGTAATTGTTGTCGACGGTGGTTCCACTGACGGCACTACTAAAGTAGCCGCTGAACTTGGTGCTCGTGTTATCACGCAAATTGAACCCGGCTACGGAGGCGCGCTCAAAGCGGGTTTTGCCGATGCGACCGGTGAGTTTGTCGCAACAATGGATGCAGATTTCTCGCATCGGCCATGGTTCTTGCGCCGTCTGTGGAATATGCGCGATCAAGCGGAGTTGGTCATCGCCTCGCGTTACATTGCCGGTGGCCGTGCTGAGATGCCGGTGTCGCGGCTTTGGTTGAGCCGAATCTTGAACGGTTTCTTTGCGCGCGGTCTTGCGCTACCATACCGTGATATGTCGAGCGGATTTCGGCTTTACAAACGTAGCGCGCTGCTCGACATCCAGATTGAGTCACGCGATTTCGAAGTGTTAGAGGAAATTCTAATCCGGTTGCATGCGCAAGGCTATCAAATCATCGAAGTACCGTTCCATTACGCGCCACGGCTCGAAGGTCAGTCACATGCGAAGATTGTCAAGTTTGGCATCCGCATGCTAAAAACTTTTTTTCGCATGTGGAGCCTACGTAATTCAATTGACTGCTGCGATTATGACTGGCGCGCACATGTTAGTCTGATTCCACCGCAGCGGTACTGGCAGCGTAAACGATTCAAAATTCTGACGCACTTTGCCAAGGCCGCTACACGAACGCTCGATGTCGGGTGTGGGTCAAGCCGGATTTTATTGAATCTGCCTAATGCGGTTGGTGTAGACATACGACTCAATAAAGTCCGCTATCTCCGCCGGTATGGCCAGCAAGCGCTAGTCGGGAGTGTGTTTCAATTACCGCTCAAGACTGGCGAGTTTGACTGTGTAATCTGTTCAGAGGTCATCGAACATATTCCCAATGATCCGCGTTGGTGTACGGAGCTAATTCGCTGTCTCAAGCCCGGCGGGTTACTTATTCTCGGTACGCCGGACTATGGCGGTTGGTCATGGCCAACAATTGAGTGGATCTATGGCAAAGTAATGCCGGGTAGTTATGCCGACGAACATATCACACATTACACTCGACAATCGTTGATTGATCAGATGGCAACGTATGGCTTTAAACCGTTGGAGACTGGTTGGATTCTTGGGGGCGAAATGATTATTACATTCCGTCAAATATGAGAAACTCAATTCGTAAATTATCTACTGACATTTGGATGCGATTGCTGATTGTTGTGGCTGCGCTTGTCGGATTTTATTTTACGTATCAGAAGTACTCCCACTTCGGTGGCGACACCAACGACCTGACAGTTTATTCTTATGCTTTTGCGCAAACGTTGAAGGGGCGATTTTTCCCATTGTATTACGTTCCGGGGCATTTACTCGGAAACCATCTGAATTTTATCATTCTTGCCACGCTGCCGGTTTATGCAATTTTCCAATCGTTCTGCACGCTACTGTTTCTCCAGTCAGTCATTATTGCGATTTCCGCATGGCCGCTCTACCGTTTGGCGAAAGAAGTGTGGCAAAATGAACTCGCAGCGTTGGCGATTGGTGGAGTGTTTCTTTTGTTTCCTACAATTGTTTCGCAGCATGTAAACCAAATCCATGATGATCAGTTTGCACTGCCATTCTTGATGTGGGCGTTCTACTGGTTTTGGCGTGAGGATTATTGGAAGTTTATGCTGATGATTATGCTGACCTGTCTCGCCAAGGAAACTGTTACCATCACGACTGTGGCTTTCGGTGTCTATGCATTGTTTTTGCGGCGGTCTTGGAAATGGGTGGTAACGCCGATTGTGTTCAGTGTCGGATACTTTATTTTAGCAATGGTACTATTGACCAAAGTTTTTCCCGGTGCTGGCGGTTCGCTATATACCGGTACGGACTATCTAGATGCTTACGGTAAATCACCGGGTGAGGTGCTAACCACATTCGTTACCCATCCGGATTTCGTGCTACAAAGAATGTTCGCGTCCGACAAGATGGCCTATTTAGGGGAATTGTTACTACCGGTATTGTATCTACTGCCTTTTCTATCTCTGGCTGTGATTGTGGCGTTGCCTAATTTACTATTGAATCTGATCGGTACAAACAGCGCCTTTGTCGTCATTCCATGGCATTACAGTCTGTTGCTGACTGGAACACTATTGGCGGCCAGTGTATTTAGTTTGAAACGGCTAGCTAGATGGCGCGCGTCGGTACTGACGCCGATTACTGTTGGGATGCTCGTGTTGGCGTTTTTTGGTATTCGTTACTGGTATTCTGCTGAGGAATATCAGCCGGGACCGGAGCAAGCACAATTGGAGCGGGCACTCCGCGAAGTGCCCAAGGATGCTAGTATTCTGACCACGACTCCAACGCTGGCGCGCTTTTCTGATCGGCCGAAGGTCAACTCCGCGTACTCAATTCTAGTCGGCAAATTCAAGAATCCGGCACAATTAGCGGAGTACGACTACGTATTACTAGATGGACATTGGCATACCGGCGAAGCGTTTGCGCAAGTGCCATTGTATAACGTAGTGAAAAACAACCCAGCATATCAGCCGGTTTTCATGGAAAATAATGTCTTACTACTAAGGCGTATAAAATGACTAAACGCTCTTGGTTTCTACCAGTTTTGTTTGGGATTGCGGCGCTCCTATGGAAATTGCCATTTATCTTCCGGTACGATTTAAATTTTCAGACCGAAGCCGGTGTTTATTACTTGATGGCGAAGCGGATGTTGACCGGCGAGTTTCCGACGTATATGTGGGCATCTGATTATAATGGAATATTACCACAGGCAGTCGTAGCGGCCTTCTTTGCGCTGTTTGGATCATCCATACCGCTTGCTGCATTTGTTTCGTCGTTGAGCTATAGCATAGCAGTTGCGGTAGGTGTGATGTGCTTGCAGCGGTGTTTTGAGGCACGAGCGGTAGTTGCAGCGGGTTTTTTTGCAGCCATTGGTGTGCCGTACGGGTTGAAGTACACCACCGTGCCGGCTGGAAGCGGATATGACTTTTCGTTAATCGTTCCTTTTGTGTTTCTCTGGCTCGCCATTGTTGTCTACCAGCGTGGATGGAACTTCTGGCGAGTGCTGATTGTGGGGTTGTTGGCAGGGCACTGCTGGTATATGAGTAAAATAGTAGTCTTGAGCTTTGGCACCATCGGCGTGGTATTTATTTCCGATGGGCTGGGGAGAAAACTGCTAAAAGAATTATTCGCAACCCGATGGCTGCCAGTTGTGACTGGGGCTTTTATTTTTGGGTGTCTACCAGAGATCATCTACAAATTCTCGCACGAACCTAAACATAATCTGCTAGGGATTGCGACGCCCAGCCAAATGTGGGTGAGTCTTTACTGGTTATGTCGAGTGTTACCGGCGTATTTTAATGGTGAATCACTTGCCCGGCAGCCGGAGGGCGTGCACTACCTTGCGCATCATTATAATGAAAACTTTCCGCAGAGTTTTATTGATTTCATTGGCATTTTTATTGCGTGGACGGTGATTGTTTTTATTCTCATACGACTGACTAAAGCGTGGCGAGAACGCAATGTACCGGTGTTGCTTTTCGCGGCGTATCCAGTGCTCAATGGACTGTCGGTTGTGTTCAGTCAGGTTGCCGCTGGCGAATATTATGCCCCGAAGCGTTATCTTTATACTTCCGGCATCTTTTTTCTGTTCTGGGCCGGTATTAAGCTGAACGAGGTTTGGAGTAAACGCCAATGGTTGATGGTTGGCTTCCTTGCGGCGCTTGTGCCAATATCGTTCGCTCACCAGATACAAATGTACAATCTGCCGGATGAACTACGCGATTATCGGGCGGTGGTGTCTCGACTGGATCAAACCAACCACCGGTACGGTGTAACATTTTACAGTTACGCGTTTGCCTTGACGAGTTTGAGTAATGAAAAGATTATTTTTGGCGTGCTTGATTACAATCAATATGAGCCGTACGAGAAGATTGTGGCAGAACAGAACGAACTCGCGCTTGTTTTTCCGACCGGTCGCATGCAGCCCCCAGAGTCCGCAGTATTTTATGGACGCCCATTTCATCGCATTGGCATCATAGAAGTAGTGGGGGAATTGAGTTGGACGCTTTACAAGCGTTAAAATCCTCCCCTCGCGTTTTCGTAATTTTTTCGATGTTGTTAAAAGATTTCAGAACTGCTTCTCAAGCTTTGGAAAGATAGTAAAAGATTTTTCCGAATGCTTAAACAGAAGTGGCGTTACTGGAGGTGATAGATGAATAATGTATAGGCGATACGGGCAAGCGGTGTGTGTGATTCCCGGAGCCAATCCCATTCCGGACGCATGAGCTGCGAAGCGGAGACAACTAGCCAGCCTTGCTTGATCTGATGTGCTTGCTCGGCGGTGACACGGATGTTGGGGATTTTTAAGTATTCAATCGAATACTGCGTGCCGAAGTAATCAAGGTAGATGTGCTGAATGCTACGCTCAGTGAGGAAGGTTTTGAGTCGTTTGGCGTCCTGCCCCCAGTCGTAATTGGAATCCACGAGATACCGGTGTCCATTCTGTGCACCACCTACGGCTTCAGAAAAAAATTGCAGATATAGCGGATATGCTAACGCGACGATTATAATTTGCCATGAAAGTAGAATCGGGAGAGCTTTTTTGACGAACGGTGAGGTCATTCGTGGAATCGCACAGCCGATGCCAACGCATAACAACGGCATGACCGGTAAGAGATGGCGGATACCAATATTGACGTTGCTGGTCATGGCAATGCCGAGGAATAATGTGGCGGCAGTCCACGCTGTCACTTCAAGTTTGCCAGCAGATTTTAAGTTACGCAGGAATGTGACTGCGCCAAGTATTATCATCACAATGAACGCCACCGGTGATTTTAAGAACAAAGCGACCGGATAGTAATACCACCAGCCATCATGCGACCATTCTCCGCAAAGATAGTTCTCATGTCCAGCTTTTGAGTGTCCAAGTGTCAAAGCAAAACCTTTGAAATAGTCAGCCGGAATCAACAAGGTGCGAAAGGTCTGAAACCAGTCCGGCACTCCAAGTGCATTTGCCTGCACTTCCGGTAACGGTGGCGCGGGTGACCAGTGTGGGAAATACACCACCATTAAAACGCCCCAAGCCGCCAGTACAACCAGTCCGGCCAGCTTCCAGAGAGGAATCGGCTGAGCCTTGAGTTGTTTCCCAGACAACCCGGTAAGTAGTAAATACATCGGCGCGAGCGTGACCGCCGTATGCTTCATCACCAACGCCACGCCAGTCACAATTCCGCAAACGATTGCCCGACGAAGGGTGGGCTTTTCGAGGAGTAGCGCAAATGTGAATAAGGCACCGGTCATGGCGAATGTGACGCTAATATCGGTGGTAATGAGATGGCCGTGAGCAAGTGCGTTAGGATTAAAGACCCACAATGCTAGTGCTACCAATGCGGCCCAATCGTTGCCGGTCGCGCGGCGAACCCAGAAAAATACGAACAAGCCAATGCCAAGTGTAAGCAATATCTGCACACACCGGCCCCAGAATATCATTCTATCGCCATCGTTGGCGCCATCGTACACGAACATCTGTCCGAAGAGTTGGCTTTCCGGTAATGCCCAGTAATACCAGTTGTCACGGCCTTGTGGAAATAACTCCTGCCAACTGCGAACCGGCCCAAACCATGGGCGCGTCCATGAATATCCGGCTCGGCCATCAACCAGCGCTTGTGCATTTGGTGAAAGTTTGATGTTCATCCCGAGAGATGGAATGGCCGGTAGCATTTGTGAGAGCGGCGGATGCTCCGGTGCAAATAGGTACCGGTGGCCAGTCCAGTAGGTGTAACCAGCACTCAGTAATGTTGTTTCGTCTACTGTTGCGCTGTCTTGTGATGCGGGGTCGAGTAAAAGTCCGGCTAGTATCGCTAAAAGCGTGACAACTATTAGAAGGGTTTTTCGCGATATGAGATTCCAATGCATACTAATTGGAGTGTTTCCGTACGGCACAAATTACTGAAGTACCAAAGGGTAGGCTATGATGTGTTAGCCAGCTCGCTTCGATTGCGAAGACTTTACGCAAAATCCAGTTCAGCAATCTGGGGGGAAGAAAATCATCTGACCTAATAGGTTTGTTTGGCTTACAAAAACATTGGCTTAGTCGTTTGATTTGACGATAAAATATCACCGGTGGAGCGAGTAAGATGTTCATGTAGCTAAGTCTTTCCACGGTCATCGGCAGGTCTTTGAGAAGGGCTTGAATTTGTGGCCGAGTATAGCGCCGTTTATGTTCATTGAGGTCGTCGTGCGAGCTCCATAGCCATTGATAGGCTGGAACGGTTAGAATTACTAATCCGTTTGGTTTACAAATGCGAAGAAGTTCGCGCATCGCATCCGCATCATTCTCAATGTGTTCAATCACGTCTAGCGCACAGACGATATCAAATGAATCCGATTGAAACGGTAGACTTGGCAGTGCAGCGGCAGCCAATTGTAAATGCCCGTGTGTGCGAGAAAAAGATAATGCCAGAGGAGAAAAGTCAATTCCAACCGTCCAGCCAAACCGAGTTAACATTGCAAAGCTTGCGCCGGTACCGCAGCCAATATCCGCAATTTGCAGCGGTCGATTTGTGGTAGCAAGCTTAGTAATTAGGTTGGCTACAATTTGACGGCGTGCGCAATACCACCAATGCGTTAATTCGGCATTGTGGATCTCAAAATAGTGCTGCTCACGCATTGAGCTAAATTTTCTGGTGGAATCCAGCCACGCGCATGCGCAATAAGCCTTTCAAGTCTTCAGTGGCTGTCCGGATGATTTTTACGCGAGTGTCTAGATCTTCAATCCATTCCACCGGTACTTCAAAAATCTTGAACTCATGCATCTCAGCCAGCAGCATCATTTCGGTATCAAAGAACCAGTTATTATTTTCAATGTGCGGCATTAATCGTTGTGCCGTTTCGCGACGAACCGCCTTGAAACCGCACTGCGCATCGGAAAAGCGGTTCCAAAACATAGATTTCACAATCAAATTGTAGCCGCGTGAGATTAGTTCACGTTTGACACAGCGCGTGGTGTGGGACGCTTGGAGCAGGCGCGAGCCGATGGCAATATCGTAACCAAGCATTAGGCCATGGATGAGTAGGGGGAAGAATTTAATATTCGTCGACAAATCTACGTCCATGTAGCTCACCACATCCGCAGTGCTTTGTGACCAGACCTCCTTAAGCGCGCGTCCGCGTCCTTTTTGGTCGATGTGGAATGCTTTGACATTGGAAAATTTTTGACTCAGCTCTTGGGCAATTTCCCAAGTGCGATCAGTAGAGGCATTATCGGCAATGACAATTGAAGATTCAAAAAGAGACACTCCCGCCAAAAACTCATGGAGCGTGTGGATGCTCTTTGGTAGGTCGCGTTCTTCATTATAAACCGGGATTGTTACCTCAACATGCATATTTTTATATTAACGATACGGAGGAATATCGTCAACGGTTCAAAAAAGGCGTGATTTCCAGCCGCCGCAGTCGTAAAAGGAGTGCTATGAAAATTGTCGTCGCTTATTCGGGTGGCTTGGATACCTCGGTCATTCTTAAATGGCTGAAAGAAACTTACCGGTGTGAAATTATTGCGTTCTGCGCAGATATTGGGCAGGAGGAGGAACTTCAGGGACTTGACCGGAAAGCGAAGGCCACTGGGGCGAGCAAGTTTTACGAGGTGAATCTGGTCGAGGAGTTTGCGCGAGATTTTATTTTCCCGATGATTCAAGCTAGTGCGATTTACGAAAATCAATATTACCTCGGTACTAGCATTGCTCGGCCGCTGATTGCGAAAGCGCAGGTTGAGATTGCGAAGAAAGAAAAAGCTGACGCCGTTGCTCACGGTGCCACCGGTAAGGGAAATGACCAATGCCGGTTTGAGTTGACCTATGCGGCGCTCGCGCCGGATTTGAAAATCATCGCGCCGTGGCGGTTGCCGGAATATCACAATCAGTTCAAAGGCCGGTCAGAGATGTTGGCGTATTGCCAAGATAAAGGAATTAAAGTCGAAGCCTCGGCGAAGAAGCCATATTCGATGGACCGGAATCTTTTGCACATTAGTTTTGAGTCCGGCATTCTTGAAGATCCGTGGATTGAGCCACCGGCGGATATGTTCAAGCTCAGCGTTGCGCCGGAGAAAGCACCGGACAAAGCGGAATATGTCGAACTCGATTTCGTTGCCGGTAATTGCGTCGCTGTCAATGGTCAACGGTTGAGTCCGGCGAATGTTTTGCGGGCGCTCAATAAACTCGGTGGCAAACATGGCATCGGTCGTGTTGATTTGGTGGAAAACCGGTTTGTCGGTATGAAATCGCGCGGTGTTTACGAAACACCGGGTGGGACAATTTTGCATTTTGCGCACCGGCAGGTGGAAACACTCACGATGGATCGGGAAGTCATGCACCTGCGGGATTCGTTGATTCCTCGGTATGCGGAGTTGGTGTATTACGGATTCTGGTTTGCACCGGAACGCGAAGCGTTACAGGCGCTCGTCACCGAAAGCCAGCAGCATGTGACCGGCACTGTTCGCTTAAAACTTTACAAAGGCAACATCATTACCGCCGGTCGCAAATCGCCGGTGTCGTTGTACAATCCGCACGTTGCCACAATGGAAGCCGACCGAGGTGCGTACAATCAGACTGACGCCACCGGTTTCATCCGGCTCAACGCGCTCCGGTTGCGAACTCGGGCGAGTGTACTCGGTAAAAAGAAAAAATGATTCTCGACTGTTTACCGCAATGGCGCCGGTACGCCACGACGTTGTCGGGACTCGCCAAAGCGTTTGAGTATTTGCAAACGCTGGATGCCGGTTGTCCGAATGGCCGGTATGAGTTGGACGGCGACCGGATGTATTGTCTCGTACAGCGTTACCGGACTAAACCACGCAAGCAAGCGGCGTTTGAGGCGCATCGGAAATATGTGGATGTGCAATTCATGTTGGCTGGTCGCGAAACAATTCTGTGGGCCCCGCTAGCGGCGTTGACGACGGTGACGCAACCCTATGATTCCAGTCGCGACATTGGATTTTTTGCGCCGGTGACCGGTGCGCCGGTGACCGGTGCGCCGGTGACCGGTGCGACGCCGGTGCAACTCGGCGTTCAGCAATTCGCAATTCTTTTTCCGGAAGATGGTCATGCGCCCGGCGTTGAAGCGGACGGAGCGATGGAAGTAGTGAAGGCGGTGGTCAAAGTGCGCTTGCCGGAAGCCCGTTGAGCCGATATGTTGGCGAGTAGAGATGAGACGCTTCATTTTTTGTTTTGTGGTTGGACTGGCGAGCGTCGCGGTCGGCGAGGACGCGACGAATGTGGTTGTCAGTGCCAGCTCGCAGTTTGATGCTGGTACTCAATTGATGCGAGAGCAGAAGTACGTTGTTGCCGTAGAATCTTTCCAGCGAGCAACCCAAGCGCAGTTGGTTTTTCCGGAGGCGTACAATAATTGGGGAATCTCGTTGGTGGAATTGGGGCGGCAAGCGTTGGCTCCGGAGCAACGATTGCAATTGTATGAACAGGCGGCCGGAAAGTTCAGTCGGTCGGCGGAACAAAATCCGACTAATAAATTGACGCAACTTTTGTGGTGCCAAGTGTTGGTGATGATTGGCGATATGCCGGTGGATGGCCGGGTGCGACTGGGATGTTATCAAGGCGCAATTGAGAAATGCCGGCGGGCGGCGCAGATTGATCCGGCGGATTGGGAGACTTTGAATAAGTGGGGCGTGATTCTTTCGACGAAGTTACCGGACTTTGCGGTGGACGATAATGCGCGTGTGCAATTGTACAAGGAAGCGGCCCGGCGATTTGCAGATGCGGCACAAAATGCGCGATTCAGTAGCGAGGTCGGACCATTGTATTCAAATTGGGGAAGTGCGTTGGTGCGGGCGGCGCGACTCGCAATTACTTCGGAAGAAAAGACGAAGTTGCTCACAGAAGCGATTACTAAGTTTGAAGCCTCGGCACGGGCGCTGCCAAACTATGCGAGCACGTATTCTAACTGGGGAAATGCACTGGTGGAGCGCGGCAAGTTGTCCCGATTGCGAAGCGATTTTCGAGATGCGCTGGATCGTTTGAACACGGCGATTTCGCTCAACCCTAAAGATGGCACAGTTTATTATGGATTGGCACGAACGTATGCGATTCTTGGCAATAGCATCATGGCCATTCAAACGCTTCGCGAGCTGAAACGAATGGATTTGACTGGCGCGCTGCTGAACGATGCCGTTCAAGATCTAGACTTCGCTTCGCTGAGTCAGGATCGCGAGTTCCTTGATTTAATCAGTCCCACCGGTGGTCGTGGGGTGTCGTTTTCTAATCCGCCACTTCGGAATCTCCCCCGGTAATAAGATTGCGCTAATGTCTTTGTAGTTGCCAAACTGCGCGGCTTCGTTATAGTCACGCGATTCTGTTTCCGGCAGTATTTTTGCGACCCCGTCGTCTAGCCCGGTCCAGGACATCGCCCTTTCACGGCGGTAACACGGGTTCGAATCCCGTCGGGGTCGCCATCTTCATTTTGCTAAGGAATATGAAGATTTTCACAAAGTTAGCAGGCTAGTGCTAACGTCCAGTGCTAACAGTTGCCCCCCGTGTTTGCGGATATTCTAGGATGTGGAAGTGATACTTAGGCAGGGCAGGCAAGCTACTAGATCGGGGATAAAAAACACTAAGCCGCTCCCGTTTAGGTACTCCGCTCACTAAAAAAGTGGTAGTGCTAACAACAGTTCCAGCCCTTGAGAGAGCCAAGTTTTCTAAACAAGTGTGAACAAATATGACCTGCCACATAGTGTGGTACCATACCTTATGCGACTTTTTCTTGGATTTCAACCTTGGCCGATCGGTGGAGGGGCGAAGCCCCGGAACCGAGCGGCCAAGGTTGAAGGGTCTCGGGTGCGGGTGGTCGATAACCCAATCCACTATGTGGCCGCCACGTATTATATTCTCGCCGCCAACGCTCAATGAGTACCTAAGCTTCCAACAGCGTATCGAAGATCTCGCCATTCAAGAGTTCGTCTCGTAGTTTGCCGTTGAAGGATTCGATGTAGCCATTCTCCCACGGACTGCCCGACTCAAGATAGAGCGGCTGCACCCCCAGCCGCTGTAACCATTCCCGCACGTCGGCGGCCTGGAACTCCGGACCGTTGTCTGACCGCAGATACTGCGGGACCGCCCGCTCGACAAACAGGCGTGTCAGAATCTCTCAGACATCCGGACTCTCCAAGCGCCGAGCCACGACAATTGCTAAACACTCCCGTGTGAACTCATCAATCAACGTCAACAATCGCAATGGCCGACCATCGCGGATGCAGGCGTGGACGAAGTCATAAGTCCAGACATGCTCCTTGTACTCAGGTAGTAGCCGCACGCAGGAACCATCATTTAACCACAACCGGCCACGCTTCGGTTGTTTCTGCGGTACTTTCAAGCCTGCCTGCCGCCACAACCGTGCGACTCGTTTGTGATTGACCCGCCAGCCCTCCCGCCGAAGCAAGATGGTGATGCGGCGATCGCCATAACGGCCATAGCGGGTCGCGAAGTCGACCATGCGTTTCACTAACTGTGGTTCATCATTCGGCACGACTCGCTGCCGCCGCTGCGTCGCTCGCGGTTGCCCTAACACTTGGCACGCCCGACGTTCCGAGACCAGCTCACGGCCGAGGATCTCACGGACCCGCGCCACCGTGTGCCGGCGCTGAGTCGGGCTTAGGCGTTTCCCTGGTTGGCTTCCTTCAGAATCGCGTTATCCAACGTCAAGTCAGCCACCAACTTCTTGAGCCGTGTATTCTCCTGCTCCAGATGCTTCAGTTGCCGCGCTTGATCCAAGCGCATCCCACCGTATTCTTGGCGCCACCGATAGTAAGTACTGTCGGTGATTCCGAGCTGTTTGCAAACTAAGGGCACCGCCATCCCACGTCCCAACTCCACTTCCGCTTCCTGTAGCTTACTGATGATCTGCTCCGGCTTGTAATGCTGCTTTGCCATGTTCCTAACCTCTTTCAGTTTCGTCCAGTAGCCAATATTCTACCATCACCACTGGACTCGTTTATAGGGGGCAATTTTTGCGGGGCTTCCGCAGTATCAGTATGAACATCTCTTCATTGATAATTCATCCACCTACCAAACGGTACCGATTCTCAAAGAGATTGCCGCCCAGAATAAGCATGTGAAGCTAATAGTCAATGACCGGAACTTCGGACATATCCGTTCTCCGTTTCACGACTTACTCCAAGCCAGTGGGGATGCCGCTATTTTACTGGTAGCCGACTTGCAAGATCTGCCGTCCCTAATAATTGAATTCCTGTGCCAGTGGGAAGCGGGATTCAAGATGGTGGTCAGGATCAAGAAATGGAGTGAGGAGTCCAAGCCGATGTTCGCGGTGCATCGCCTCTACTATCAGATTGTGAGTGGGTTAGCTGAGGTGGAATTGTTGAAGGATTTTACCAGCTTCGGGCTGTATGACCGGCGGGTGCTGGAGATTTTGCGAGGCGTGCCGGATCCGTATTCGTATTTTCGTGGCCTCATCTGCGACATCGGATTTGAAAAGGCGAAAGTCGAATACCTCCAACCTGTTCGCAAACGGGGAATTACCAAGAACAATTTCTATACGCTCTACGACATGGCGATGTTGGGGATGACTAACCATTCCAAGGTGCCGTTGCACCTGGCGACGATGTTGGGCTTTGTGATGTCGATTTTAAGTCTGATATTTAGATTGATCTATTTGGTGTACAAATTGATTTTTTGGGACCGGTTCTCCGTGGGGACGGATCCCTTTGGTCATTGGGTTGTTTTTTTGTCGGTTCCATCCAATTGCTGTTTTTAGGAATTGTGGGGGAGTATGTCGGGGCGATTCATACCCAAGTGCTCCGCCGCCTACTCGTGATCGAAAAAGAAAGAGTGAATTTTACTTCACAGGATCATTCGATATAAAAAATGCACAACGATTCATCACGGCTACAGTAAAATTGCCCTCTAAAGTTTTAGCGAGGAGTAGTTTTTAAGCTTCCGGTGGTTTGTAATTTTCAGTTCCTCCGAGGCGCTTCCATTCCCGGTAGAATAACAGTAGACAGGCGATCGAGGGGATTTGCCAGAAAACTATCCAAACCGGATAGTACCGGTACCGCCATTCGTCCATACCGAAATGGTGATGCAGCGAGTCCATCATCATTCCGGCTAAGGCTGCACCAAACATCATTGCAAAGGCGCGAAGCATTCCATTGGCCGAGCAGAATTGTCCGTAGCGCTCCCGTGGCAGTACACGCATATACATCGGAATTTCGGCTGCCGACTGAATCGCCGCAATTGGCAAAATCCCAAGCCCGATGATGTAAAGTCCGACGAGGTTGCCATGCGGACCGAAGTCCTTGAAAATCCAGATACAGTCAAGGAAAGGGCGGAAGAATTGGATGATCGTGAGCACCACATACACTCGCACGGGGTGGAATTTGTCCGCCAACCAAGCGGCCGGGAACATAATGCAAAAACTAACAATGCTACCGTAGAAGCCAAGATTTCCGAGTTGTTGCATGGTTAGGTGAAGGGAGTCGCGATTACGAAGGGTCGCAAAGCTTCCGGACTGCCAGGAGACAAACTGGAAGGTACAGGTCAGAAAGAAATACCAGTAGAACCGGTGGGTAAAACATTCCTTGGCGAAAGTTTTGGCGGAGCTAATTAAGCCCTTACGTTTATCGATGTTTTCCGGTGGTGGCGGATATTGGCCTTCTTTTACGAAGAAGCATAGCAGCATGAAGCCGATGACGTAGCCGATACCCGCGATTGTGAATGTGAGTCGGAAATGGTCGAGCACGTGTGGAAAAATGAATTTACTGTAGAGCGCAATGCTGGCCACTCCAACCATTCGATAAATGGCCAAAAAACGAGCCATCAGCTTTTCCGGTACGACATCGTTAAAAAGAAAATAGTAGACCGTACTGACGAAAACAGTTGAGCAATCGTAAGCGACTAAGATTACGCCAAAAATTAAGAGCGAAAGTCCAGTTCGTCCGAGATCAAAGCCAAGGAGTGAGATTGTTTTCGAATGGCCGATAACTAAATTTGTCAGGAGGTCATAATTACCGAGTAAGACGAGAAATAGTCCCACGAAAGGGGTTGACCACATCAGAAATGGAATTCGCCGTCCAAACCTACCGCGGTGGCGATCGCTCGTCATGCTAATGGCGGGCGCGAAAATAAACGCAACAGCACAACCGAGGCTCCGATTGAGCACCTGATTCATGGTGTCAGTCGCGCCTAAATCTTTCAATTTTAACGGTAGAAGATTTGGCAGAGCTTGCTCAAACAAGCACCAAATAAAATCACCCCAGAGCAGCCAGAAACAAACCGCGATCAGACCAAATGTTGTATATTGTAACGTGCCGCAGGTGTGAATTTTACGTCCGTGAGTATCTATGGATTGATTGGTCTGACTGACTGCTGACGGGGCTTGTTGAATCATGATAGTCTCATGCGGTGTTTTTTGTCAGTCGTTACTTGTGGATACTAATCTTGTAGCTGTAATTATCAGGGTTCAGTTGAGACTTCAATTCTTTTGTCCGGTAGTGGTAGATAAAATCGTCGGTTAATTTTCTATGGGAGCCGCGGACCATGCCAAGTGCCGCCGCCCCAAGTGCAGACATACATGAGGTCGGCATTCTCAGGATCGAATGTTACGTTGGTGGGGTAGGCGAACGGCAGTCCGTTGATTTGTTTCCACGTTTTACCAGCGTCCAAACTCACCCACAAGCCATGCCCAACAGTGCCGAGGTAGACATGGTCGGGGTTGGTTGGGTCCAGGTTGACGTAGAAGGCATGCACATAAGCGCGCCCTCCGATGGCGGCAAAATCTGCATCCTTGAGAAGGCGCTTCCATGTTTTACCACCATCGCGCGTCGCATAAATCCCACCTTCTGGGCCACCGGCAATGGTCGCGGCGGCTAAATAAATAATATTTGGATCATTCGGATTGACGGCGAATCCGCCCGGCCAGTGCAGCCCAAGCTCATGCGTGAGGTCAACCCATGAATCGCCGCCGTTAGTCGACTTCCACAATCCACCGGGTACCGGGAACTCATTACCGTTTATCCGGAAGGCGGTGATGCTGCAATACACATCACCGGTCTTGGGGTGGACGAAGACTTTGTACGCATGAAGGTTTCCTTTATTGCCAAGTCCGGTGGACTTGTTCACCCAAGTTTGCCCGCCATCGGTGGATTTGTAGCAGCCCCCTTCGTAGACGGTGGTGTAAATTGTTTTGGAATCCCGTGGGTCGAGACAGATAGAGGTGCAGGGCAACAAGGGCAGCCCATTAGTCGACGGTTTCCAAGTGACGCCCGCATCGTCCGAAATACATATGCCACCCCTTGCATTCGGACCCGGTTTGAGAGGAGCAACGGCTGTCCAATTGGGAATATCATGCCGGGAACTGGTGGCGGCATACATCCGGCTCGAAATCGCGGGGTCAAAAACTACTTGATAAAAAGTATTTTGCCACGGACAACCCTTCGCCGACCAGCTCCAAGTTTCACCTCGGTCTGTACTCCGGAGAAATCCGATGTCAGTGAAGGCGATGTAGCGGCGGTTTTTATCGAGCGGATCCAGTAGAAATTGCCAGCTACCGGTCACCTCTAAGCCGATCCCGCGATACCGGTGGGTCGCAACTTGCTCATTTTGCATCTCCTGCCATGAATCGCCGCCATCCCGTGTCATGTAAAAATCACACTGTGTGCTGATGAATGCTACCTTGGGATCTGTCAGTGAATTCGCTGCGCCGAATGGTGAAATCAGTGTTCCCCATTTGAGTTCAGTCTGGAGCCACGTCAGCTGCACATTCGATTTCGGACCGTGCATCTGGAAGCAATCTTCCCAAGTTGTACCGCCGTCGCGGGTCCGGAACATGTGTGCGGCACCTTGGTATCCTCCGGTTTGAGCGGCATAGACCACGCGGATCTGATTGGTCGCCATCAACACCGTATTGCAGTCCCGGAATTGATCCACTTTCTTCCAGGTCCGCCCCTCGTCGAGCGATTGCAATATTCCGACGTTGTAAACCGAGCCAAAGAGTACGGTGCCGCCATTCGCCGAACCACCGGTCAAGCTGAGAAATGTATGTTCCTTAGCCTCCGGCGCGGAAGCGCCAAGATTGATTTCCTCCCAAGTGGCGCCTTTGTCGGTACTGATTAAAAAGGCTTTTTCTACGGAAGCGTAGAGCTTTTTGCCAAGCCCAAAAATTGCATGTACTTTACCGGAGCGGCTCAGCTTCCAAGTTTTGCCGGTATCTGCCGATCGCCATAACTCACCGGTATCGGTACCGAAGAGGAGGAGGGCGGAATCGGTTGGATCAGCGGCCATGCGGATGACTTGGCCTTTCCACGGCAAGGTTTTCGTTGATAATAGTTCCTGCCAAGTTGCCCCCTTATCGCGACTAATCTTAGGCGTCGATCCACTCATCCAGAGAATCGTATCGCCGACGAATAGCGGCTGACATAAGAGGCTGCTGCTCAATTGCCGCCAGTCGAGCATTACCCAATGTTTGCCACCATCGGTGGAGCGATAAACACCACCCATATCGCAGGAGAGGAACATCAGATTTGGATCTTGTGGTGAAACCGCCGGTGTAAACATGCCGCCACCACCGCCGATGCCAAAGACTTCAAACGGTTTCCCGGCAGCGTAAAGTTGGGTTGCAGCGAGTAGAAGTAGACCGGTGATTATCTGTTTCATTTTTTTCTTTTAGCGAAGGTTAATGTGGCGGATGTAATCGATTTCGATTGTGAGGTAAAGCAAAAACAATTTAGCTTAAGCATTAAGAACATTTTCCCTTGCAAAGTTATTATCATGCAACTATATTTCGATTGTTAAATTAGGTGAGATAGTAACTTTGTTAGCGAGTGATTTTTTTATGATTAAAAGATTCAGCAGTTGCTTACGTTTGATTTTACCAGCTTTGATGCTGATTTTTGGTATCACGTTTGCCACGGCGGCGACGAACACTTGGTATGTGCCGAATGGGCCCGGTGGGACAAACACCTTTTCGACACTCTCGCTCGCCGTCGCAAGCACGAACGTTGTCAGTGGTGATACCATCGTTCTGAATACGAATCTTTGGACAGAGTGCGGGATTCTTATCACCAATAAATCAATCACGATTACCGGCTTGGGAATGACGAACACCATTCTGCAAGGCGCGACAGCCCGGAGTAATGCATTTAATCGGATTTTCCAGATGAATAACGCTGCCAAGAGTCTGACCATTCAGAATATGACCATTCAATTTGGTTATCTTACGAACGCTACGGTGGGTGGCGCGGGAATCTGTAATTATCTCGGAACAACTATTGTTCAGAACTGCGTTATCCGGATGAATGATTCAACCCTCGGTAATGGTTCAGCTATTTATCAATACACAACTGCTGGGGATTCATTAGTCCTGAGCAATTGTATCGTCTCGGACAATGTTGGTGGTGGTGGTTATGGTGCTGCACTCTATAGCGCCAGTGGTGCACTCGTAGTGGATAGCTGTTATTTTACGAGAAATATTTACAATGCGGGTAAGGGTGGTGCGATTGCTGTGTCGGGTGCGACAAATCAGTGTCTGATTCAAAACTCGACTTTTTATGGCAACACGGGAACCAGCGGTGGTGGTGCGATTTACTATGCCGCAAGTATCACCGGACTGGTTTGCAATTGCACGATTGTCTCAAACATTGCGCCTTACGGTGGCGGTGTGGACACTGAGGGGGGCGCTCTGATTATTTCCAGTTCGATTCTCGCCAGCAACGTCACAGCGCTTGGTGCTGCGACTGAATATTGGAGCGGCAATTATATAATTTTCTCCAACAGCTTAGTACAAACCAAAACCGGTGCTAGCGGCACGCCAACATGGTTGGGTGTTAACATCACCAATGTTGCGCCAAGCTTGGTGTCGCTGATTCCCGCTTATAACGGTGGTCCGACACCGACAATCGCGCTACAAGCCGGTAGCCCGTGTATCAACGCCGGTGCGAACCCGGGGAATTTAGCCTATGACCAGCGCGGTGTTGGCTATGTTCGCGTTCGGAATGCGCAGCCTTCGATTGGAGCGTATGAGTATGGCGCCGGGAGTTATTTAACCTATAGCGGCACGAATTTTTGGGAAAAGATGCCGGATAATATCGGCACGATTGCTAACACATTGATTGTCACCTTAACCGGTGACACATTTACCGGTGGAACCGGGACGAGCTTGATTGCCTCCGGTGCAGTGTCGGTTGCGAATGTACCGGGAGGATTGACAGTCGTTGTCACTCAAAGCAATAGCACGACCGCCGTGATTAGCTTGACCGGAACCGCGACGGTCAGTGCGGCAAGTAACTCAACTAACAATCTTGCCGTTTCCTTCCTCGATAAAGCATTTTCGGCGAGTATCGCGCCGACCGGTGGTGTCGTGACCACGGTGGGGAATGCCAATGTCACGAATTTGAATGTAAATTTCTTAGACGCGCTGCTCACCGGTGGACAATTGAACTACGGGACGACGGTTTTCAATGAAGATCCAAATTGGAATGATGGACGGATTGCGACCACCAATACTATCACTCTCACCGGCGAGACTTTTTCGGGAATCAATGGCACTGAGCTTGTCGGACTCGGTGCGGTCATCCCCACAAATGTCCCCAGCGGTTTAACGATGGGAGTTGTGGTTCAAAGTCCCACCAATGTCGGTGTGTATTTCACCGGTCGGGCGACCGCCCATCTCGCTGCAAATAGTGTGAGTGGAATCGGGCTGACATTTGCGGATTCCGCCTTCACTCATGGGAACGCCTCACTAATTACCAATGCGACGTCATTAAATAATCTGAGCATTACCTTCATTGACGCCTATACGAATGTACAGCTGAATTACAGCGGAACAGTGTTCCATGAGTCGTCAGTGAATAATGGGACGATTGGTGACTCGTTGACGATTACGGTGGCGCAGGACAACTTCAACGGAACCAACGGCCAGAATTTCGTCAGTTCGGGTTGGGTAACGTATTTGAACGCGCCGGCGAATCTCACGCCGGTCTTGACGGTGGTGGATTCGACCCACATCATTGCGACGCTCACCGGGACGGCGCTATTGCAGAATGTTGCTAACAATGTGAGTAACTTAACGTTTGCGTTTCAAAACAGCGCTTTCAATGTTACGCCGGCTGCTAACGTCGCCAATTCGACGGTCTCAAACTTGGTAGTTTCATTCCTGAATTCGGCAATCATTTACAATGGAACAAATTTCTTTGGTGGCTGGATGAACGATGGAGCGATTAGCAACTCGCTGACGTTGACGCTAATTGGTGGCGAGACTTGGACTGGTACGAACGGACAGGATTTTGTGGCGAGTGGTTGGGCGACGCCAGCGGCAATTCCGACCGGATTAACCGCAAGCGCAGTGCGACAGAGTGCAACGACATTGACACTCTCGTTGCTTGGGAAGGCTGTGAACCATACCGCAGCCGATAGTAAAAACAATCTTGGGCTCGCGTTTGCCAATAGCGCGTTTACCGCCGGAAATGCTGGGATTATTTCCAATAGCAACGTGAATAATTTGAACGTGAATTTTATTTCCACTGCTGTCTCCTCCAATTACTGGGTGGCGCCGTCGCCGACAGGGAATGATACGACGGGGACCGGCCTCTCTAATAATCCGTGGGCCTCGATTAGCAAGGCGCTCACCAAAGTGGTGACGAATAACTTCGATAGAATCAATCTCTATCCCGGAACTTACTCGGAGACAAACACCACGATTGGTGTGCCCTGTATGCTGAAGGGCGCCGGGAGGACTAATAGCTTTGTCCAATCACAAGCGACGCCGGGATTGGCGACAAACAGCAATTATCGAATTTTTATAGTGACCGCGAATTGTGTGTTGAGCGACTTGACTTTGCAGAATGGCTCTTACTCGAATTCCAATGCCGGTGGCACAGCCTTGGCGCTGAATGCCCCGCAGCAAGTAATCTTACAATCGGTGGGGGTTGTGAGCAATTATTCATTTTCGTCTGGTTCATATTATGGGGCGGCAATTGGCTGTGCGCCGGCCGCATATCCGGCGAGTCAGTTGACCATGTCTAACTGTTTGATTTCGGGCAACGTAGGATTTAGTAATGGCGTGGGAGGTGTTTCGGTGCTCCTTGGGTCGAGTGGATTGAGCGTCTCGAATTGCGTATTTGTCGGGAATCAAGGTCCATTGGGTGGAGCGATATATGCAACCACGCCATCGGTGAGTGTTCAGGATACAATCTTCTCCAACAATAGCACGACCGCCACTACATGGACTTCTCTTCCGGGTAGCGCTGGGCTTACAATGTCTAGCGCCCAAGGCACCGGGCTGGTTCAGTGCTGTACATTTGTGGGAAATTCTACGACGTACAATGGTGGCGCGCTTTATGTCCAAGATCAGTTTTCAGTGCTGAATAATACCTTCTACGGAAATTCAGCGGTCTCCAACGGTGGCGCAATTTATTTCACGTCAAATCTATCAACCGGGACGGTAGCGAATTGTACGATTATTGGGAATACGGTGACGGGGACGGGTGGAGTCGGTGGTGGGGTTTTCGTTAGCTATCCAGTCATGAATCTCTACAGTTGCATCATTGCGAGCAACAGCGCGCCGCTTACGCCTGATTTTGGTGGAAATAAGCAAACACCCTGGGTTGAGTCTTATAATCTGATTGGTAACAGCACCAACGGCATTGCTGCACAAGTTTTTTTCACATCAGGGTTGCCCATCGGGACGACGAATGCGAACAGGAGTTATATTGGGGATAATATCACGAATATCAATCCGTGGGTTGCAGCGCCGGCGTTCAATGGTGGTGTAACGCCGACTTGCGCGTTGTTGACGAACAGTCTAGCAATTAACCACGGCACGAACATTCTGAACTTGGCGACTGACCAGCGGGGTGGAAGTTATGTGCGGCAACGTGGTGTGGCGACTGATATCGGCGCTTATGAATATGCCGCCGGTGCGACGTTGAGTTATAGCACGAATGCGTTTTCGGAATTGATGCCGGCCGCCACCGGAGCGATTGACAACTCGAATCCGATGGTGATTACGCTGAGCAATGACACATTCACCAGGACGAATGGGCAAGACTTGGTGGCCAGTGGTTTGGTGACGGTGACCAATCTACCGGCGGGGTTGACCGCTTCGATTGTGCAGAGTAATAGCGGCACGATGGCGGTGGTGACGCTGTTGAATTTGGCAAATCCACACGTGGCGAGTAACTCGGTTTTCAATCTTGGATTTAACTTCCAACCGGCCGCCTTTACATTTGGCGCGGGTGTGGTGAACGCTAGTGTCACCAATTTAATTGTGCAATTCTTCAACCCAGTCACCACCGCCGGATTCACAGCGAATCCGACGAATGGCGTGGTGCCGTTTGCAGTGACGTTCACGGATACTTCGGTCAATTCGGTTTCGAATGCGTGGAGCTTTGGTGATGGTGGGACGTCGAATGTGCTACCCGGCAATGTCACGTATACCTATACCAACGCCGGTGTGTACACGGTGCAATTGACGGCGAGCGGTTTATCCAGCAATGTGGTGAACACGCAAAACGCATTGATTACCGCAGTGAATTTGGCGGGGATAACGGCGAGTAATAATGGGCCGGTGTGCGTGGGATCGACCTTGAATCTCACGGCGTCAACGCTTGCCGGAGCGAGCTACAGTTGGAGCGGGCCGAATGGTTTTAGCTCGGCCAGCCAGAATCCTTCGATTCCCGGTGTGACGGCCGCCGCCGCCGGAACCTACCAATTGATTACCAGTATTTACGGTTCGAGCACGACCAACACGACGATCGCCGCCGTGAACACCCACTCAGCGGATCCGACCTCGGCTTCGGCGAGTGTGAATCCAATTTGCTCCGGTGGCTCCACGCTCTTAACGCTGAGCGGTGGTGGCGGTGGCACTGGTGAGATTATCCATTGGTACACGGGCTCGTGCGACGGCACGGCAGTTGGAATCGGTAATGGTTTGAGTGTCAGCCCGACTGTGACAACGACTTACTACGGACTCTATGAGAACTCGACTCCGTGCAGCTATACCTCCGGTTGTGCAACGGTCACGGTCACGGTGAATACCGGTGCCGCGCTGGGGAGTTCGCCAACCAATCTGACAACTTGTGCCGGCGCGATTGCGACTTTCACGGCGAGTGCGAGCGGTAGCCCGACGCCGAGCGTGCAATGGTCGTCGAGTTCGGATGGAATTAGTTGGACGCCGATTTCTAATGCGACGAACTTGAGTTACACCGTGACGGTGCTCTCGAGTATGCAAGGGTATCAATATCGGGCGGCGTTTAGTAACAACTGCGGAACGACGGTTTATTCGGGAGTGGCCACGCAAACGGTGACGCTCGGTGCGTTGGTGGTGACACCGGCGACAAACAACGTCAGTTTGGTGGCGGTGGGTGCGACGAATGTGGTGGATTTTGCGATTACGAACACGGCGTGCGGCCAGTTGAATATTGCCGTGACGAATTTGAGTCTGGGAGTCGGGTTTGATTTGGTTGCCACGAATAAGATTACGCTCGCGGGCTATGCCGGTACGAATCTGACAATTTTGAATTTTGCGCCGCAGTCGAGTGCGGCGGTGACGAATGCCGTGGTGTTCCTCAGTGATGGCGGAGTCGCAACGAATTGGATGACCGGCGTGGGTTCTGATCAAGCGGTGGCAAGTTTCATAGCGACTCCAACTAATGGTCCAGCACTGTTGACCGTGACGTTTACCGATGTTAGCAGCGGATCGATTACGAATTGGGTTTGGGATTTTGGTGATAGTAATACCAGTAATCTGTGGGTCTCAACCTACACGAACAGCCTCGTGCATACATATTCGCAAGCTCTCAGCACCAACCTCGCAATCTTGACGGTGAGCTGGAATGGAGGTTCGGCGAGTGCGACGAATACGATTATTGTTTTTGATTCCGTACCGACCATTAGTCAGTCACCCATCAGTTCGACGGTTTGCACCGGAAGCCCGGCGCTATTCTCCGTGACCGTCGGTGGTTCTAACTTGGTTTACCAATGGCAGCGTGCGAGTACGAATCTCACGAATAGCGGATATTATTCTGGGGTCAACAGCGCGAGTCTGACAATCAATTCGGTGTCGATTAGTGACACGGATAACTACCGGTGCGTGGTCGGTAATGACGGCGGCACCACAAATTCGGAAGCTGCGAGTTTGTCAGCTTACGTTGCACCGGCGGCAGCGGGAGTGATTACCGGTTTGAGCACGGTTTGCTCGAACGAGAGCGGTGTGGCGTATTCGATTGCGGCGGTGCCTAATGCGGATGGTTATATCTGGTCGTTGCCAGTAGGTGCTTCTGCGACTGGATTAGGCTCGACGAGTATCACGGTAAATTGGGGTGGCACCGGTGGCAGTGTAACGGTGACGCCGACGAATCATTGCGGATTCACCGGGGCGTCAATGACTTTACTGGTGACAGTACGGAGTGCACCGGGAGCAGCGGTGGCGGCGATTGGCTCGACCACAGTTTGTTCAAATGCGAACGGGGTTGCATATTCCATTACCGGTGGCAGCGGAGCGGATAGTTATGTTTGGACGGTACCGGTGGGAGCTTCCGTGGCGACGGGTCAAGGAACCACAAACATTACGGTGAACTGGCAGACGGCGAGCTCGGGACAAATCACGGCAACGCCGACGAATAATTGCGGATTCACTGGGGCACCGGCGACTTGGAGTGTGACGGTGAATGGCGCGCCGGGCGCGGCCGGAGCGATTACTGGTTCGAGCACGGTCTGTGCCGGAACTTCGAATGTGGTATATTCGATCGCCGGAGTTAGTTTGGCGACTGGTTACAATTGGACATTACCGGTGGGTGCGAATTTTGCGAGTGGGCAGGGAACCACGAACATCACAGTGAACTGGGGAGCAACTTCCGGGAGCGTGTCTGTCACGCCGACGAACAATTGCGGGTTTACCGGAACGGCGACGAACTTATTGGTAACGGTGATGCCATTACCGGTGGGCGGCGCGGCACTCGCGAGTCCGAGTGTTATTTGTACCGGTACTAGCACGATGGTCTTCTTGACGGGATATACGGGCGCGATTTCCGATTGGCAAAAATCGCCGAATGGTTCGAATACTTGGTCAAGCGTTGGTTCGACGGCGAATCCATTATCCACCGGTAATCTGAATACAACGAACACGGTCTATTACCGTGCCTTGGTCACAAGCGGTTCGTGTGGGAGTTCAAATTCCAGTGTGGCGAGCGTTGCAGTTCAGCAATGTGTGACTTGGTACGTGCCGTTTGATCAGAGCGGGACTACGAATAACAATAACACTTTCCCCTCGCTCACCAATGCGGTGACTTCGGCCAAAGTTTTGGATGGTGACACAATTGTGCTGAACACGAATTTCTGGACGGAGTGCGGGATTGTGGTGACTAAATCCATCAAGATTACCGGGTTGGGAATGACCAATACCATCTTGCAAGGTGCGACCACGCGGAGCAATGCGGCAAATCGGGTGTTCCAGATGAATAACGCCGCCAAGAGTGCGGCCATCCAGAACATGACCATTCAATACGGATATGTCGCAACCAATGCGAATTATTCCTATGGTGGGTCGGCTTTGCTGAATAGCGCCGGGACGGCCACGGTGCAGAACTGTGTCATTCAATATAACGATTACTATGCACCCAATGGCGCGTATAGTGGTGCTCCGCTTGGGCAGTATTCCTCTGCTGGGAATGCGCTGATTATCAGCAACTGTCTGGTGGCCAATAACACAGCGAGTCCGACGAATCAGGTGTTTGCCGGTGGTGCGGTGTACATTGGGAATGGGGCTTTGTTGGTGGATAGCTCCTGTTTCACTGGGCACTCTGTTAATGCCGGTGGTGGAGCTATCTTTGCTTCGCTAAGTACAAACTATTTTATCATCCGGAACTCGACGTTCTATGGGAATCGATGCGGTGCGAACGGAATTATCACTTGGACCGGCGTTGGTGGAGCAACGGGTTTTGTCTACAATTCCACGATCTACTCGAATATTACGCCCTATGGTGCGGTTAATGTCCTTTCGTCAAATTTTTATGTGATTAGTTCGATTCTTGCGAGTAATAACAATGCGGGAGGGTCTGAACAAGAATTGTACGTTAATGCCGGGACGATTACTATTTCCAATAGCTTGGTGCAAAGTCTCGTTGCTAGTTATGGGCTGCCCTTAGTGCGCTGGACTGGTAGTAATCTGAGCAATCAAGTGCCACAATTGGTGCCAACGCCGGCGTACAATGGCGGAGACACTCCGACGCTGGCGTTGCTATTTAATAGTCCATGTATCAACGCCGGTGCGAATCCATTGAATCTGGCGTGGGATCAGCGGGGTGCGGGTTTCGCCCGGATTCGAAATTTGGGTGGTCAACCTTCGATGGGGGCGTATGAATATGGATCGGCTGATCTTACTTACAGTGGGACGAGTTTCATCGAGCAGATGCCGCAGAATGTCGGAGTCATCGCCAACTCCTTAATTGTGACTTTGGCTGGTGACACCTTGAATCTCGGTGACACCTTGAATCTATTGGATTTTGGTTATGCCACGGTAAGTAATGTGCCACCCGGTTTGACCGCGTCGATCATCCAAAGCAATAACGGGACCATGGCGGTAATCGAGTTGACCGGCAACGTCACCGCCAGCGACGCCAGTAACTCAATTCACAATCTAGCCGTTTCCTTCCTAGATTATGCCTTTGCTTCGAGTATTTCTCCGAACGGCAGTCCGGTGCCGACCGTCGTGAATGCCACAGTCACAAATTTGAATGTGATTTTTTATGATGGGGTTGCGAGTGGGGCATTGACTTACAGTGCGACGAATTTTATTGAAGACATCACTTGGAATGACGGACGCATTGCCACGACGAATACGATTGCACTGACCGGTGACGGGTTTAACGCTGCCAATGGTGAAAATCTCGTGAGTAGTCTGAAGGTAACCGCCGGTAACGTTCCGGCGGGATTGTCAGCAAATGTGGTGGTTGTGAATAGCAACAATGCGAACGTGTATTTTAGCGGTTTCGCGATTTCCAACTCGGCGGCTGACAGTGTTGGGAATGTCGTGCTGACATTTAATAATTCAGCTTTTAACGGGATGAATGCAGCGGTCATTACAAACGCAACGATGACCAATGGCATTACTTTCTATAATCCCTCCAGCAATGTGCAGCTGAGTTATAGCGGAGCGACATATTATGAGGCGGCGGCAAATGACGGGAGTATTTCAAATACACTGACGATTACGTTGACGAATGATCATTTCCAAACTCCGCCGGGCAATGGGGACTTTGTCAGTAATGGCTGGGTGCAGGTTTCTTATTTGCCGAACAATCTGAAGGCAGTGCTCATGCTGGCAGATTCCACGCACATTACCGCCGCGCTCACCGGTAACGCACTGTTGCACGATAGCGCGAACAATGTCAGCAATCTCACCTTCGCTTTCCAGAACGCGGCATTCCACAATACGCCGGCGGCTTCGGTGACGAACTTCACGGTTTCAAACTTGGGGATTTCCTTCATTAATCCGGTGGTGACCTATAGCGGAACAATCTTTACCGGCGGTTGGCAGAATGACGGGAGCATTGGTAACTCGCTGACGCTGACGTTGGTGGGCGATATGTTTGGCGGGACGAATGGCGAAGATTTTGCGGCGAGCGGGAAGGCGACGCCAGCGTTTGTGCCGACTGGGTTGACGGCGAGTGTGGTGCGAGTCTCGAATACACAACTGACCTTCTCGTTGGTGGGCGATGCCGTAAATCACTTAACGGCTAATAGCATCAGCAATCTCGGGTTGACGCTGGGCGATACAGCGTTTGCGATGGGGAATTCCGGATTGGTTTCCAATGGCAGCGTCAACAATCTGCAAGTGCAATTTGTTGCCGCCTCACTACCAACGAACTACTGGGTATCTGATTCGCTTGGCAGTGACGTCACCGGCGACGGTTCACAGGCGAACCCGTGGAAGAGTATTTACCACGCGCTTAATTCACTTCCGTCAGCGCGGAGCAATACCTTTGACACGATTAACATCATGGCGGGAACCTACCGCGAAACGAACTGTGTCATTCCGAAGATTGTTTATCTCAAGGGCGCTGGGATGAGTAATACCTTTGTACAATCGCAGGCGGCATATGGATCGGCGACCAACACGGTCAAGATGTTTATCATGTCGTATAGCGCGATGCTGAGCGATATGACACTGCGGTATGGGTATTCAACTAACAACAGTGGTTCCGCCATCAGTATCACGTCGCAGAATGCGATTTTCCAGCGAGTGAACGTGATTAGTAATTTGTGTTCAGCGCTTAACGGCTATGCCGGTGGGGCGTTGTATTTTTCTGGAACTGGCTTAATGACACTGCGCGATAGTCTCATCCAAAACAACTCCTGTACGGTGACTGGAACAGCCGGTTTGTTGGTTTACAATACACCGGCGAGTCTCTTTGTCTCGAATTGCGTCTTTACCGGTAACCAGGCCGACAACGGAGCGGGTGGAGCGCAATGCAATGCGACTTTGGCGACGATTGTGGATTCGACTTTCTCGAGCAACAGTACGGTGGGGGCGGGTAACAGTAGCATCGGGGGCGGGTTATATCTGTCGGGATTGTCCAGCACGACAGTCGTGCAGCGGTGCAGTGTCTTTAATAACACATCCGGGAATACTGGTGGCGGTATGTACCTCGAAGGCCTCGTCTCCGTGATTGACTCTACGGTGTACGGCAATCAGGCGACCTATAACGGTGGCGGAATTGCTTTTGTCGGAAGCGGAACCACTGGATTAGTTTATAACTCTACAATTGTCAGCAATAGCGTGACGGGCGTAGCGGGGAGTGGGGCCGCTGGCGTTGGCGGCGGTGGGATTTACAATAAAAATGATACGGTGACTTTGTTCAGTACGATTGTGGCTGGGAATAGTGCGTTGTTGAATGGTCCAGATTTAGGCGGAAGTGCGTTCACCGACGGCAGAAAATGTCTAATTGGTAACAATATGCAGACAAACGCCGTCGTCGTGGCATTTGTAGCTGGTCTGCCGAATGTGAACGGAAGTTATGTCGGGACAACCAATGCGCCGGTGGCGGCGAATGTATTACCATTGGCAAATAATGGCGGATTAACGCTCACATGTGCGTTGCAAACGAACAGTCTGGCGGTGGACCATGGCACGAATATTCTGAACTTGGCGACCGACCAACGCGGAGTGGGCTACGTGCGGACTCGTGGGATTGCGACGGATATCGGGGCGTATGAGTTAGGTGCCGGCACGGTGCTGAGCTACAGCACGAATCGCTTTAGCGAGTTAGTGCCACCGAACACCGGTGGGATTGATAATTCGCAACCGCTCGTCATCACGCTGACCGGTGATACGTTCACCGGTACGAATGGTGAGGATTATGTGGCAGCCGGTCTGGTGACACCGACGAATGTTCCGAGCGGTTTGGTGGTGGCTTTGGTGCAGAGCAAAAACACCACGCTGGTGAGCACCTGGAGTGGGTCGGCTATTTCGAATCAAGTCGTCAACTCAGTGGCAAATCTCGGCTTCACCTTCCAGAGTGGGGCATTCAATCTTGGATATGCATCGCAGGTGATTAACTCGGCGGTGACCAATCTGGCGATTGTCTTCTCGAATGAGGTTCTGAATGCAAATTTCACGGCGAGTGCGACGACGAATCAAGCGCCGTTTACGGTGACGTTCACCGACACCACGACCGGCGGGACGCCGACGAATTGGGCGTGGACATTTGGCGATGGAAGCGCGCCGACGAATACTGTAACCGGCGGTGTGACTCATACCTACACCACCGGTGGAGTTTATTCGGTGACGTTAGTGGTGAGCGATGCGTTGGCGATTGGTACGAATACCCAAACGGGCTTGATTGTGGTGACCACACCACCGGTGGCGATTTTCAGTGCGAGCGTGACGAATGGACCGGAGCCGTTGGTGGTGACGTTCACGGATAGCAGCACCGGCACGATTACAAATCGGTATTGGGATTTTGGTGATACGGCGACGACAAACACGACTGCGACGAGTGTGGTGCATTCCTACACGAATCCGAATAGCACGAATATGGTGACCTTGACGACGACTGGTCCGGGTGGGACGAGTAGCACTTCCGAAGTCATCGTGGTTCGGGCTGCGCTACCGATCATCACTCAATCACCGGTACCGGTCATGGTTTGTTTGAGTAATTCGGCAGTCTTTACGATTACCGCCAGCGGCGCGGCGAGTTACCAATGGCAGCAAGGGATTGCCAATCTGAGCGATGGTGGCGAGTTCAGCGGAACGGCGACGGCAAATCTCACAATTAATCCGGCGACCGGTGTGGATGCGGCGAACTATCGGTGCATTGTTTACAACAGCACCGGTGATAGCGTGACTTCGGCGCCGGCGAGTCTGACGGTGAACAATGTGATTGCCTCGGTGGTGGTGACAGCGAGTCCGGGGTTGACGAACTGCTCCGGTACCTCAGTGACGTTCACGGCGAACCCCGTGAATCCGGGTTTGGCTCCGAGCTACACGTGGAAGACGAATGGGTTGGTGATTGCTGGGAATAGCAGTGCGAGCTTTAGCTTCACACCGGTCAATGGAGACACGGTGGATTGTCAATTAAGTTCGAGTGAGGCGTGTCTCGCGCCGACGCCGGCGACTGCGCCGACGTTGACGAATGTGGTGAACTCCTGTGTAAGCGGGAACACGTGGTACGTACCGGTGGATTTGACCGGTACTACAAACAATCACAATACCTTCCCATCTCTGACCAATGCCGTGACGAGTTCTTCAGTTAATGATGGTGACACGATTGTGCTGAATACCAATCTCTGGACGGAGTGCGGAATTGTGGTGACTAAATCCCTCAGGATTACCGGGTTGGGTATGACCAATACTATCTTGCAAGGTGCGACCACGCGGAGCAACGCGGCGACTCGTGTCTTCCAGATGAATAACGCCGCCAAGAGTCTGACCATTCAAAATATGACCATCCAATATGGCTACATATTGACCAATGCTAGCTACAATCTCGCTGGGTCGGCCTTGCTCAACTACGCCGGGACGGCCACGCTGCAGAACTGTGTCATTCAGTATAACGATTACTACTCGGTGATGACAAACCAGCAATATACTGGAGCCGCGATTTCGCAGTCTACAACCCCGGGGAATGCGCTGATTATCAGTAACTGTATTGTAGCGAATAATACGGCGAACCCCACGAATGTGCTGATGCAAGGTGGTGCGGTGTATCTTGGGAATGGTTCCTTGCTGGTGGATAGCTCGTATTTCACCGGGCATAGTGCTGCAGGGGGTGGTAGCGGTGGCGCGATTTTTTCATCTAATTCTACAAACTATTTTATCATCCGGAATTCGACGTTCTACAGGAATAAAGCTTATAATGTAGGAGGTGCGATTTACTATACCGGAAGTATCACCGGATTGGTTTACAATTGCACGATTGTCTCAAACATTGCGCCTTACGGTGGCGCAATTTGTCCCGGTGCGAATTTATTGGTCGTTAGTTCCATCATCGCCAGCAATATGACCCCCATCGGGACTCTCAGCGAGTACTTTGGAGGTTCGTATATTACATTCTCTAACAGTCTCGTGATGAGTCTCACCGGTAATAATGGCACTCCGGTCTGGCTGGGGAATAATATTATGAACACCCCGCCGATGATTTTGCCGCCGGCGTATAACGGTGGAGATACTCCGACGATGGCATTGCAGGCGGGTAGTCCGGCAATCGATGCAGGAGCAAATCCGTCAGGCTTTGCTTACGACCAGCGTGGGCCGGGTTTTGTGCGAGTTCGCGGTTCGGCGGCAGATATTGGAGCGTACGAATCGGGGAGCGGTTTCCTCACCTACAGCACGAATCTCTTTAAAGAATCGATGCCGGCGAACGCTGGTGCGATTGATAACTCTCAGCCGGTGGTGATTACGCTCAGCGGCGATACGTTTACCGGGGCAGACGGCAGTCAGTTAACTAATAATGTGGTGGTGAGCAATCTGCCGTCCGGGCTGACGGTTTCAATGGTGCGGAGTAATAACGGCACGCTAGCCGTGGTTACATTGCTAGGGAATGCGGCGCCAAGCACGGCGAATGCTTCAGTGTACAACCTTGGATTTGCCTTCCAAAACGGTGCCTTCACTCTAGGGTCGTCCGCAGTCATTAGTAATGCCACTGTTTCGAATCTGGTAGTGGAATTCTTTGATCTGCCGGTGGGGACGTTGACTTACAGCGGGACGAATTTCAACGAGGATGCGAACTGGAACGATGGCCGGATTGATAACAGCGCGCCGGTGCAAATCGTGCTGACGGGTAATGATGTGTTTACCGGTGTGAATGGGGCGGATTTTGTGGCGGCCGGATTAGTGGCAACGTCCAATGTGCCGGCCGGTTTGACAGCACTGGTCACGCGAATGAGTAGCACTAATGTTCAGGTGACCTTCACTGGTAAGGCGCTGGCGCATGCTGCGGTGAATAGTGTCGCGAATCTCGGACTGGCTTTCCAAAATGGGGCGTTCCGGGATGGTAGCGCGGCTGCGATTACTAATCACACCGTAAATAATCTGAGTATTACATTTATAGATCCGACCACAAATGCGGCGCTCAATTACAGTGGAACCATCTTTTATGGGGCAAGCGCATTCAACAATTGGGGCGGATCGAGCGGTGTTGTCACGACGACGAATATTATTACGCTTTCTAATGGTGTTTTCAGCGGGACTAACGGGCAAGTGTTTGGCGGTGGTTGGTTGGTCGTGTCGAATTATCCATCGGGATTGACGCCTGTGATTATGCGGGTGGATGACCAGCATCTTGCGGCGACGCTGACCGGAACGGCGTCCGCTTACGCGAGTAGTAACAACGTCACGAATATGGCGTTTGCGTTCCAAGACGGTGGATTCTCTAACATTACGGCCGCTGTGGTGGCGGGTGCGGCGCGGTCAGACCTGACTGTTTTCTTTGCCGGACCGGTGGCGCAGAATATGACCGCGGCAGCGGTGCAAGGCACTCCGGTGAGTATTAACCTCAATATTTCTGACCCAGAAAAATACCAATGGCAGTTAGGTGCTACTGCTTGGTCAGGGGCGCATGGAACGGTCACGCAAATCGGCTGGCCATTCCAAGTTCAATACACACCGAATAATGGTTTTGTTGGGACAGACACGTTTACATTCCAAGCCAACGATGGAGTGTTGTATTCACAGATTGCGACCTGCACGGTCACGGTCGTTTCCAATACGGTGCCGCAGGTGTTTAACCAGACATTCCAAGTTAGTCCAAACCAAACTTCGCAAGTTTTCACGGTTTCGTGGTCTGATCCGGATTACGGCCAAGTAATGCATTTTATACTCGCATCCTCGACGAGTTCTGGAGTGCTGCTGACAAACAGTTTTGGCAGTGGCGGTTCATTCCAATACATACCGAATAACAACTTTACCGGAACGGATAGTTTTGTGTGGTCGGTAACGGATGGAGTAGGAACTTCGACGACTGCGACTGTCACGCTGAATGTCGGGCCATCGCAACCAGCAGGCGCGTCGCAAGTACTGGTGCTTTATAACGCAAACTACACCGGCGATGAGAACACCAACGGCGTGCAGGATTCTCTGGAAGTGGCGCAGTACTACATGACGCAACGTGGGATTCCGACGAACAACATCCTCGGTTTGAATTGCAGTCGGACGACTTATTATGCGACGAATGAATTTGCCGCATTCAATAGCGAGATTCTCACTCCCGTTAAAAACAAACTCGCGGCGCTTGGGCGGACCAATATTGCGATTATCGTTTCCTCCTACATGATGCCGTACGGAGTTCCGGTGTACGATCCTTATTCGTCGACGCCGTGGACAACGGCGAGTCTCGATTCTGAATTAGCGATTCCGTATCACTGGAATGCGAGTAACTGGGCGGTAGCCGGTGGTAGTCCTACGCATTATGCCTTTGATACTGCAAACCCGATTGCTGTGCCGAATCCGGGGTTTGTCAATGATCCAGTCCATTTCATCCCGGCTCAGAATCTACAATCCAGCTTAGGCACGAATATGTATTTGGTGAGTCGATTGGATGGTGCCGGTGGAGTGTTGAGGATTAAGGATTTAGTGGACGAAGCGTTGTACGCTGAACGATATGCTTACCCGACGAATGGCGCGTTTGCTGGTCCCGGCGGTGGACCAGCCTCCGGTAATATCTACGTGAACTCCGAGAATCGATTAGGTGTTGCCACCGATTATAATCTCTCGACGAATTCCTCAGTCATTACCGGTAATTGGAATGGCTATATTGATGTTGATGTCAACATTGCTTGGACAGAGCATTATGTCGGGCCGGCTGGTTTCACTTTGAAATGGCTGAAGACCAATCCGGTCATTGGATCCACGAATGCGGGTTTTTATGCGGATGGTAGTAGTGCGACCAACGCGCCTCGGGCGTTCATGTATTCCGGTTGGTATGCTTATAATACCTACAACGATGTTTGGGGTTGGTTACCAGGTTCAGTTGCGAGTGACTTGGATAGTGTATCGCTTTCGGCTAATCAATTCCGGCAAAGCGGGCGTTTTGTTCTGCCATTTGCGATCCAAGCTGTAGCTCACGGAGCTTCGTGCGTCGCCGGTGTATTGAATGAACCGTACACCATTGGCAATCCGATGCCCAACGTCCTCGTCTACTTCATGCTCAAAGGCTACAGCTGGGCAGAAGCGTCGGCGTATGCGAATTCATATTTAGCGTGGATGGCAGTCAGTATTGGTGATCCACTCTACACGCCGTTCCCGTCCGGCAAGCCGTTAGTGTATGACACGCAGGTTCCGACGATTGCCTCGGGTTATCCGTGGGTGAACTCGTTGGGTGCCACCGGTGTGGCGGTGAACGTGATGGTAAATAGCACAACGAACGCGCCGATGGTGGTCAATGCGGTGGTGCAATATGGAACGGACACCAGCTATACCAACGGAACATGCACGCTCGAAGGTTTCTATCGGCAACAACGCATCGTGTTCCCGATTTTAGATGGTGGGAAAACGTATCACTACCGATTGATTCTCACTTCACCGGTCGGAATTAGTAGCACCAATGGTGACTACACATTTGTCGCTCCGACAGAGACGGCGTTCACGAACAACGTGATTCCGGGTCTAGTGCGGATGCAGTACTTTGATACCGGTCCGGATGGAGTGGCTTATCATGGTTGCTACAACAACAACACTTTCTACATAGCTGCTGGCGGGACGTATCGTCCTGATTCAGGATTCAACTGGAAGACGACCACGAATACACTGGGTTATTTCCCGGCCTTGGGGGCTGCGAGTTACCTTTTTGCTGCACCGTCAAACACGTGGACGCGGTATACGGTGAACATTGCGGCGAGTTCGCTGTACAATTTGCAATTAACGTATGGTAACTTTGATCAGCTTAGCTCGTACTATGCACGCCCCGGCGGAACTTTCCACCTTGAGCAAGATGGTGTGAATGTGAGTGGGTCGATTGTGTTGAGCACCAATGTCGCAACGAATGCGGACACTTGGGCGACAGCGACGGTGAGTAATGTCCATCTGAGCACTGGTAAGCATATTCTCCGGATGGTCTATGACACGGATGGTGCAGCGCTAAACTATATGCAGTTTGATATGGTGACTAATCCGCCGGTGGCGAATTTCACGGCGAGCCCGACGAATGGCGCATCGCCATTAGCGGTGGCGTTCACGGATACCAGCACCGGCACGATTACGAACTGGGCGTGGAGCTTCGGTGATGGCGGCGCGACAAATATGTTCACCGGTGGGGTGAACTATTCCTATACCAGCAACGGCACCTACACGGTAATCCTGATGGCGACCGGACCGCTCGGTAGTAGCAGTAGCACGCAAGCGAATCTGATTGTTGTGGGTGGCGGTCTACCGCCGACGATTAGCACGAATCCAACTCCGGTGACGATTTGTGCCGGTAGTTCAGCGAGCTTCACTGTGGGTGCGACGGGCACTGGTTCATTGACGTACCAATGGCAACAGAGTGGCACGAATCTTGTAAACGGCGGCCACTTCACCGGTGTACTGACGACAAATCTGACAATTAACTCCGTCACCACCAACGATGCGGCGAATTATCTGTGCATCGTTAGCAACACCGGTGGCAGTGTGACTTCCGCCCCAGCTAGTCTGACAGTGAATCCGACTTCGGTGGGTGGCACGGCTTCGCCGACGGCTGGAGAGGTTTGCACTGGCAGTGGGACGACGATTACACTAGCGGGGAACACCGGTTCGATTGTGAAATGGCAATCGTCACCGGATAATTCGATTTGGTCGGACATCATTTCGACGGCGAATCCGTATACGACCGGTTCATTGACGGTCTCGGCGTATTTCCGGGCGGTGGTGCAGAGTGGTGTTTGTGGTACGGCGACTTCAACTCCGGCACTCGTTATCGTGGACTCCGCCGCGGTCGGCGGCACGGCCACCGTGGCAACGAATACAGTTTGCAGTGGTAACAGTACGACATTGTCGGCGGCCGGAGTTTCCGGTTCGGCATTCCAGTGGCAATCGTCGGTGGATAACGTGACCTTCACGAATCTGAGTGGAGCAAACACGTTGAGTGCGTCGACCGGTCCGTTGACGACGAACACGTATTTCCAACTGGTGGTGAGCAGTGGAGTTTGCGCGCCGGCGACCTCGACGGTGGTGGAAGTATTTGTGAATCTGGCGCCGGTGGTAACCGGTTCGCCGACGAACTTCACGGTCTGCGCCGGATTACCGGCAACGTTCCATGCGGATGCGAGTGGGATCCCGACACCGAGCGTGCAGTGGCAATCGAGCACGAACGGTGGCGTGAGCTGGTTTAACACGAGCAACGGAACGAACAAGACGTTGACGGTGGGGAATACGCCGGTGAGTCGCAATGGGCGATTGTACCAAGCGGTGTTCAATAATGCATGCGGGACGGTGACGACGACCAATGCGATTCTGACGGTAATTGGCGGGCAGTTGAGTGTCAGTCCGGCAACGAACTACTTCGGAGCTGTGGCGGTGGGGACGACCAATGACATTAGCTTCACAGTCACAAACCTCGGCTGTGGTTTGGTCAATGGCTCGCTCAGCAATGTGACCGCGCCCTTCTTGGGTGGCGGCACGAACGCGGTTCCGATTCCGGGTGGTACCGGCACGAATGCGACGGTGAGTTTTGCACCGGTCGTGGAAGGAGTCTTCACCAATGAACTGATCTTTACCGGTGACGGTGGAGATTCCACGAACTGGGTAATCGGGACGGGAGCAATTCCAGCCTCAGCCAGTTTCACTGCGGCTCCGACTAACGGACTGACGCCGTTGACAGTGACCTTCACCGACACTAGCACCGGGACGATTACGAATCGGTTTTGGAGTTTTGGCGACAGCGGCACGACGAATACGGTTTCCACGAATGTGGTTTATCAGTACACAACGCCGGGCACGAACACGATAATCTTGACGGTGAGCGGGCCGCTCGGTTCGAGTGTGAGTACGCAATTGAATTGGATTGTGGTGAACCCGGTGTTCCCACCGGCCATCACGCAGCAACCGGCGAGCACGAATCTGTGCGCCGGTGGCACGGTGAACTTCGCGGTGAGCGCGACGGGCACGCCACCGTTGTCGTACCAATGGCAGCAAGGCGGCACGAATCTCAGTGACATCGGTCACTTCAGTGGGACGGCGACCACGAATCTGACTATCGGCCCCGCTGCGACCGGCGACACCGGGAGCTATCAATGTATCGTTAGCAATGCTCAAGGCAGCGTGACTTCAATCGTCGTCAGCGCGAGTGTGACTGCACTGGCGACACCCGCGGTGACGGTTTCCGCGAGTCCCGGATTAACCAACTGCACTGGGACCTCGGTGACCTTCACGGCGAACCCGGTGAACGGTGGAAGTCCGAGTTATGTCTGGCGGACGAATGGCGTGGTGGTGGTTGGGAATAGCAGCGGCAGCTTGAACTACACTCCGGCTAACGGCGACACGGTGGATTGCCAATTAACTTCGACAGCGAACTGCGCTTCGCCGACCACGGCGACAGCACCGCAATTGACGCTGGTGGTGAGCGCCAATGTCACGCCGTCCGTCTCAGTCGCCGCGAGTCCGGGATTGACGAATTGTTTCGGAACTCCGGTGACCTTCACGGCAAGCCCGGTGAATGGCGGTAGCAGTCCGAGTTACGTCTGGAAGAAGAACGGCTCGACCGTCGGCACCAGCACGAACACCTATACAGATGCCGGTCTGAACTATGGCGACACGATTGATTGCCAACTGACCTCTAGTTTCGCTTGCGCTTCGCCGACGACGGCGAATGCTGTGACGTTAACACTGGTCATCGGGACTACCCCGGTCGTCACCGGTTCCCCGACCAACTTCACAGTTTGCGCCGGTGGCACAGCGGCCTTTGTGGCTGCGGCGAGCGGGAATCCGACTCCGACCGTGCAATGGCAAGCGAGCACGAACGGTGGAAGCAGTTGGTCGAATATCAGCAACGGGACGAACACGACCTTCAGCTTTAGTAATGTTGGATTGAATCGGAATGGGCGACTACTGCAGGCGGTGTTTAGTAATGCTTGCGGAACCGTTACCACGACTAATGCGTTATTAACGGTCGTTGGTGGGCAATTGAATGTGACGCCGGCGACGAACTACTTCGGCGCGGTGGTGGTCGGGACAACCAACCAAATCAGCTTTGTCGTGACCAACATTGGTTGCGGTGTCTTGAATGGAACACTCACGAATGTCACCGCCCCATTCTTTGGTGGTAGCACGAATATTGTGACGATTCCGGGTTATAGCGCCACCAATGGAACGGTCAGTTTTGCGCCGGTGGCGGTGGGCGACTTCACGAACGCGGTGATCTTTGCTAGCGACGGCGGGCTCTCGACGAACTGGGTGATTGGCGCGGGCGTGCTGGTTCCGGTGGCGAGTTTCACGGCAACCCCGACGAATGGCGCCGCGCCGTTGAGTGTCACCTTCACCGACACCAGTACCGGCACGATTACGAATCGGCATTGGAGTTTCGGGGATGGTGGAACGACGAATACCGTTTCCACGAATGTGGTGTATCAATATCTCTCGGCCGGTACCAACACGGTAACGTTGACAGCGAGCGGCCCCGGTGGAGTGAGTAGCAACTCCCAAACCATCGTCGTCGTTATTCCGCCGAGCATCGTGCAACCGCCGATCCCGGTGACCGTTTGCTCCGGTAGTCCGGCGAACTTCTACGTGAGCGCGGCCGGCACCGGTCCGTTGAGCTACCAATGGCAACAAGGCGGCACAAATCTCACTGACGCCGGTCACTTCACTGGGACGGCAACCACGAATCTGACGGTCAACCCCACTGCGACCGGCGATGCGGCAAACTATCGGTGCATCGTCAGTAACAGCGGAGGTAGCGTGACTTCGACGGTGGCTAGTCTCACGGTAGTGGATTATCCGAGCCCGGCGGGAACTCCGGTGGGCTTGAGCACGGTCTGCTCGAATGCGACCGGTGTGACGTATGTCATCTCAGCAGTGAGCGGCGCGACGGGCTACAACTGGACGGTGCCGTTCGGAGCTTTGATTACCAGCGGCCAAGGCACGACGAATATCACGGTGAGCTTTGGCACAGCGGCGAGCGGTTCGGTGCAAGTGACGCCGACGAATAGCTGTTTCAATGGCGTGACCGGGAACTTGAACGTGACGGTGAACGCGAATGTCACGCCGGCGGTGACGGTCGCCGCAAGCCCGGGGTTGACGAATTGCTCCGGCACTTCCGTGACTTTCACAGCGAACCCGGTGAACGGCGGCGGCAGTCCGAGTTACATCTGGAAGAAGAACGGTTCGGTCGTCGGCATCAGCACGAACTTCTACACGACTTCCAGTCTGAACAATGGCGACACGATTGATTGCCAACTGACTTCCAGCGCCACCTGCGTCACCTCAGCCACTGCGAATGCGCCGACGTTGACGGTGGTCGTGAACAGCGCGCCGGTGATTACGATCAACCCATCGAGCACCAATATCTGTGCAGAAGCGTTGGCGAGTTTCTCGGCGAGCGCCAGTGGAGCACCGGTGCCGACGGTGCAATGGTCGGAGAGTACCGATAGCGGCGTTTCGTGGAATCCGCTGCCCGGCGAAACTAATTTGATCTACAGCATTTTGGCGAATGCCGGAAGCGATGGGAATCAATATCGGGCGGTGTTCAGTAACGCGTGCGGCACGGCGACTTCCACTAACGCGGCTTTGGCAGTGACGTTTGGCCAATTGGTGGTCACACCGTTGACGAATGTCGTGGGAGCGGTTACCACTGGCGCGACGGCGAATGTCAGCTTTACGGTGACCAACACCGCCTGCGGTCAATTGACAGTTGCGGTGACCAATCTGAATCTGAACGCGGCCTTCACGTTGGTTTCGACCAATCTCTTCACCTTGTCCGGCTACGCGGGAACGAATGTAACGTTACACTTCGCGCCGCTCACGGAAACCAGTTTCACAAATGCGATTGTCGTCGCGAGTGCGGATGGTGGCCTCTCCACGAACTGGATGACCGGCCTCGGCTCGAGTCAACCGGTGGCGAGTTTTACCGCGACACCGACGAATGGTCCGGTATCGTTGACTGTGACGTTCACGGATACTAGCACCGGCACGATTACGAATCGGCATTGGAGTTTTGGAGATGGCGGCACGACGAATACCGCTGCGACCAATGTGGTGTATCAATACCTCTCCGCCGGCACAAATGTCGCGAGCTTGACGGCGAGTGGCCCTGGCGGTGCGACGAGTAATTCGCAAACGATTGTGGTCTTCAACGCGATTCCGACGATCAGCCAACAACCGGTGAGTGCGACCAATTGTGCTGGAACCACGGCGAACTTCAAGTTGAGTGCCAGCGGCGTGAACTTGAGTTACCAATGGCAATCGGCCAGCACG
>Ga0118677_10001447_pt1 | contig 50338 bp, 47 predicted proteins | sample AliMusrvi5mmetaG_FD_86154 | JGI IMG/M metagenome (GOLD analysis project Ga0118677, IMG submission 86154) | reverse complement strand
GACGAAACGGGAGTATTCCGGTTACGTATAACGTCCTCTATCTCACCGCGCGCACCAGAGTGCAATCGGACATCTGACGGTGCTTCGGTGGAGCGGTCACCGGTTATAACGAACTGATAATCTTCTTTGCCAACTCATTGATGACACTGTAGTGGACTTCTACGCCGTCACGCTTGCCATCGATTATCCCCTTGTTCTTAAGCAGCGCCAGATGCTGTGAAACCGTCGCCTGGGGAAGTCCGAGGCATTCCCAGATATGTTTTACGTTGCACTCCTGCGTACAGAGCCCCGCAACTATCTTGAGACGGATCGGGTGGCCGAGCACCTTCAGCACATCGGCTTCGGTGGTGAAATTCTTTTGTTTATCAAACGCCATGATTCCGGCTCCCGTAGAATGCGGAATGTTTTCTTCGCACTTTTTTGATTATCATATATATGGAATTTGTGCTCGTCAATTAAAAACTGGACATTTAAAACTGGACGTCACGGTCAGGTGTGAACGGGCGCCATTTCAGCCATAGAGTTGTCTGCTCAGGTGGCAGGCGGCGGTGTGACCGTCTGCATATTCGACCAAAGCCGGAACTTCGCGGTGGCAGCGTTCGACAGCATGACGGCAGCGGGGGTGAAAGCGGCATCCGGGTGGGATCGACAGGGGGGACGGCAGGTCATCCCGTAACAGTTCGCCTTTTGAAACGATCGACGACTGCACTCCGGGAATGGCGGCGATGAGAGCCTCTGTATACGGATGGCGGCAGCGGCGGAATAATTCCGCTGCGGGGCCGCATTCGACAATCGCTCCAAGGTACATGATAATAATCCGGTCGCAGATATGGCGCAACACCAGTAAGTTGTGCGAAACCATTATCATTGACAGCGAGAAGTCCTGTTTCATTTGCAGCAGGATATTGATTATCTGGGCTTGTATGGAAATATCGAGTGACGAAACCGGTTCATCGGCGATCAGGATTTCCGGAGAAGCGGCCAGGGCACGGGCAATACCGATGCGTTGGCGCTGCCCTCCCGAAAATTCATCGGGAAAACGGTTAACGGCGTTGCCGTCCAATCCCACTGCTGCAATGAGGCGAGAGAGTTCCTCTCGTCGCTGCGGATCTGCCATTCCGGCGATTTTGAGCGGTTCCGAGATGCTGTCGCCAATCCGCATACGCGGGTTAAGGGAGGAAAAGGGGTCCTGAAAGATCATCTGGGTTCTGCGCCTGAACTCCGTCCGGTCGTTTTTGGCAAGCTGCGATAACGGCGTGCCTTTGAAAAGCACACTGCCTGCATCGGGCGTCAGAAGGCCGGCCATAACTTTTGCCAGCGTTGACTTGCCACAGCCGGATTCACCGGCAATACCGAGTGTTTCGCCGGTTGCCAGCTGCAATGAGACCCGGTCGAGCGCGGTCAAAACCGCGTGCGCATGTCCCGGTGCGGAAATCCTGAACGTTTTATACAATTCGACTGCGGTGAGAATAGGAACCGTGGTCATGAAGGTTTCCAACAACGAAGAAAGTGTGCAGGAGCAATCTCGCGCAGCTCCTGTGGTTCGGTACGGCACCCGCCATCCGCAAACGGGCAGCGTTCGGCAAAACAGCAACCACCGTCCGACGTTCCCCGGATATTCAATTGACCAGTCACGGTGGGCAGAGGCTTGCCCGGTTCGGCATATTGCGGCAGAGACGCCAGGAGCGCCTCTGTGTACGGGTGTCGCGGTGATGCCAGGAGTTCTCCCGTTGGCGCTGATTCGACAATCTGACCGGCATACATAACCGCCGTATGGTCGGCACGTTCGGAAACGATTCCCAGGTCATGGGTAATCAGCAGCATCGACAGTCCACCGGACCTTCTCCGTGCATCCAGCAGTTCCAGTATCTGCGCCTGTATGGTGACATCCAGCGCGGTTGTCGGTTCATCGGCGATCAGCAGTGACGGGCGGCATGCCAGGGCCATGGCAATCATGACCCGCTGCCTCATCCCGCCGCTCAACTGGTGTGGGTAGTCGCGCATTCGATTGCTCGCCGAGGGGATGCCGACGTCTGTCAGCAGTTCGATGCTTCGTTCCCGGGCATCTTGCCGGGACAGCCCCATATGCAGAATCAGCGGTTCGCAGAGCTGATCGGAAATACGCAGAACCGGATTCAGCGAGGTCATCGGCTCCTGGAAAACCATTGAAATCCGTCGTCCCCGGATCTTCCGCAGTTCCTCGTCCGGAAGCGTCAGCAGATTTTGTCCCTCGAAAATAATCTCGCCGGAGCTGATGCGTCCGGGGGGGGGCACAAGCCGCATGATCGAAAGGGCGGTCATGCTTTTGCCCGACCCGGATTCCCCGACAAGCGCCAGTACGGACCCGGCGGCAAGAGAAAGAGAAATTCCCCGGACAGCATGGAAGACGTTTTTCTCAGTCGGGAAAGAGACATGCAGGTTGTGTAGTGAAAGCAGTTCCGTCACGTGAATCTCGCAGACAATTTAGTTCGATTAGCAAATACTGACAAGATAATTACATACGCAGCAGCTATGTCCGTTTATTACGGACCATGTACGGTTTACCATACAGCATGGGCGCCAAATTGTGCAATAATGATCTTTAGTCACCCTGTCCGGAATATGCGGGTAATCAAAAAAATTGACACAACGCTCCATTATGTGGTTCTATCCTCAGGTTTTGCGGCCACGGTATCGAATGGGCATAATTATCCTTCTGACGCTGGCAACGATTGTTTTGTCGTGGCCGGGGGGGAACCGGATAAATGCGGCTGTTCTGGATGAAACCATCCGGATTGCCATTGTTAAATCAGCCTCCGAAGTGACGGTTGCCGGTGACGGACTTCTTGTCACGAATGAGGCGGGTGATCCGGTGGTGGTGTCTCTGCCTGTTACGGTGAGGGTTGGCAAGGATGGATTGCAGGTTGAAGGGAAGCCGTTCCGGCGGCTTTCGTTCTCTTCTTCCTCGGTGCTGTACGTGAACAATAAGCCGTACCGGGGACTGGCAGAGTTGTCCGTGGCCGACAACGGCATTCTGGTGATAAACCAGCTGCCGCTTGAGGAATATCTGGTCGGACTGATAAATTGCGAGATTTCTTCCGCGTGGCCGATTGAAGCGGTAAAGGCCCAGGCGATCATTGCCAGGACCTATGCGATATATAGAAAAATGGCGCGAACCGGTTTTCCGTATCACATGGAGTCGTCAGTCATTGACCAGGTGTACGAAGGATGTCTTATCGAAGACAGTCGTGCCCGCCGAGCGGTCCTTGAGACCGAAGGCGAGGTGCTGTCCTTCGGTGGTGCGGTCATTCAGGCGTTTTATCACTCCAGTTGCGGCGGTCGGACCGAAGCCTCCGAGAATGTCTGGGGCACTTCCTTGCCGTATCTGAAGGGTGTCGAATGCCAGTACTGTCTGACTTCTCCGGCGAGCACGGCGTGGGAGTGCAAGATCGCTCTCAAGGAGATCGAAGAGCGTCTGCGGACGGCCGGGTATACTGTGTCGGGCCTGTATGACGTCAAGCCGGGGCCGCTCAATTTCCGTGGCCGGCTGAAGCAGGTCATTCTGCTTGCCTCCAAGGGAAGTGTCACGATCAGCGGGGAACAGTTTCGTAAGGCGATTGGGTATGGTGTCATAAAGAGTACCCGTTTTACCGTGAAAAACGCAAAAAATGAAATCAGCTTCTCCGGAAGCGGCAATGGGCATGGCGTCGGGTTGTGCCAATGGGGCGCCAAGCAGCGGGCGCTTGACGGGTTCGGTTCAGGAGAGATACTCTCCTACTATTACCCCGGTACCGAGTTGAAAAAGCTCTCTGATATTCGTTGACTTTAAGGTAGGACGCCGGGATCGCATGCTCGTCGAGGATTTTACATTTGATCTGCCGGACGGTTTGATCGCCCGTCACCCGGCTGAAAAACGGGACGGCTCACGGTTAATGCTGCTTGACCGTACGTCGGGGGTAATTACGGAGGATCTGTTCAGTAACCTCCCGACCTGCCTGCGACCGGGCGATCTGCTGGTTATGAACGACACACGTGTCATTCCGGCCCGCCTGTTCGGCTGCAAATCAACCGGCGGCAAGGTGGAAATTTTTTTGGTGCGCCGCCTAGCCGGTGGTAAAGAACAATGGGAATGTCTGCTCAGGTCGTCGAAGAAATTTCGGGAGGGACAGAGCGTTCTGCTGGAGTCCGGCATGACTGCCGTGGTACTCTTTCGCATGGAAGCCGACAGCTGGCTGATTGAATTTTCCGGAAACGAGCCGTTTGCCGTCTGGCTGGAGCGTGAGGGGCACATTCCGTTGCCCCCCTATCTGCAACGGGGTGACTCTCCGGGAGATCGTGAACGTTACCAGACGGTTGTTGCGCGGGAACCGGGAGCGGTTGCCGCACCGACTGCCGGTCTTCACTTCACGCATGAACTGCTGGCCCGGTTGGCGGTAAACGGAATCGAAACGACCTTTGTAACGCTGCATACCGGGCTGGGAACGTTTCAGCCGGTGCGTGTCGAGCGCGTCGAGGAACATCGGATACACACGGAGCGCTATGTAATTTCTCCCGATGCTGCCGAGGCGGTCATCAGGACAAAAGCAGCGGGTGGCCGGGTTATAGCGGTCGGAACCACATCAGCCAGAACGTTGGAATATTCGGCGCAACAGACGGGGCACGTCGGCGCCGGTAGCGGTGAAGCGGATATTTTTATCTATCCCGGTTATCATTTTAACGTTATTGACGCTCTGATCACCAATTTTCACCTGCCGGAATCGACGCTTCTGATGCTCGTCTCCGCGCTTGCCGGACGCGAACGTGTGTTGAATGCCTATCGTGAAGCGGTATCACGGGGTTTCAGGTTTTACAGTTACGGCGATGCCATGTTTATCTCTTGAGGGGTTAAGTGTCGGAAACTTTTTCTGTTATTCATCGTGATATATCCTGCAAAGCACGGCTCGGCTCTCTGACAACTCCTCACGGCGTGATCGAGACACCGATCTTTATGCCGGTAGGCACCAATGCTACCGTCAAAGCGATGACACCGGAAGACCTCATTGCTGTCAGGGCGCAGATTATTCTTGCCAACACGTATCATCTCTATCTGAGGCCGGGGCATCGCCTGGTTGAACGGATGGGGGGGCTGCACCGCTTCATGAATTGGGATAAGCCGATTCTGACCGACAGCGGCGGGTTTCAGGTATTCAGTCTTGGAGAGTTGCGCAAAATAAGTGAGGAGGGGGTCAAATTCCAGTCGCACCTGGATGGCTCCTATCACATGTTGACGCCGGAGCTGGCGATTCATATTCAGGAATCGCTGGGCGCCGATGTCATCATGTGTTTTGATGAATGTCCTCCCGCAACTGCTGAGTACGAATATGTCAGCCGCTCGCTTGAATTGACGGCCCGGTGGGCCGGCCGGTGTAAAGATGCCCATACCCGTGCCGGACAGCAGTTGTTCGGGATTATCCAGGGGGGGATGCATTACGATTTACGGGCACGGAGCGTGAACGATATCTGCTCGATCGGGTTTGACGGCTACGCCCTGGGCGGTTTGTCGGTCGGCGAAGAAAAAGAGCAGATGTACGGAGTGATGGAGTGCTGTTCGACCCTGTTGCCGCAGGATGCTCCGCGCTATATAATGGGAATCGGGTCACCGGAAGATCTGGTGGAGGCGGTCTGGCACGGGTATGATATGTTCGATTGCGTCATGCCCACAAGAAATGCCCGTAATGGCATGCTTTTTACCAGTCAAGGGCGCGTCAACATCAAGGCGAAAATATATGAGGACGATGCGGGGCCTCTCGACCCCGACTGCAGTTGCAAGGTCTGTCAAAATTATTCTCGTGCCTACCTGCGGCACCTGTATCGGGCTGGTGAAATACTGTCGTCGCAGTTGAATACGTTCCATAATCTGCATTTTTATCTCGACCTGATGCGGAAAATCCGGGAAGCGATTACGCACAATGGCTTTGACGAATTCCGCAGACAGTTTAAAGCGACGATGCTACAAAAACAATTAACTGAAAAGGAGGCGTAACAACATGTTTGGATTGGCTTTTGCGATGGGAGGGGGGCCGGGAGGAGCTGCTGGTGGAGCAGCCGGAGGCGGTATGGCGGCATTTCAGCAGATAATTCCGCTGGTGTTCATGTTTGCAATTTTTTATTTTTTGCTGATTCGTCCGCAGCAGAAAAAAGCCAAAGAGCATAAAGCGTTGCTGGAGGCGATGAAAAAGGGTGACAATGTCATCACGGCCGGTGGTGTTCATGGGAAAGTTACCGCGGTTGATAACGAACTTGTGACACTTGAAGTGGCAAACAACGTCAATATTAAAATTACCAAGAGCTATATTGCAGCAATCAAGAAGGACTAGTTCAAAATCTGGAAGGGAGAACAAGCCTTATGCCGAAAGGAACTGGCTGGCGTATAAGCCTGATAGCTATTTTTGTTGTACTGTCGTTTCTGTACCTGACTCCAACCCTGGCGAGCAAGTTGCCGTCATGGTGGGGAAACCTTTTGCCGAAGGACAAGATTCATCTCGGACTTGACCTTCAGGGGGGAACGCACCTGGTGATGGAGGTCGATACCCAGAAGGCGATTGAAGGGTCACTCGATCTTGTTGCTACTGATCTCGAAGATACGCTGAACAGCAAAAATCTTCGTTTTAAGCACATTTCCAGAAATGGCTTCGATAAGGTTTCCCTGCTTCTGTATGAGAAGGAAACCGTCGAGGCCGTGAAGAAGTTGATTAAGGATAAATATCCGACCTACGAACTGAGCCCTTCTGCCGATGAAGGAGGCTTTATTGCCCTGTCGTTGCGGATGAACGAGAAGGATGTGCTGGACCGCAAGGATAAGGCTGTTCAGCAGGCACTTGAAACGATCCGGAACAGGATTGACCAGTTTGGTGTTTCAGAACCGACAATACAGCGTGAAGGGATCAACCATATCGTTGTCCAGTTGCCCGGTATCAAGGATCCGCAGCGGGCCATCGACCTTATCGGACGTACCGCCCGGCTGGATTTCAAGATGGTGCGTGAGGATATCGCGCCAACTTCCGGCACCATTCCTGATGACGCCGAACTGCTCAAGGAAAAGCACGTTGATTCTGTAACCGGAGCCGTCACGGAAATTCCGATCGTCGTGCAGAAAAAATCGATGATTACCGGTGATCTGCTGACTGATGCACAGGTCAGGATCGATTCCCAGTTCAACCAGCCCTATGTTGCGATTGAGTTTAACTCGTTGGGCGCCAAGTTGTTTGATCAGGTCACGGCGGCAAATGTCGGTAAACGTTTTGCTATCGTGCTTGATAATAATATTCACTCGGCGCCGGTCATTCGTGAGCGGATTTCCGGGGGGAGCGCCCAGATATCGGGTAATTTTACCGAGAAAATCGCTGCGGATCTTGCGATCGTCCTTCGTGCCGGAGCGTTGCCGGCGCCGGTCAATATCATTCAGAACGTGACCGTAGGACCTTCACTGGGACAGGACTCCATCAACAAGGGCTTATATGCCGGCCTGATCGGGGTGCTGCTGGTAGTCGTCTTCATGGCAGTTTATTACAAACTGTCAGGAATGATCGCCAATATGGGGATGATTCTGAATGTCGTGTATCTGATGGGCTCACTGGCTGCGTTAGGGGCTACCCTGACACTACCCGGTATTGCTGCTATCGTATTGCTGGTCGGTATGTCGGTAGACTCGAACGTAATTATCTTCGAGCGTATCCGTGAAGAGCTCAAGTTGGGTAAATCTCCAAAAGCGGCTCTGGATGCCGGCTATGACAAAGCTTTTCTGACAATCATGGACTCCCATATCACCACCCTGATTACGGCAGCGGTTCTGTTTCAGTTCGGCACCGGTCCGGTGAAAGGTTTTGCCGTCTCCTTAAGCCTGGGGGTTATCATCAATCTGTTTACCTCGCTGATCGGAACCAAGGTGACCTTTGACCTGTTTCTGCACAGGGGCAAAGTTAAAAAAATGAGTATATAGGGGGTAACACCGTTCATGGAACTTCTTGGAAAAACAAGAATAGATTTTATTGGTAAACGTAACATTTCGTTCGTTATATCGGCAATTATTTCAATTGTCGGTCTTCTCGGAGTCATTCAGGTCGGGCGTGGCGCCGCTAATATGGGGATAGACTTCTCCGGCGGCACCGCCATGCAACTGAAATTCAGCAAGGCGATTTCAATTGCCGATGCCAGAGCGGCACTTCACAAGAACGGGATTGCCAAGGCCGACCTTCAGGAAATCAAAGACGGCAATAAACTGCTGGTAAAAATGGCCGGTGCTGCTGTCGGAAAACCATCGGAAATGGTGCAGACCGCATTCAAAAAAGAATTTGCGGACAATACCTTCACTGTGGAAAGTTCAACTGAAATTGGGCCTTCCATCGGTGATAAGCTGCGCAAAGACACCGTGGTTGCCGCATTTCTTTCGCTGTTGGGAATCATATTGTATATCGCCTGGCGTTTCGACTCCAAATTCGGAGTGGGCGCGATCTGTGCGACCCTGCACGACTGTCTTGCCATGTTTGCGGTTTTTTTTCTGATGAACAAGGAAATTAATCTGTTGTTCATCACGGCGGTACTGACAATTGCCGGTTATTCGCTCACGGATACGGTCGTCGTTTTTGACCGTATTCGCGAAAACCTGCATAAAAACCTGAAAGGTGCGATGCACACCATTTTCAACGACAGCATCAACGAAGTGCTTTCACGTACGATTGTAACGTCGCTGACCGTTTTTCTTGCGGCTGCATCGCTCTTCTTTTTCGGGGGCGAAGTGATCCACGATTTTTCATTTGCTCTTCTGATCGGCGTACTTGTCGGCACCTATTCATCCGTATTTGTAGCCAGTCCGATCGTGGTAATTCTTGAAAATCGTGCTTTGGCACAGAAAACAAAAACCGCGTAAACCGTGTATGCCATTCATACGGATTAAACGGAGAGGTGACCAGTGAACAAAGATTCAATTCTTATAGCAGTTGTTGCCCTGGTGGTTGGATTACTGGGGGGATATCTGGTCTTCAGTATCAGTAATGCCGGCAAGGCCCAACAGACCAATGCCGCTATTCCGGTCGGTTCCGGATCTTCGGCCGACTATACGCAACGTATTGACCAGGCCGAGAAGATTGTTGCGCAGGATCCGAAAAATCTGAATGCCTGGATTTCTCTCGGTAATGACTATTTTGACACGGAGCAGTCCCAGAAAGCGATCAATGCTTACAGTAAAGCACTTGAGATTGAGCCTAATAACCCGAATGTTCTGACCGACCAGGGTGTTATGTTCAGAAAGATCGGCTGGTATGACAAGGCGTTGGCCAATTTTGAAAAAACGTTGAAAATTGACCCGAATCATCTGCAAAGTCTTTTCAATGCCGGGATTGTCTATGCGGTTGATATGAAACAACCGGACAAGGCTGTTCCGTATTGGAACAAGTATCTCAAATTGGATTCAAACAGTCCGACCGCAAATCAGATCCGGGGTTTTATGGAACAGCCGGGTAAGGCTGCGGCGCCGGCAAAAAAATAAGCGAGTTCTGATACCGTACTACACGAATCCCCCGCCTGCCGGGGGATTTTTTTTCAGGAATACCGAGCTCTGGTACATACGAAATGCAAAAAAAATGGATTGTCAAAGATGTCACTGTTTTCAAGGCCGGGGAACTCTTTCGTTCTCTCGGGGTAAGCCCCTTAATCGCGCGAATTCTGGCAGGCAGAGGGATTGACTCCGTTGCAGACGGCTTGCAGTTTCTTACGCCGGCTCTTTCGGCCATGCCCGACCCGTTCCTGCTGAAAGGCATGCCGGCTGCCGTGGAACGGGTGCTGCTGGCGCGGGCAAGCGGTGAACCGGTCTGTATCTATGGGGATTATGATGTTGACGGTATTAGCGGTACGGCGCTGCTGGTTTCTTTTCTGCGGCGGGTTGGAGTTACCTGCGGCTACTTTATTCCCAACCGTTTTGATGACGGGTACGGACTGAACGATGATGCTCTGCAACGCATTATTGCGTCCGGTGCCATGCTGATAATCTCCGTTGACTGCGGTATCACGTCGCTTCGGGAAGCCGAGTTCTGCCGCCGGGCCGGTGTCGATTTGATAATTCTGGATCATCATATGCCGGGAGCGACCATTCCGGACGCGGTTGCTGTGGTTAACCCTCTTCAGGCGGGGTGCAGCTATCCATTCAAACAGTTGGCCGGTGTCGGCGTCGCTTTTAACATGCTTGTTGCGCTGCGTAGTCGCATGAGGCTGGCAGGTGTATTCGGGCCCGGTGAAGAACCGGATCTTCGGGAGTGGCTCGACCTGGTGGCGCTCGGAACGATTGCCGATGTGGTGCCGCTAGTCGGTCAAAACCGCATCTATGCATTTTACGGTTTGCAAAAACTCGAAAAGACGGTAAAGCCGGGTATTGTCGCGCTTAAAAAGGTCGCCGGAATCGCGGATACCGTCACCTGCAGCCAGGTCGGATTCCGGCTGGCGCCGCGTCTTAATGCCGCAGGGCGGATGGAAAGCGCGGTGCCGGGTGTTGAACTGCTGCTTGGCTCGAACGCCGGCGAGTGCGCTGTGATCGCCGAAGAACTGGATGCGGCAAACGCCGAGCGCCAGGTGGTTGAACGGAGTATTCTTGAACAGGCTGCGGCGCTGGTTGACAATAACGGCGTCTATCCCGCCTGCAAGAGCATTGTGCTCGCTTCCCGAGACTGGCATCAGGGAGTTATCGGAATAGTTGCTTCGCGGCTGGTTGAGCGGTATCATCGTCCCACGATCCTGATTGCCATCGACGAACAGGGGTACGCCAAGGGTTCCGGGCGCAGCATCCCCGGTTTTCATCTGCTGGAGGCGCTTACGGCCTGTTCCGGGTATCTTGACCGGTTCGGCGGGCACCGGTATGCTGCCGGAGTCGGCCTGGACGCGGGAAAAATCGACAGCTTTGCCGCAGCGTTTGAAGCTGCCGCGGGGGGGATTCTGGGTGATGCGGAGCTGGCGCCGCTGCTTGATATTGATGCCGAAGTTGTCGCGGCCGACGTGGATCTTGCCCTGGTGGATGAGTTGCGCCGTATGGAACCGTTCGGAGCCGGAAACCCGGAGCCGACGCTGATGCTGCGCGGCGTCGCGGTAGTGGAGCGCAGAACTGTCGGAGATGGCCATCTCAAATTGCGGCTGTCGGCAGGGGGGGCGGTTTTTAATGCCATTGCATTCCGGCAGGCGGAGTGTGAGACGGATGGGGTGCTGGATATCGCATTTTTTCCGGAATGCAACCGATGGAACAACACGACGACGCTCCAATTACGGATTAAGGCGATCCGAAAGGCTGAAGCATAATGCAACGGAATGATCGATTTGATAGCGCAGACCGGATCATTAAAATTGGATTCTGGGTCAACGCCCTGTTGATGGTTATGAAACTGTCAGCGGGGTACTGGGGGCATTCGGAAGCTGTTTTTGCCGATGGTATCGAGAGCGCCTGCGATTTTATCGCGATTTTTGCAACCATGATGGCGCTCAAGCTGGGACGCCAGCCGTTTGATGCCAACCACCCCTACGGTCACGGGCGTGCCGAAAGCCTGGCGGCGCTTCTGGTTTCACTAGTGATTTCTGCTACCGGCGGCTGGATACTGTATGAATCGATTGTTACCATCATTGCGGGGAAGTTTTATTCACCCGGCTGGGTCGCAGTCGTTGCGGCAGCCGTAACCATTTTCGTCAAAGAGTGGCTCTACCGGTTCTCGACACGGACGGGTAAAAAGCTGGAAAGCCCGGCGTTGCTGGCGATTGCTAAAGACCATCACAAGGATGCCGTCACCTCGGTCTCGACACTGATCGGCGTCATTGGCGCCTGTTTCGGGTGGGGGATCATGGATCCGCTGGCAGCCGGCCTGACGTCATTCTTTATCCTTCATATCGGTTACCAGACATTTCGAGACGCGGCTCACGATCTGATGGATGGGACCGTTCCGGCCGATTTTATCGAAGCACTGCAAGCGGTCGCGGAAAATGTCGAACAGGTCGAACATGTGCATGAAATCCGTGCACGCCGTTCCGGACAGTACATGATTGTCGATCTGAAGCTTGAAATGGATCCGAACATGACGGTCAAGCAATCTCATGCTGTGGCGACCCAGGTAAAAAAGCGTATCTTCGACCGTTATCCGGGCGTCGGTGATGTGATGATTCATATCAATCCGCACGACGAGGAGCATGAGGATCTGATCAGGCTCTGAGGCCACCCACTTCACTCATTTTCAAGGGACTCTATGTCTGACAAAATCAGCTTCATAGCACGCTTCATTCTGTTTGCCGGCGTCCATTCGCTGTTTGCCGCCGTATGGGTAAAAAAAGCGCTTCACGGCTCTGACCGTCCGGGCTACCGGTTATGCTACAACTGCGCGTCATTGGTCTTGCTCGGATGGGTCATGTCGGCCTACGGGCATTCGGACGTGCTGTATGTGGCGCCCGGTGTAACGAGCCTGATCATGTACGCATTGCAGCTTGGTATTATCGGGATACTGGCAAGTTGTCTCCGGCAGACCGGAATAGGCGAATTCCTCGGGTTCACCAGGCGCACATCGACCTCATTCACCAGCACCGGGTGGTACTCGATGGTACGTCACCCGCTCTATTTCTTCTCTATCCTGTTTATGGTTATGAACCCCGTGGTAACGGCGCAATGGCTGATACTGACCATTATGGGCACGGTTTATTTTATTATCGGCGCTCTGATAGAGGAAAAACGGTTTACGGCAGAGTATGGCGACGCGTACCGCCGCTACCAGCAGAATGTCCCCTTCATTATTCCCACTCTTTCCCGCCGCGTCCCGCGGAATACATAGTACCCAGGGTGAAATTATTGGAAATGCCCTGCACCTGCCGGCAGACGCAGGGAGGCGTTTGCAGGTTCTGCAAACAAGATTGCTCTCGGCAGGTAAGCACGGAACAGATGACAGAGTTCGTTGAGATCGTCTCGTGGTTTCTATATTGCTTAAACAGGGCAGCATGGTATATTCACGGCGGGGACGCTTTATACAGGGGTATGCCGAATGACACGTGAAGAAAAGGTCACATACTGGATTATTGCAGCAGACCACGACTGGACAGTTGGTGGCATCTCTTTGAGAAACAGGATTATTCATATGTGCTGTTCCTGGGGCACCTGACTATTGAGAAAACCTTGAAGGCGATAATAGTCAGCAAGCTTGATGTGGTTCCCCCCTTCACCCACAGACTGACGTATCTGGCTGAAAAGGCGGATTTGTCACTTTCCTCGGAACAGTTGGAGTTGTTGGAAATTGTCACCGACTTCAATCAAATATATTGCCATCCCAAAAGGCTGAGATATAATAGTTCAACCCACCAATGTGCAGAAATGGAGTTTAAATGACGACAATTTTGCACAGACTGAAAAACTCCTCTGGACAGACTTTTCTGTCGAGAATAATGTGCATCTGACCAGATAAATTCCGGCGTCGGCTTTTCCGTGCGCCGGTTTTTGTTTCAACAGGGAGATGTGTTATGTCAATCCGAAAAATGAAGCCGGCCTTGAAGCACGATAACTCCAGTTGCAATAACTCCGGGACAAGCGAAATAGAACCCGAAGTCGATGAGGTTTCGCAATCTTATTCACGGCAGGAAACCGGCCATAATTTCCCTATTGTCGGCATTGGCGCATCTGCCGGAGGGTTGACTGCCTTTGAAGCATTTTTTTCCGGAATGCCGTCCGACAAAGACCCGAATATGGCTTTTGTACTTGTGCAGCATCTGGCTCCCGATCATCACAGTATTCTTGTTGATCTGGTAAGACGCTATACCCGCATGCAGGTCTTTGAGGTCGAAGATGGCATTGAGGTGCAGGCCAACTGTGTGTATGTCGTTCCCCCCAATCACGATATGGCCTTATTAAACAGCAGGCTCCATCTGTTGGAACCGACCGCTCCGCGAGGTCGGCGACTGCCGATTGACTTCTTTTTTCGCTCTCTCGCCCAGGATCAAAATGAACGGGCGATCTGCATCGTCCTTTCCGGGACCGCCAGTGATGGCACGCTGGGGGTGCGGGCGGTCAAAGGCGCCGGGGGGTTGGTTATGGCCCAGACGCCGGAAACTACCGAGTATGATGGAATGCCGCGTAGCGCCATTTCCACCGGTCTGGTGGACTTTGTCCTGCCTCCGGCGGAGATGCCTGCCCAACTTATCGCGTACGTATCCCGCGTTTTCGATATAACCGCCAAGGATTCTGCAATTGAGAATTCGCTGAAGAAAATATTTATTATTCTACGCGCCCAGACCGGACACGACTTTTCCCTGTACAAGCCGAGTACCATTTACCGTCGCATTAAACGGCGTATGGCTGTCCAGCAGATTGAAACAATGGAAGGATACATTACCTACCTCCAGCACCATCCGGACGAGGTGGAATCTCTTTTTCAAGACTTTTTGATCGGTGTGACCAGTTTTTTCCGTGATCCCGAGTCGTTCCAGACGCTCGAACAAGAAATAATTCCCCGGATATATGGTGGCAAACATACCGTCGATGTAATACGCGTCTGGTCGCCGGGGTGCTCCACCGGCGAGGAGGCGTATTCCATTGCGATCCTTCTGCAGGAGTGCATGGAAGCACTGAGAAAAAGTTTCACCATCCAGATATTCGCCACCGACATTGATAGTCAGGCGATTGCCACGGCCCGGGCCGGAATCTATCCGGCCAGCATCGCCGTTGACATAACTCCGGAGAGGCTGGCACGTTTTTTTGTTGCCGAACCCGGGGGGAACGCTTACCGCGTCCACAAAGGCATCCGGGAGATGATGGTTTTTTCTGAACACAACGTGATTCAAAATCCCCCCTTCTCAAAACTTGACCTCATCAGTTGCCGAAATCTTCTGATCTATATGGGGGGTGACCTGCAAAAACACCTTATTCCGATGTTTCATAACGCTTTAAATCCCGGCGGTATTCTCTTTCTGGGTACTTCGGAATCGGCAAGTAATTTCGGTAATCTGTTTTCCGTGCTGGACAGTAAAGCGAAGCTGTATCAGCGCAAAGAATTCAATCATGTCTCCCGACGCACCGCCACAGCCCGTTTTACCCCTCCAATGTCGGCGGTGGATGCAACGCTTCGGCAAGGTGCTGTCAAAACAGAATTTCCGGTGAAACTGCCGTTACGTGATCTAACCGAGCAGGCACTTTTGCAGCAGATCGCTCCCGCCGGCGCTCTTATTGACAGTCGCGGCGATATTCTCTACCTCCATGGCCGGACCGGGATGTACCTGGAACCTGCTTCGGGCGAGTCAGGTGTCAACAACATCCTGAAAATGGCCCGCGAAGGCTTACGACGTAAACTGTCAGTTGCCCTGCAAAAGTGTGCTGCAGGTAAAGAGGTCGTGCGCTGCCCGAATCTGCGCGTTAAAACCAACGGTCACTACACCATGGTTAACCTGAGCATTCGCCCGGTAGCAGCCCCTGCGATAAGACAGGATGTGCCTCTGTATATTGTCGTTCTTGAAGAAGCCCCACCATCAGAACATGTGAGCAGCGATTCCATATTGGATACTGACGCACGTATTCTGGCGCTCGAACAGGAATTGCAGAGCAATGAAGACTATATCCGGGACAGCAGTCTGGCTATGGAGAATTACAGCGAAGAGCTTAAATCCGCTAATGAAGAGTTAATGTCGGTGAATGAGGAGTTGCAATCCGCCAACGAGGAGCTGGAGACATCTCAGGAGGAGCTGCAATCCGCCAATGAAGAACTGATAACGCTTAATACCGAACTTCAGGCCAAGGTAGCAGAAATTCTGCGGACCCATAACGATATGAACAACCTGCTGTCCGGCACCGGCATTGCTACCATTTTTCTGGACCATCAGCTGCGTATCCTTCGTTTTACTCCCACCGCTACTCAGATCACGAACCTGATCCTGAGCGATGTGGGAAGGCCCATTCGGCAGATAGTGTCTAATCTGGTCGATTATGACAGCCTGATATCCGACATACAGTCGGTGCTGGATACGCTGAAACATAAAGAGGTTGAGGTGCAGACAACGGAAGGGACATGGTACATGATGCGCATTCAGCCATATGTCACGATTGACAATGTGATCGACGGCGCTGTGATCAACTTTGTAGACATCTCTGAAAACAAAAAACTGCGGGATCGTTTGCAGAAAGCCAATGCAGAAACGCGCATGGCGATGGTCGTGCGTGACGCTTACGATGCCATCACTTTGCAGGATCTGAACGGCGCCATCCTGGCCTGGAACCCGGGAGCCGAGAGGATGTACGGTTGGAGTGAAGCAGAGGCGCTTACGATGAATATCCGCGACCGGATTCCGGAACGGGTGCAACATGATGAGCTGGTTGTAATACAAAGACTCAGTCAGGCTGAAAATCTGGAACCATATAGTACCGAACGCCTTACCAAAAGTGGTGCTGTCGTGGAAGTGTGGCTTACCGCCACCGCTCTGATGAATGAGGCCGGGGTGATGTACGCGATTGTGACAACGGAACGGGCGAGAGAATCAACAGTTTTGCGGAATGCCGGGGGGCCACAATGACTGACAGGGTTGGGCAGCCAAGACGGACCGATGAACTACGACGACGTGCTGAAGAGTTGGCACGGGAAAATGAAGCGGGATTGCCGGACGAAACCCTGCAGACGCTCCACGAACTTCGGGTGCATCAGATCGAACTGGAGATGCAGAGCGAGGAACTGCGCCGCATGCAGCATGATCTGGAGGCTTCGCAACGACGCTACTTTGCCCTGTACGACCAAGCGCCGGTCGGGTATCTGACCATTGACGAACGCGGGGTGATTCAAGAGGCAAATATCACCGCTGCGACTATGCTTGATACCGCACAAAATGATCTGCTCAAGAAACCGATTACTCAGATCATCTTCCGTGAAGATCAAACCGTCTATTATCTGTACCAGAAAAAAGTCATTGGTACGGATAAAGCTGAAGAGTGCGAATTGCGCCTGGTGCGAGCCGACGGTTCTCCATTTTGGGCGCGTCTGCTGACCTCTCATGAACCTAATGGCGAATTCTGGATTGTGTGGACCGACATTACGGAACGCAAGCGAACGGAAGAAGCGTTACAAAAAAGTGAAGCGCGCTTCCGGGCCATCTTTGAACGCTCCACTGTCGGTAAGGCCCTAACGGGATCTGATGAGAAGCTTCTCCATGTCAACCAGGCGTTTGCGGATATGCTGGGCTATACGGTCGACGAAATTCAGCAGCTTTACTTTGGGCAAATCACCCATCCGGACGACATGGCGGCAAGTAAGGAATGCATTCGCATCCTCATGGCGGGCGAGCAGGCCTCGCATCGATTTGAAAAGCGGTACATCCATAAGAGCGGTACTGCCGTCTGGGCTGATGTCAGCGCCACTATGCTGTGCGATGAGCAAGGAACGTCACAAAATGTAATTATCAGCATAGTGGACATAACTGCGCGCAAGCGGGCTGAGGAAGAAAGACTGCTGCTTGAGAGACAACTCCAGCAAGCACAGAAAATGGAGGCAATTGGACAATTGGCCGGAGGAGTCGCCCATGACTTTAATAACAAACTGATGGTAATTATGGGAAATGTAACACTTGCCCAGATGAATATTGATGACCATGACAGGGTGATAAAACATCTGGAAGAGATAAATAGGGCTGCAGAACTTTCCCGTGACATTGCGTCCCGGTTGCTCACGTTCTCACGACGGCAGGTAATCTGTCCACAGATTCTGAAAGCAAATCATGTTATAGCAGAATCACTTAAATCGCTCACCAGGCTCATCGGCGAACATATTGCCATTACGTTTATTCCCGACGATACTCTCTGGAATATCCAGATTGATCCCGTTCAGCTTGATCAGGTCGTTATGAATCTGGCGGTTAACGCCCGGGATGCGATGCCGGATGGAGGCACGTTTGCCATCAAATCAAAAAATGTCACTATGGACAGTGTTAGCTGCGTTTCCAACATTGCCTGCGTTCCTGGTGAATATGTCTGTATATCGTTCAATGACAGTGGTACCGGCATGAGTCAAGAGACACTAACACGTATATTTGAACCTTTTTTTACCACAAAGGTCGTTGGAAAGGGGACAGGTCTTGGCCTTGCAACGATCTACGGTATAATTAACCAGAATAAGGGATTTATTGATGTCGTTTCTACCCTTGGTAGTGGAACTACTTTCAATATCTACCTCCCGCGGTATGATTCACCTGTTACGGAGTCCATTAAGGTGAATGACACGTTCTCTTTATTCAGTGGTTCGATATTGCTGATTGAAGACGAGGACGCGCTGAGACGGGTTACAGCGCAGTTCCTGAAAGCAATCGGTTTTAGCGTGTATGAGGCCGCAACTCCTTGTAATGCCCTGGAATTGGCCCACGATCACTCGATCCAATTTGATGTGGTGCTGACAGATTTTATCATGCCGGAAATGAACGGGAATGTTTTAGTGGAACGGATACGGGAAATCAGGCCGGACATAAAGTACCTTTTTGTATCCGGCTACTCAGCTGACCATGCTGCACTGGCCGGAGGGACAATTTCCGGCGGTACTTTTATTCAAAAACCGTATGACCTTAAAAAACTGAGTGAACAGTTGAAACGGGTAATCAACTCTAAGTAAGGAGCTGTAACTACGCATATTTTAAGAGCGAAACGCTACATTTCCGAATAATGAAAATGCAGTGAAGTTACTATTCGAGCTCTGTCATATGGTTTTAATATATAGTCATCACAGAGATTTTCGAGCACTAATTCAGATTTCACCCAAGGACAGGTGTTCGAAGTTACCACAAATACCTTCGTATGCCCGTCCCCAAACGACAGGTTGTCTGCTTCAATTTTTTTGATTTCACGAACTAATGCCAACCCATTCATTACGGGCATCATAAGATCAACACAGACGAGACTGTAAGGCTTTCCACTACTCAATGCCTGCTCAAATAGTCGCAGTCCTGCTTCGCCATTTACCGCTGAATCAGTTGGAGCATACACGGATAATATATCGGTGAGCATTGTTCTGCTCATTTCTTCATCTTCAACTACCAGAAATCTTTTCATGCGAGATCCCTCAAAATAAAAAAACCCTTCTCTCGAAAGATAGAAGGGTCAATGAATAACCCTCTTTTTGGCAACCCGACTATCCCTGTTCAAATGGACTCGTAGCTTTGCGTCCTCAGGTTACCCTGAGTTTGCCTTGTTTGCGGAGAGGAACTATTTGTACGTCTTATATGTCATGCACTAGTATCGAAACTAATGTGTGCGAAATAATAGCTAAGAAACCTTAACGGAATATTAAGAGAGAAAAAATACTATTGGGGTACGAGTGGGGCAAGTTATATACGTTATGGGCGTCATCTGGTTTTTCACTCTCCCCTTTTAGCCGGCAGCGTTCACCTGCTCATGCACGCCGGCGATTATATTTTCTATATCGGAGGCCTTTACAAACAAGTCCGTGAACGGCAGATATCTGAAACCACCTTTGCGAGAATTCTCTATGATACTGGTGCTGGCAGTGATTTTCTCTTTGATGTCTTTCATGGAAACCCCGATGGTGATCTGCGTTTTTTCGTACATTATATCCTTTACATTGATCTTGGGATTCCTGTTTGGATATTCCTTGTTCCGGATAGCCACTATCCGGTTGGATAACGCCGCAATCTCCTCCTTTAGCTCCCTTTTCCTCATGAGCGATACAGAACAGTCATATTGCAACTGGGCTTCTTCTAACTCAGCCATAATGCCTTTGATTTCATGTAAATCAAAATAACTGCTACCAGCGTTAAGAACAGTGGGAATTGATGACGATTTGGAACCGATGATTTTACTCTCGATGCCACCCAGCGCCACGCAGACGCCACCCATTATCGCCCCCTTTTCAACGACAACCTTCCCGAGGGATTTAATAGTACAGTTGTGGATTTCGACTGACACAATGACATCTCCGGCACACTCAATCGTAACATCATGCAGGTAGTTGGCGTAGATATTGCCGCCGGCGAATATACGGCCTTTGTCACGACCATCTATACCGCAGAAGGTAACATTGCCCTCGGTGTTGATATTACAGGCTCCAATGTTGCCTGCAACTTTTACCCCCTTGGTGGCCTTGACATCAAAGTGGTCCCGGATTTCGCCCCGGATATCAACCACTCCCTTGAAGTCAATTATGCCGACCCTGAAATTCACGTTTCCATGTACTATATATTCGTCTTCCACAGAGACTTCGAATGGTGTCTGCACAAATCGACCTGTAATTGAGGCTATCAGCCGACCTCCATCCTCCTGGCGGATGTTTTTTCCGATCTTTACCCTCATCGGTTTGCCGGGAACGGGGGGGACCATCCTGCCCAAAATGTTCCTGCCAGGCGTGCCTTCTTCGGCTGGAAAAACGGTACCGATCTCGTCGTCTTTGTTGACGTTGATGAACGTCTGTACTCGGTACATGTTCACAGTTCCATCGTCGTTCTTTACGTCTGTATCGTCAGCCCTGGCTTTTATCTCCACTCGCTCGTCACCACCGTGGACAGGTGGAGTTCCGGACGCCACCAGCACATCTATCTGCTGTATTCCGGCTGCAGCGCGAGTAACGAATCTTTCCAAAGCGGTAAGGTCGATCCCCTCGTTGACATTGTACTGCTGAAGGTATGTTTCGAACTCCTCGCGTGTCATCATTGCCCCCTTATCAGTCGGGATATAGCTGCAATGACACTGCATTTGATCCGGGGAAATGCGGATGTAGAGGTTGTAACCAACCAGTTTTATTGTATTGTTGTAAATATCAGTCATTTTGTTTCTTTTCTCATAATAAAAAACCCCTCTCTCGAAAGACAGAAGGGTCAATGAATAACCCTCTTTTTGGCAGCCCGACTATCCATATTCTAAAAGGACTCGTAGCTTTGCGTCCCCAAGTTACCCTGAGTTTGCCCTGTTTGCAGAGAGGAACTGTTTGTACGTTTTACATGTTATGCAATTATAGTAATTCCGTATGCGTCTATATAACCTGATTATAAACCGTTGGAATAGTCGGATAACCGCTGATTTTTTTGTAAGAATTTTTCTTACAAAAAAAGCTTTGTAATAAGGGGATGAATTAACAATGTTCCCTTGAGTATTGGAGCTTCGTTTACGGGTTATAGACCAACAATGCTGCTACCCCCATAACTGATGAAATCCGGGCCGCGTCAGGGTAATCGTGACGGTGCTGGGAGTGTACGTTCCGCTGACGTTCGTCCCGGTAAAGCTGACCGTGCGCGAGGCAACGCTTGCCAGGTTGGAATTGGCATAGGTGATGTTTCTCAGCAGCGCCTCTAGTGCTGCTTTTGTGACGTTGCTACTGGCGAATGTAACGGTCAAAGTTGCGGTGTTGCCGGCGAAAGTGAAATTGAAAGTGCCGATCGGGTTGTTGCTAAAGCTAACGTTGCCGTTGCTGACGCCGATCTGGTTGGTTCCAGTTCCCTGGTTGTGGATGCTGAGTAGATCCGAGGCTGTAGCGTTGTTGATCGAGACGGTCAGCGTTTTACTGGTAAAATCACTGGAGCCGATGTTCGCCGTGTGCGCTTTGTCAATAAAATGTGCTCCGGAGCCGATCATATATGCCATCGCACTGATGGTGGGGGCGGCAGTCGGTGCGGGGGTGTTTGAGGCTCCCTTAATACTTATGCCAACAACATTAAAAACGCTTTGCGTCGTAGAACTATCATTAGCAGTAGAGTAATACACTCTCAGCGTGTCAATGGTTTTACCTGAAAAGGGGGTGTAGTTAATGTTGTACGCAGTTTCATATGATAACGTGCTGTCATAGGGAGCTGTCTGACAAACTGGGACTCCATTGGCATACCCTACAACATATACGTTGCTAAATTTACACCCGTCTGCAATGGGTGAGTACATAATTTCACCAATCGTCGCTGAAGTGAGTTGAAAGCTGCCCGTAGTAGTGGTTTTAATTTCGATATAGCTGTCAGCAGCGGTATCTACAGAAGTGTTACTAATAAACGCGCCAAAACCATCCGCCTGGGTGGCACCGGCAATGCCGGTTACTGCATCATAAGAACTGAGGACGAAAAATCCGTCAGATGTTGTAATCGACCAGGGGATCGGGCTATCGAGAGTTGCATCAGTAAAAGTATAAGCGCCATCTTCGGGCAATTTCAGCAGCCAATCATAGTCCAGCAATGCCCTGTCGGAGAGTGCTTTTTTTGCATCAATCTGCCCGGTCTTTTTCTCGAACACCCAGTTGCCGCCCTTTCCCGCAGCTCCGGTCAAGTCGGTCGAGGCGGCAATCACCGAGTGGGTGTCTTTCGCTATCGCTTGCACAAAAGCCGCGCCATCCGAACCTTTGGCCACATTGCAGCCGTACAGCAGAATGTCGGCGTTCGGGTTCAAGGCGGTGCCGATGGTGGCCAGGTCGCCCGCATGGGCCTGCAGGTTTTGCGCGTTCAGGTTCAGCGTACCCAGTTGCAGCACGGCTTCCGAGCCGTGGGAAATCAGGTGGATGGCGCTGATGCCGCTGCGCCCGGCCAGAATTTGCGCCATTTGCGCCAGACCGTCCTGCATGGCATCCAGTAGATGCACCTCCAGCCCCGGTTTTACGCCATCCATCAGGGTATGGTAATCGGCGACATTGCTTCGATAAAAACAATCTCGTGCCGCCCTGTGGAAGCCTCGACGGACAGTGCGCAAAGAAACAGACCGAACGCGGCAAAAAGCGTGACCACCTTAAATGAATTTCGTGAAAACGACATATTATCTCCCTCAAAGGCTGTTGTGCCTCTTAATGTGAATAAAAATCCAAAACACGGAGTAGAACTAATGATAGATAATAAACATGCTGTAATATTACATATTACTTATTATGAACCATTTGAATAGTCGGATAACCGCTGATTTTTTTGTAAGAATTTTTCTTACAGCACGTATTTCCTGGACAAAGGGGACATTCTAATGACTGACTTGACATTGAATCAACAACGTCAACTACGTTATCCCACGGCGTCATTTTTATTCTCCACAGGCCATAAGGACCTCTTGAACCATGGATCGTTCGTCGCGCAATCGGCTCACCGAAAGACTGCTCCCTTCCTTCAGCGGAGCTACCCTGTTTGACGCCATTGCCCGGGCGGTCTGCCGCGCCGGTTGTCTGCCGCGTAAGGAATTGTACGAAGCGTGGGAGGTAGCCCGCCGGGTGCGCCGCCGTTTCAGGGGGGGACGTGTTGTCGACCTGGCGTGTGGTCATGGGCTGCTGGCGCAGATCATGCTGATCCTTGATGACAGCTCTCCCATGGCTCTGGCTATTGATCGACGTATCTCCAAAAGCGCTTCAGCCCTCTCGGAAACGTTATTCAATGACTGGCCACGGCTGAAAGAGCGCGTGCAATTTGCCGAGATGGATATTCGTGATGTGATGCTGTATCCTGCGGATATTGTAGTCTCGGCCCATGCCTGCGGCGGGCTTACGGACCTGATTCTCGAACGGGCAGTTGCAGCACGGGCAGTTGTTGCGGTATTGCCCTGTTGTCACAATCTGACCGATGGCGACCGTGGCGGACTTGAGGGGTGGATGGATGGGGCACTGGCCATTGATGCCGCCAGAGTATCCCGCTTGCGCTCTCAGGGGTACCGGGTGTATACCCAGATGATTCCGGGAGATATTACCCCGAAAAACAGACTGCTGATGGCTGAACCGGCTGAGGAGTCACCGTAAAATGTCTCACGCAGAGCAGACCGAACAACAGGAAGAAGGGATCGAGATTCCTCTGGACAGGGTCAATCCCGACCTGTTGCATACCATGATCGAAGAGTTTGTAACCCGTGAGTGGTGCGAGCTTACGGATTCAGGCTATACACTGGAGCGCAAGATTGAGCAGGTCCATACGCAGCTGAAATGCAGGCGGGCCAAAATCGTGTATGACAGTACATCTGAGACGTGGAATATCGTTCCCTGCCGATAGGATGGGAGGTGCCGTATTAAAACCTTGATTGAACAATTGAACCTGATCAGGCACCCCGAAGGGGGGTGGTATCGTGAAACCTATCGCTGCACCGAGACAGTGCCGAAGGAGGCTCTTCCGGAACACTTCGGGGGGGAGCGGTCGTTCTGCACGGCAATTTATTTTTTGCTCGGAAAAAATGATATATCCGCGCTGCACCGCATAACATCTGATGAGATGTGGCATTTTTATAGCGGGACAACTCTCACGGTTCATATGCTGACACCCGGTGGCGAACACAAAACGATACGACTGGGTTCCGGTTGTACGGCAGATGAAACGTATCAGGCTGTCGTTCCGGCGGGGTGCTGGTTTGGTGCGGAACTTTCGGGAGAGGGAGAGTATGCCCTGGTCGGCTGCACGGTTGCGCCCGGATTTGACTTTGCCGATTTTGAAATGGGGGACAGGGAAATGCTTGTGCAGCAATATCCCGAACACACGGAAATTATCCTGCGACTGACAAAGGGAAGTGTTGATAACGCATAACGAGTGAAACGTTCAATCTCATGATACGGAGCAGCCCTCCCCGTTGCTGCCGGTAATCAGGAGCGATACTTCTTTATTTATCAGCGACTTCTCGCCGGCAAAGGACGTTGAAATATAATTTCGCGACAGCCCGTTGCAGATGCCGGATGTCTCATTGCACCCCTGTACCAGTACCTCAAGCTCCCTTCCGATGAATTGCTCAAGAAATATTTTTTTCTTTGATGTTGCAATGGTGCGCAACCGGGCGGCCCGTTCGGTAACAACCGGCGACGGGAGGTGTCCCGGCATGCCGGCTGCTTTGGTGCCGGGGCGGCTGGAGTAGGGGAAAACGTGGAGATCGGAGAACGGGAGATCTTCGAGCAGTCGGACGGTCTCATTATATTCGGCCTCTGTTTCTCCCGGGAACCCGGCAATCACGTCGGCGCCGATGAACACATCCGGTAAAGCGGTGGAAACCCTCCTCATGATCTTCCGAAAATAACCCGCTGTATACGGTCTTCCCATCCGCTGCAACACTGCATCGCTGCCGCTCTGCAGCGGTAGATGCAGGTGTGGGCAGATATTTCGTGATCCGGCCATCAGTTCCAGCAACTCTTCACTCACCTCGTTTGGTTCAATCGAACCGATGCGAAGGCGGGGGACAATGGATCCGGCATCTATTTGCCTGACGAGAGCCGTCAGCGATGTGGGCGCCGGGAAGTCAAGGCCGTAGGCACCCAGGTGGATGCCGGTAAGCACAACTTCCTTGAAGCCGTTGGCGGCAAGATCCCGGATCCCCTGGAGGATATCCGCGGTTTTGACGCTCCGGCTGCGCCCGCGGGCGTACGGGACGATGCAATAACTGCAGAACGAGTTGCAGCCGTTCTGGATCTGGAGGAAGGCGCGGGTATGCTCGGCAAAGCTGGTCAGCTTGAGCGGTTCGGCACGGCCGATGGCGGCAATGTCCGAAACCGACAGTTCGGTCGATTCCAGCAGCTCCGAGATGCGCAGTTTCTCCTGATTTCCGAGCACGCTGTCAAGTTCGGGCATTTTTTCCAGCTCACCCGGCGCCACCTGAGCGTAGCAACCGGTCGCGATAATACGTGACTCGGGATTCAGGCGCCGGGCGCGGCGGATCAGGCGGCGGGTTTCGGCGTCGGTGCGTGCCGTGACAGTGCAGGAGTTGATGATATAAATGTCGGAGGGTTCGTTGAACGGAACGATCCGATATCCTGCAGTTTTCAGTTGTTCGGTCATGGCTGCCGATTCGAACTGATTGGTTTTGCATCCAAGAGTACTGATTGCTACCCGTTTCATGATGGTATAAGATCCTTTTCCAGTTTGGCTAGTGTTCTGCTGACATAGATGACAACGATGAGCGCCGCCGACCACGTTATCCCGAATATTCCCCACCAGATGCCGATAAGCCCCATTCCCATGACTGTCGTAAACAGGTGGAATATACAGGCCGGTCCGGCTATCTGGCGGTAAAGCCCGATAATGAGACCGAACAGCGGCATCTTGATACCCTGCATGGCTGAAACAGAGATGTAGACCAGAACGTACGCGGGGAGTACATACGCTTCGACGGCCAGAAATCCGACCCCGGTATCAATGACGGAGCGGTCACTGGTGAAAAAAACCATCAATTGCCGGCTGTACAGAAGTGCCGCCACGGTACCGATTACAGCCAGTAAAACCCCATAACGAAGCGAGACCCGGAGCGTTTCACGGATGCGGTCGAGTCTCTTTGCCCCGAAATTTTGCGCGGTCAGGGCCAGAGTGGAAATATTCAGCCCCATGACCGGCAGAAGGGCAATTTGTTCGATGCGTGTTCCAATGCCGTATGCCGCCACCGCCTGCTCGCCAAAACGACCGACAAACCAGGTGATGATGAAGATGCCGAGCGAGACGGTCATCATATTCATGGCTGCCGGAAACCCCTGTCTGAAAAGCTCGCGGAAATAACTCCAGCGGGGACGAAGATCGGCCAGGCGGAAAGAGGGCATGCTGCCGGTTTTTGACAATTGACCGAACAGGTAAACGTTTCCAAGGCATTGAATGAAAATTGTTGCCAGCGCAATCCCCGCCAATCCGAGCGCCGGGAGTCCGGCGCCGCCGTACATGAACCACGGATCCAGAATCAGGTTGAGAAAAAAACCGACGATCAGAAAGTTGCGGTATGCGAGGGTATTGCCGTGTGAATTGAGTATGGCGTTCATCACGTAGTTGAGCAGAAAGAACGTGCTGCCGGCGAAAATAACGTTCATGTAGCTCAATGCGTGGGATAGATACTCACCCCGTGCGCCCATCAGCATGAAAATATGCGGAGCCAGCACCAGCCCGGCTATGGTGAGGAACAACGCGTGCAACAGGGCGAATGAGAGTGACTGGAGCAGATAGCATCGGGCCTCATCATGATCTTTGCGCCCGAGGGCATTGCCGATCAGGGCGGTTGCGCCGGTCGATACGCCGCTGCTGATTGCCAGAATCAGGAAAAAAACCGGGAAGGAGAGCGACATGGCGGCAAGGGCAGTGGTCGAAAGCCGTCCGCCATACCAGGTGTCCACAACATTAAACATGGTGTTGAAGAAAAAGCCGGTTCCTGCCGGTATTGCCAGGTGCCGGACAAGCCCGGGGATCGGTGCGGATGTCAGGTTGGAAGTCATTTTCACAGGGTAAGATGTCCCGTGACACCGGTCAAGGAAAAACAGTCAGCCGTTTTAGTTGAAAAATCCGGAAAAAACAGCTAAAATGGAACGCAATTTTATTTATCAGGTAATTCAGCATGTTTTTCTATCTTATCGGGAGGTACTCATGAGTTTGATCACGTTGTATGACACAACCCTGCGGGATGGTACCCAGGGCGAGGACATCTCTTTTCTGGTTGAGGACAAGATTCGCATTGCCCACAAGCTTGACGAATTGGGTGTTCATTACATTGAAGGGGGATGGCCGGGGAGTAATCCCAAAGATGTCTCCTTCTTCAAGGATATAAAAAAGGAAAAGCTGAACCAGGCAAGGATTGCGGCGTTTGGTTCCACGCGTCGTGCCAAGGTGACCCCTGATAAGGACAGCAACATTATTACGCTGGTAAAAGCCGAACCGGATGCAATCACCATTTTCGGCAAAACCTGGGATTTTCATGTCTATGAAGCGTTGCGTATTTCGCTGGAAGAGAATCTGGAGTTGATTTTCGATTCTTTGGAATACCTGAAAAAACATGCTCCGGAAGTTTTCTACGATGCGGAGCACTTCTTCGACGGCTACAAGGCCAATCCGGAGTACGCCATCAAAACCCTCCAGGCCGCTGAAAATGCCAACGTGGACTGCCTCATTCTGTGTGACACCAACGGCGGCACCATGCCGTTCGAATTTGCCGAAATCATCAAAACGGTTCAGAAACATATCAAGACCCCGCTCGGCATACATACCCATAATGATGGCGACTGTGCCGTAGCCAATACGTTGATTGCCGTTGACCAGGGTATTGTCCAGGTTCAGGGTACTATCAACGGTTTCGGCGAACGATGCGGTAACGCCAATCTCTGCTCGATTATCCCGGCGCTCAACGCCAAGATGGCAAAGGAATGTATTACCGGCGAGCAGATGCGGCATTTGCGGGAAGTCTCCCGCTATGTGTATGAACTGGCGAACATATCGCCTGACAAGCATCAGCCCTACGTCGGTAACTCGGCGTTCGCTCACAAGGGGGGAGTACACGTCAGCGCGATCCAGCGGCATCCGGAGACGTACGAACATATGCGTCCGGAACTGGTCGGCAACTGCACCCGTGTTCTGATCTCCGATCTGTCCGGTCGATCCAATATTCTGGCCAAGGCGGAAGAGTTCAACATTAACCTTGACAGCAAGGATCCGGTCACTCTTGAAATCCTGGATAATATCAAGGATATGGAGAATCGCGGGTATCAATTTGAAGGGGCTGAAGCTTCATTTGAACTGCTGATGAAAAAGGCGCTTGGCGGCCACAAAAAATACTTCACCGTGCTCGGTTTCCGGGTAATCGACGAAAAACGGGGCGAGGACCAGAATCCGCTGGCCGAGGCCACAATCATGGTCAAGGTTGGTGGAAAAGTGGAACATACCGCCGCGGAAGGAAACGGGCCGGTTAATGCACTTGATAACGCTATCCGCAAGGCGTTGGAGAAATTCTATCCAAAATTGAAGGAAGTGAAGTTGCTGGACTACAAGGTGCGTGTTTTGCCGGCCGGTCAGGGCACCGCATCATCGACCAGGGTACTGATCGAATCCGGTGACAGGCATTCCCGCTGGGGTACCGTCGGTGTCTCGGAGAATATTATCGATGCGTCTTATCAAGCACTGATCGACAGTATCGATTACAAACTGCACAAGTCGGAGGAGTAGACCGCGGATGGACAAAATGAGCAGGGTCGTGATGATCGTCTGCGCGGCGCTGCTCTTTTTACCGGTACTGATGAAAGGCCGTACGAGTCGGGAAATTCCTGTTCGGACGGCCTTTCATGTTTTTTCGGGCAATCGTATCTCCGTCAAGGTCGGCGGGGATGTTCTTCATGCGGGCATATACGAGGTGCCCGCCAATTCATTGGCGATAAGCGTCATAAATATGGCGAGGTCGGTCCGCCCGATGAAACAGGTGATGATCGACGCTTCCGCAGGTCGTCCACTGGAAAATGGCGCTGCAATAACGCTTGCCGTTCGGCCTGACGGGGCTTACCGGCTGCTGGTGAATCGGATGACTACTTCCGAGCACATTGTCCTGGGAATTCCGCTTGATATAGCGACACTGAGCGAGGCTGATTTTATACTGTTACCCGGAATCGGCCCGGCTATAGCCCGGCGCATCGCGATGTACCGTCAAAATAATGGCGGTTTGTTGCGTGTCGGAGATCTTGCCGGGATCGAAGGGATTGGAGAAAAGAAGTTTAGCAAGGTATATCCGTTATTTCAACATCCTTGAAATACTCGATTAATTTTATTTATAATGGTTGCAAACAGATAATCTGAGCAATTGGCACGTAAGATGTAATTACCCACCTGTCACCATTTATATTAACTGTAGCCGGGGGGGATTCCATGCAGTGTCCACGTTGCAAAGGCCGTATGTTTGCCGAGAAGTTCTATGATTTTGTCCGTTCCTTTGATGCCTGGAAATGCACGTGCTGCGGAGAACTGCTTGATTCCACCATTCTTGCCAATCGGGCCAGGAACAAGAATACGCATCTTGGCTAGAATAAATTCATAATAACACTGATGTCTCTCGGGGATCTGGTTTCAGATCCCCTTTTTGTTTGACACGGCACCGCTGACAGGTTAATGAACAGCATGACGTTGCTATTTCTGAGGCTGGGGAGTTGTCTTGTATGAGAAATGATGGTCGTAGTGCCAATGCCTTGCGTTCAATTAAAATAACGCGCGGTTTTACCAAACACGCCGAAGGTTCCGTGCTGATCGAGTGTGGCGATACCAAAGTGATTTGTACGGCATCCATAGAGGAGTCGGTACCACCATTTCTGAGGGGTAGGGGCACCGGCTGGGTAACAGCCGAATATTCCATGTTGCCGCGTGCCACGCATACCCGCTCTTCACGCGAAGCGGCAAAAGGAAAGCAAACCGGTCGCACGCTCGAAATTCAGCGCCTGATCGGCCGCTCGTTGCGGGCAGTGACGGATCTTGCGAAACTGGGCGAACGCTCTATCCATATCGACTGTGACGTTATTCAGGCCGATGGCGGGACTCGCACCGCATCGATAACCGGCTCATACGTTGCCCTCGTCGATGCATTAACGACATTGACTGCAAAGGGGGTTCTGAACGAGATCCCGATAAAGGAGGCCGTTGCGGCGGTCAGTGTCGGAATTGTGGGAGGAAACGCTCTTCTGGATTTGAATTATCTGGAAGATTCCTCTGCCGATGTCGATATGAATTTTGTCATAACTTCCAGCGGCCGTTTTGTGGAAGTTCAGGGGACTGCGGAGGCCGAGCCGTTCACCTGTGCAGAGATGGACACCATGCGCAATCTTGCCCTTGGCGGGGTGGAGCAGCTCTTTGTCTTTCAGCAGGAGGCCCTTGCCGGATGAAACAGTTGGTGGTTGCCACGCGCAATAAAGGTAAAATAATTGAAATTACCGCATTGTTGGCCGATCTGGTCGATCAGGTCAGCAGTCCATCTGATTATGCCGATTTTCCTGAAATCGTTGAAGATGGAGCTACGTTCGAGGAAAATGCTCTCAAGAAAGCTCGCGAAGCGTCCCTTTTTTCCGGACTTCCGGCACTGGCCGACGACTCCGGACTGGTTGTCGATGTTCTGAATGGCGCCCCCGGCGTGTTTTCAGCCCGCTACGCCGGTGCCAATGCCGACGATGCCGCCAACAATGCCCGGCTGCTGAATGAATGTCACCATGTCACGGAAGAGCATCGACAGGCAGCTTTTGTCTGTGTGCTTGCGTTCGTAACGCCGGAAGGTGTTGAGCGGCTGTTTACCGGCCGGGTTGCCGGCCGGATTCTCTCCGCGGCTCGAGGGGAGGGGGGGTTCGGGTATGATCCATTGTTTCTGGTGGATGGTTTCGGGCGGAGCATGGCCGAGCTGACGCTGGAGGAGAAGAACGGGATAAGTCACCGGGCGCAGGCATTTGAGAAGTTCCGGGACTATTTGGCAACTATGAGCATGATATAATGAGTAGCTCCATAAAGTTTGGTTTGAACAGGAATTAAAAGGAATAATTTTGAAGAAAAATAATATATTCGAACATACGAAGACGAAACCGGCGCGTGTTCCATCGCGAAAACCGGCTGAACCGGCCACTCCCGACAAACCGTTTGTGCCGTTGACGCGCAAAGGCGTTCTGGAGTTGCGCATATCTTCACTTGATGAAGATGGCTACGGCACTGCCCGTAGCGAAGAGGGGATGACTCTCAGGGTTGGCGGGGCTCTCCCCGGTGACGTTGTGCTGGCCGCTATCGATCATGTTGCCGGGGGTACGGCATTTTGCCACGTAAAAAAACTTCTGCAACCCTCCCCGCTCCGGAGCAGCAATCCCCCCTGTCGAGAAAGTTCCGATTGTTTCGGCTGCCCGCTGATTGCCATGAAGTATTCCGAGCAGAAGAATTGGAAACGGGGCATGATTCTGGCCGAGATGGCCAAATATCCCGACTTGTCCAGGGTCGTGGTGCATCCGCTGCTCTCTCCCGACAGTCTGATTCATTATCGCACTACTGCAAAGTTAACGGTGGCCGGCAAATTTTCGGAACCGTTTATCGGTATTTACCGCCGCGCCAGCCATGATGTCTACGATCTGGAACAATGCCCGATTCATCACCCATTGATCGACAAGGTTGTCGCGGCAGTCAGAAGGGGGATCAAAAAGGGGAAGGTACAGGTATATAATCCGCAAAGCAAAATGGGCCTGCTCCGTTATCTGGTGGTACGTATCTCGGTACATGAGAAAAAGGCGATGGTGGTGTTTGTTACTTCCAAGCGCTCCTTCAACGAGATTCATCATCTGGGACGTTTTGTTCAAGAACAGGTTCCCGAGGTTGAAGTCGTTGTCCAGAATGTCAACGCGACGGAAGGTAATGTGATCATGGGGCAGAAAGATTATTTTCTGACGAAGAAGCTGCACTTGACGGAGCGGATCGGTGATGTTTCGTTCAGGATTTCACCCCGATCTTTTTTTCAGGTTAACAACAGCGGCGCAAATCTGATTTACAGCAAGGTGCGTGAATGGGCCGGGCTTTCCGGCGCTGAAACGGTACTCGATCTCTACTGCGGTATTGGCGGGATTTCACTGTTCCTGGCCGGAGCGGCTAAAGAGGTGATCGGTGTTGAAGTCGTTGAAGAAGCGGTGGCTGATGCCGGCATGAATGCACGAATTAACAGCATCAGAAACTGTCGTTTTGAAGCGGGAGATGTTGCCGATCTGCTGGATGAAATGGCCGGAGAGCAGCAGCCGGTCGATGTGGCGGTGCTGAATCCTCCCCGCAAGGGATGCGATCTGAAAGTGCTGGAAAGTGTTACCGCACTCGGGCCGAAATCCATTATCTACGTTTCATGCTCTCCCCAGAGCCTCGCGCGGGATCTGGATATTCTGCATAAGCTCGGGTATCTCTGCCAGGAAATTCAGCCGGTTGATATGTTTCCTCAGACAGTTCATGTCGAGAATGTTGCCAGATTGGAAAAAAAGTAAAATCAGCTTGACATCCATTTCGTAACTTGCTATTACTCTCCAGCTTTTTGATGTAGGCGCGTAGCTCAGCGGGAGAGCGCTACCCTGACACGGTAGAGGTCGGCGGTTCGACACCGCCCGCGCCTACCATTAACAAGCAGAGTTGAGGCGAGCAGGATGCAGGCATCGATATCGATGCCTTTTCTGTTTGGTCTCTTAAAGGAATCACTTATGGCTACGATAACTATTACACTCCCGGATAATTCTTCTCGCGAACTGCACGAGGGTGCTACTGTCTATGATCTGGCGGCCTCAATCGGAGCCGGTCTTGCCAAGGCTGCTTTGGCAGGAAAGATCAATGCTCAGCTGGTGGACCTCTCTTCCCGCCTTGCCGACGGGGATCGTGTTGAAATCGTTACGGAAAAAAGCCCTGAAGCACTTGAACTCATCCGTCATTCTACCTCCCATTTGATGGCGCAGGCTGTCAAAACGCTTTTTCCACAGGCGAAGGTAACGATTGGCCCGGCCATAGAAACCGGCTTCTATTACGATTTTGACGTGGATAAGCCATTTACGCCGGACGATCTTGAGCGTATTGAAGCTAAAATGCTGGAACTGGCGTCTGCCGATCAGAAAATAGAGCGTCACGACTATTCGAGCGCTGACGCAATCAGTCTGTTTGAAGCGATGGGGGAGACGTATAAAACCGAATTGATCAACGATCTTGGTGTCGATGCTGTTTCGGCCTATAGTCAGGGTACATTTACCGATCTTTGCCGTGGTCCGCATCTCCCTTCCACCGGTCGGATCAAGGCGTTCAAGTTACTCTCGATTGCCGGCGCCTACTGGCGTGGCGACGAAAAGAACCGTATGCTTCAGCGTATTTACGGTACCGCGTTTATCGATAAAAAAGAGCTGGAAGCGTATCTGCACCGTCTGGAAGAGGCAAAACGTCGCGACCACCGCAAGATCGGCAGGGAGCTGGATCTGTTTTCGTTCTCCGACGAAGTCGGCGCCGGTTTCCCGATTTGGCATCCAAAAGGTGCGATGTTGCGCACGATTCTTGAAGATTTTGAACGTAAAGAGCATCTGAAGCGTGATTACGACATCGTTGTCGGCCCGCAGATTCTCAAGAGTGAGCTTTGGCAGCGTTCGGGGCACTACGAAAATTACCGTGAAAACATGTATTTCACCGAGGTGGATGAGCAAAGCTACGGCATAAAGCCGATGAATTGTCTCTCTCACATGATGATCTACAAGTCCCATTTACGCAGCTATCGCGATCTACCGCTCCGTTTTTTCGAACTCGGGACGGTACATCGCCATGAGCGTGCCGGTGTTCTTCACGGACTCATGCGAGTGCGCTGCTTTACGCAGGATGACGCCCACATTATCTGCACTCCCGAACAGTTGGATGCGGAAATAAAAGGAGTAATTTCCTTTGTCAACGATGTGATGGCTATTTTCGGATTTGAATATGAAATGGAGCTTTCAACCCGTCCGGAAAAATCGATCGGATCTGATTCGGACTGGGAACAGGCGACGACTGCTCTTTTGTCGGCTCTGAAGGATTCCGGTCGTCCTTACGAGATAAATGAAGGGGATGGCGCGTTTTATGGGCCTAAAATTGATATAAAACTGCGCGATTGTCTTGACAGGAGATGGCAGTGTGCTACTATCCAGTGCGATTTTACCCTGCCGGAACGCTTTGATCTGACCTACGTCGCTTCTGATGGCGAGCGAAAGCGCCCCATCATGGTGCATCGAGTGATCCTCGGTTCAATTGAACGGTTTATCGGTGTCCTTATTGAACACTTCGCCGGCAGTTTCCCGCTCTGGATTTCTCCGGTTCAGGCGACTGTGGTTACGGTTACCGATAATCAGGTGCCGTTTGCCCAGGAAGTATACCGGCGGTTGCGTAATGCGGGGATACGTGTCGAACGTGATGTTCGCAATGAAAAGTTGAGTTTCAAGATTCGAGAAGCCCAACTGCAAAAGATCCCGTATATGCTGGTAATCGGCGATAAAGAGGTTGAACAGGGTACGGTCACACCTCGCTATCGTGACGGCAAAAATCTTCCGGCGATGAAGCCTGAAGAGTTTATCGATTTTGTAACCCAGGAATGCAAAAACTTCAAATAGAGTGAAAGTACGATAGCAGTCGCGTATAAACTGCTGTCAGGGGGTGTCGCCATAGCAAAACCGACCGTCAATATCAATCAGGCCATCAGAGTTTCTGAAGTTCGCGTCATTGGTGCAACAGGAGAAGCGCTGGGTGTGCTTACCCTTGCACAGGCGCTTGAATTGGCCGAACAGCAGCAGCTGGATCTTGTTGAAGTTTCACCAACGGCAGTTCCGCCTGTCTGCAGAATTATGGACTATGGCAAGTTTAAGTACCAGCAGAGCAAAAAGCTGCAGGAAGCAAAAAAGAAACAGGTTCATGTGCTGCTCAAGGAAATCAAGTTACGACCTAAAACCGACAGCCATGATCTTGAGTTTAAAATAAACAACGTCAAGCGTTTTCTCGAAGAGGGGAACAAGGCAAAAATTACCCTTGTGTTCCGTGGCAGGGAAATTACCCATATGGATGTCGGGCGTGCCGTGATCGAGAAGGTTGCGAAAGAGTTGCAGGATGTATGCGTAATTGAAAATCAGCCGCGCGTAGAGGGGCGTAACATGTATATGATCGTAGCCCCGAAACCTAAAAAATAAATAGTAGTCTTGAACTGGTAAGTTCTTATAACGAAGAAGGAGTTTCTCATGCCGAAAATTAAAACAAACCGTGGCGCAGCAAAGCGCTTCAAGAAATCAGCGACCGGCCGCATCAAGCGCGGAAGTGCTTTCACAAGCCACATTCTGACCCCCAAGACCCGTAAGCGTAAGCGTAACCTGCGTGGCGGTTCCATGGTTGCTGCCGTTGACCAGAAGAATATTGCCCGCCTGATCCCTTACAAATAGCAGTTTTTCCCTTCACTCTCCGTGGACGGATGCATAATGCCAAGAACCATGAGGAAATTGTCTCCCCTTATGGATCTGGCCAATTCAGCAACGAAGGAGTAGCAACGTATGGCACGTGTAAAAAGAGGATTTAAAGCGAGACGCAGACGTAACAAGGTATTAAAACTGGCAAAGGGTTACCGTGGCGCACGCAGCAAGTTGTTTCGCAGTGCGACAGAAGCGGTAGACCGCGCTTTAAATTATGCCTTCCGTGACCGCCGCGTCAAAAAACGTGATTTCCGCAGCCTGTGGATTGTTCGTATCAATGCGGCATCACGTATCAACGGTCTGTCGTACAGCAAGTTCATCTTCGGTCTCAAAAAGGCCAATGTTCAGATCGATCGAAAAGTATTGGCTGACATTGCCGTGTCCGATCCGAACGGATTCGCCCAGATTGCGGCTGTTGCAAAGGCCGGTATTTAGGCTCTTTGCAGGTTTATTTACGAAAAGGGAATGGGATTGTCTTCCATTCCCTTTTTTGTACAGCATATAGCTGTCACTACTAATCGGTCTCGAAGGTAATCAATTATGCGGGAAAAACTTGAGCAATTGAGAAATGACGCCCTGCAGGCTATTGTCACAGCGTCCTCGGTCGAGCAACTTCAGGAAATTCGCATCAATCTGCTTGGTCGTAAAGGTGAATTAACGGCACTGATGAAGGGGCTTGGTTCGCTGTCGGCTGAGGAGCGACCGGTTGTCGGGCAACTGGTCAACAGGGTGCGCGACAATATCGAAGCGGAGCTTGGCGCGGCAATTACGTCTGCAGAGGAAAAAGCTATCGCGGTTCGTCTCCAATCCGAGCGGGTTGATACTTCGCTGCCGGGACGACATCCGCTTAAAGGTACGAAACATCCGGTGTCACTTGTTATTGAGGAAATCTGCTCGATTTTTGCGGGCCTTGGTTTTGCCGTTGCCGAGGGGCCGGAGATTGAACATGACTGGTACAATTTCGAGGCGCTCAACTTTCCTCCGGAACACCCGGCCCGCGATATGCAGGACACTTTTTTTGTGGAAAACAACCTCCTGCTCAGGACTCATACGTCGCCGGTGCAGATTCGCACCATGCTCAAACAGAAGCCTCCGGTGCGCATTATAGCTCCGGGTACCGTATATCGATGCGATTCGGATGCAACACATTCGCCGATGTTTCATCAGATTGAAGGGTTGATGGTTGATACAAAGGTGACATTCGGAGATCTCAAGGGAATTCTTACCGTATTCACCAATCAACTTTTTGGTCAGAAAACAGGTGTGCGGCTCCGTCCAAGTTATTTTCCTTTTACCGAACCGTCGGCAGAGGTTGATATCGCCTGCGTCATCTGTGGCGGCAAAGGGTGCCGTGTCTGTAAAAACAGTGGCTGGCTGGAAATACTTGGCGCCGGGATGGTTGATCCGGAAGTCTACCGTCATGTACAGTACGACGCTGAAAGTATCTCCGGTTTTGCTTTCGGAATGGGTATAGAGCGTATTGCGATGTTAAAGTACGGCATCTCCGATATGCGTCTTCTGTTCGAGAACGACGTCCGGTTTCTTCGGCAGTTTTAATTTCACTATATTTAATGGTGCCTCGATATGAACGTAACGTATAACTGGTTAAAAGAATTTGTAGATTTCGATGCAACTCCTGACGAACTTGCCGCGCTGCTTACCATGCTGGGACTCGAAGTCGAGTCCATGGAACAGCGTGGTGCCGGCATGGATGATGTGGTTGTGGCTCTGGTTGAGGAAAAGCGTCAGCACCCCAATGCCGACAAGCTTTCGTTATGCAGGGTAAATAACGGAAAAGAAGTCCTTGATGTTGTGTGCGGCGCGCAGAACTTCAAACAGGGTGATACCGTTGTTCTGGCCCAGATCGGCGCCGTACTTCCCGGTGACTTTAAAATCAAGCGGTCAAAGATTCGCGGTGAAGAATCGTGCGGCATGCTCTGCTCGGAAAAAGAGTTGGGGCTGGCCGTAGAGAGTGCCGGAATCATCGTGTTGCCAGCTGCCGTTGCGCCGCTTGGGACCCCTCTGTTCTCGGCTCTCGGGCTTAAAGACACGGTGTTCGAGATCGGTCTGACTCCCAATCGTTCCGATTGTCTGAGCGTTATCGGCATTGCGCGCGATATTGCTGCAAAGCTCGGCCGGAAGGTGACCCGTCCGCAGCCTGCCGTGGCCGAAAGTGCTGAGAAGGTTGATTCGCAGATAGGTGTAACAATCAAAAATCCGGAAATGTGTCCGCGCTATGCGGCGCGCCATATCTCGGGATGCACGATTGCTCCTTCTCCGGAATGGCTGGTCAAGCGCCTCAATGCCATCGGTGTACGCTCGATCAACAACGTGGTCGATGTAACCAATCTTGTGATGATGGAACTGGGCCAGCCGTTGCACGCCTTCGATTGTGACCGTCTTTCCGGTAAACGGATTGTCGTTCGCACGGCGGAAGAGGGGGAACAGTTTACAACCCTTGACAATCAGGTGCGGTTATTGACGGCATTCGACCTTGTTATTTGTGACGCCGAACGCCCTGTGGCGCTGGCAGGCGTTATGGGGGGATTGAATTCTGAGATTGAGAGTTCCACAACTTCGATTCTTCTTGAGAGTGCTTTTTTCAAACCGGCCGCGATTCGCAAGACCGCCAAGCGTCTCGGCCTGCATACCGAGTCATCGCACCGTTTTGAGCGTGGTATTGATATAGATAATGTAACCGGAGCACTTGACCGTGCGGCAGCCCTTATCGTTGAGCTTGCCGGTGGCGTTTCTGCGCAGGGATGCATCGATGTTTATCCGGGCAGGAGTGACCGGGCCGCAATCATGTTCCGTCCTGAAAAGGCAAACGAACTGATCGGAATTAATCTGGAGCGTGATGCTATCATCGATATCCTGACTCGCCTGGAGTGTACGGTTTCCGCGAGTGCCGACGGATCGGTGGCCGTGACCCCGCCATTTTATCGAGTTGATATTGAACGGGAAATAGATCTGATTGAGGAGATCGCCCGTCTGAACGGCTATGACGCAATTCCCGCAACCATGCCGGTTTCCCGGGTTGTTTCGGACAGGCCGACGCGGCATCAGGAAATTGAGAAGCGGGTAAGGGATCTGCTGGTAAATAACGGCATGACGGAAATTATCAACTTCAGTTTTACCTCGCCCGATGCTGCCGGAAAGCTGCTTTTAAGTGATGACGATCCGCGCCATATCGCTATCAAGCTTGCCAATCCTCTGGTTGATGAACAGTCGGTTATGCGGACGACACTGCTACCCGGTCTACTGGAGACAACGGCCCGGAATATGAATTTCCGCTCTCTTGATCTTAAGCTGTTTGAAATGAGGAGAGTCTATCTTCCCTGTGATGGAGAAGATATGCCCCGTGAGCCGCTCTGTATTGTTGGCGCCATAACCGGATCACGTGATGGCGACGGGTGGAGTCGTCCTGACGAGATGGTTGATTTCTTTGACGTCAAAGGGATTGTTGAAACGGTCCTCGATGTTCTGGATATTGGTGGAATTTCATGGAATACCGATACTGTCGAATCATATTATCATCCCGGAAAATCATGCAGGATTCTTGCCGGTCGCGACTGCATAGGTTCTGTGGGGGAACTTCACCCCACGGTGCAGAAAAATTTTGAAATCGAAAAGCCGGTGTACTGTTTCGAGCTTGATTTCGAAAAGCTGGTAAAGCTGTCCCGTTCAAAGAATACTATAACTGCTCCATCCCGTTTTCCCGACAGCACACGCGATATTGCCTTGTTGATTCCGGAAGCACTGGCCGCGATCAAGGTCGTAGAGTGCATCAGGGGAGAAAAATCGCAGGAGATTGAACAGGTACAGATCTTCGATGTGTATCGCGGCAAGGGTGTTCCTGACGGGTTTAAGAGCGTAGCAGTGCGCATCAGATACCGTTCTTTCGAGCGAACACTTGCCGAAGAAGAGATTGCCACGCTCCACAAAAGAATAATTGCCAATCTGATAGATAAATTACAGGTTACAATTCGATAAATTTTATTGCGTAATAGATTTCCCTGTGCTATAAAATTTCTCCTTTTGATTCAGTGTATTAACTGTAAGCGACTGAGGTAATTATGACTAAAGCAGATATAGTTGAACGTATTCATCAGAGAATCGGTTTTTCAAAAAAAGAATCTGCAGAAATCGTAGAAACTGTTTTTGGTCTTCTGAAGCTTACCTTGGAAGCTGGTGAAAAGATCAAGATTGCCGGGTTTGGCAACTTCGTTGTGAAACAGAAGGCAGACCGGCGTGGTCGTAATCCGCAAACTGGTGAAACCATAACGATAAATGCCCGAAGAATTCTGACGTTCAAGCCGAGCCAGGTTCTGAAGAGTGCAATAAACGCAGATGCCAGCTAGGGTGTAGTTCAGGTATATTTCGTTATGGCTTCGACTTTAACAGAAAAAATATACTACAAAATAGGTGAAGTAGCGGAAGCTGCCGGTGTGAGAACATCCGTTCTCCGTTTTTGGGAAACAGAATTTCCCTTTCTCAAGCCGGTTAAAAGCAGTTCCGGACAGCGGTTATATTCGAAGAACGAAGTTGATCTTGTTTTACAGGTAAAGCACCTGTTGTATGATGAAAAGTTTACCATAGAGGGGGTAAAAAAGCGTATCACTCCCAAGGGGAAGCTCATAAACGCAGAAGATCTTTTTGATAGTACACCCTCAATAGATTATAGTGAAGTTTTGAAAGCGGTTCGCAAAGAACTGAAAGTAATACGCGATTTATTGTAGACAGGTTTTACCGGTGCAGCGCTGGTAGCGCACTGGACTGACTTGCCCAAGCAGAAATTTTGCAACCGGAATGCACTGAACCTTAGCAGTGCCAATAGTAATAACGTCATCATAGTCGTTTGTCACTAGTATTGATTCCGCCGTTTCATGCCCTTCAAGCAATTTATGAAAACAGGCTAACTCCCGATCCGGGATGGTAGTAACTGATGCATCTTCATACCAAACCTGTATCCGCTTGGTTATCTTGAGTCCCTCTTTAATAATGAAATCTATATCTGAGCCATTTGAATGGTAGTAGACTTCTTCGTGATGTCGCTTTAAGTGGCAAAAAACTACATTTTCGACCAACCATCCCATGTCTTCAGAAAACGCAAAAGCGATTCGGTTTCGTAAACCCGTATCAATGGCATATGGCTTAAAACCGGCTCTCATGGAGCTTTTTAGTGAATATGAAAACATATGTAGTTGAAATACAAGGTAGCTTTCCATGATAGCCGATACGTAGTTTTCGGTCTTGTCCTGGGAGATGGTGAAGTTGTTTTTCAGTTTGGTAATACTGGTCAGTTTTGCTACGTTTGTCAGCAGGTAAACAGCCAGATTGCGAAGGTTTGATACATCCCGAATCTCGTAGCGAGTGACAATGTCCCGGTAGAGCAGATCTTCAAAATAATTTCTGAGAAGAAGTTCTTTATCATCGTTAGCTTCCTTAAGCACTATCTCAGGGAAACCACCGTACTTCAGGTAGTCATTAAAATATTTCCTAACGATGGATTTCCTGGCAACAAAATCAATTTCTGTTTCGACAGTAATATTATTGAATCGTAAAAATTCCTGGAATGAAAGTGGGTAGACCTCAAATGAAACATTCCTGCCGGTCAGCTTGGTGCCGATTTCACGGGAAAGCATCTGTGATGAAGAGCCGGTGACGAATATTTTAATCTCCTCTGTTTCGCTGCGGCCCCTTACCCAACTTTCCCAACCTGGGACATTCTGCACCTCATCCATGAAGAGCCAGCATTTTCCTTCCGGTTGTACACGCTCACGATAGGTGCGGTAAATCTGCTCCAGTAGTTCTACAGAGTATTCTGATGAGAAAAGCGGTTCTTCTAAATTGACCCGAAGAATTGCGGTAGGATGCACGTTCTGAACGAGTAACTCGCGAATCACCTGTGCCATAAGGGTGGATTTGCCGCATCGTCTTACTCCCTTGAGGACGACGACTTCTTTGGAATTTAGCTGCCCAAGGCAAGCTGGGAGAATATCCCTCTTGATTCCGGCGTCTATATTGCCAGTACTCCAAAAACGATTGTATGAAGATAATATTTCGTATAGCTTGGCTGATTGCATGCTGTCACACCGATATGTTTTGTGTTTTTGATAATAATATAACCGATATACCGGTGAGTCAAGCATGTTTTTAAGCTTCGGGGCCTACTCCGTCAACACACATATAGGATGCATTTTACTGGTAGTATTATACTACCAGTAAAATGGGTAAGACTGTCCACATAGGCTTTTATCCGGCAATGCCGGTTCTGGTTTTGCTGTCGTTCCGGTTTTGCTTGACACTTACCTGTGGTTGCAATATATTGCTCGTCTATATGCTGGTCCTCTAGGTATCCCAATTGAAGTAACGCTCTCCCCGGAGCAAAGCGGATAAAATTAACCTGGGCACAAAAAGGGCACAGTAGTAGAAGAAGAGTAGGGTAGGTTAGTTAAGTAGCTAAAATAGTTTATTTCGGTGCGTAGCGCAGCCTGGTAGCGCACTAGACTGGGGGTCTAGTGGTCGCAAGTTCAAATCTTGTCGCACCGACCATAAAAGATGAGGGAGTTCAGTTATTTACTGAACTCCCTTTTCTTTTGTGTTGACTTAATTTACCTAATTTTTTATTAGTTAAACCGCCGATTAAGTAAATCTTGGGGGTAATGATGAAACGTCGTGGCAAGTTGCCAGCTGGAATATTTTATCCCAAAGGAACTGAGATCCTTTATGTTCGCTTTACAAATGAATTCGGCAAGCAGATTGCTGAAAGCACGAAGTTCAACAATATTGATATAGCTAAAGCACTATTGGAACGACGACGAAGAGAGGTGATTGCACGTAAAAGTCCTGTTGCGGCTGCCATCCTTAACGAATTAACAGTAGAGCCTAAAACGTATCGAAAATTTTTAGACGAAGATTATTATCCCAGCGTCGAAAATGAACCAAGTTACCAGGTCAGAAAATATACCTTGGAAGCATTTGCTAAAAATTATGGTGACTTATTAGTCAGGGATATTAAAGTATCGCACCTGTTGCAATATCGAAATAAACAGCGAATTGTAACAAAAAAACTTGATTCCCATGGGAATCCAATTACTGCGATTCCAGCTAACGGCACTAAAAATCGTCATCGGGCTTGGATTCTCTCAAGCCTTTCATATGCTGTTTCAGTGGGACAATATCATGAAAATCAACTTAAAGGGATTCATGCGGATGTTAACTATCCTAACCTTCCAGAAGAAGAGCGACCGCCACGTGCATTTTCAGTTAAGCAACTTCATGATATTCTTGATGCTGCAGAAATAATTGACAACGACCTTTATCAAATAATACGCTTTGCCATTGCTACTGGTATTAGACTCGGACAAATACGTTCGTTTCGCTGGGATTACGTCAACTTTAATAATAACGAAATTAAATCTCCTCCTAAAAATCCAAAATCAAAAAAATGGCTTGTACAGCCTATCAGTGAGCCTGTCAGAACAGTTTTAGAAGAAAGGCTGACTTGCCGGCAAAAAAATGTACCATATGTCTTTTTTAACCCTAAGACTGGAACAAAATGGGTAAGCAAATATCGCCGTTGGTGGCATATACTGGAGGTTGCGAAGATTCGTAATCGAACTGACAAAAAGACCATGGAGAAACTTGAGCGTGAAAATTTGAAACGTCTTGAGCAAGGTTTGGAAACGCTGCCGATACCTGAACAAATTGAGCTTGGTATAGAAACGGTTTTCCATTCTCTTCGACATTCATTTGGGTCTCATCTTAACGACATGCATATTCCAGTTGCTACATGTTCAAAATTGTTGGGGCACACGAGTATTGAAATGACTCAAAGGTATCTAACGAGTTTACGTAGTGTTCAGGAGGATAAATCTGGTTTAGATCTGTTAGGGAAATTAGTTAATCACCATCCGCAAGAACCACATCCCTTGAGTGATGAGTTCATAGATGAAGACATTCGTGAAGTTGACGACGATGAGGGATTTGAAAATGCATCGTAAAACTTTTAGAGTTTAGACATCCATGCTCTCAGCAGCCGTATTCCTCATTAAATGATCCGTGAACGTATGTTCTGCCATCTACTTTAATTACAGAGTGGACACTTACGCCGCAAGTGTGTTCAAGCTGCTTTAACTGGTCTATGACATAATCAGCTATTGCCGCTTTAACTTCATCGCTTGAGAAAAAAGATGGCAGCACTCTCCAAAAATCTCTTTTTGCTACTTCATCAGCCCAAGATTTAAATTCAAATCGTTCATCTGGTGGAATAGTCGCTAAAAGTATGTCTACTACCAACGGTATATGCGCATCTTGAATTACCATGTTATCTCCCTTTACTTTATTTAGGCATATATAACTCTGTTTTTCGTGCATGTCATGGAAAATGCTGAATTATTATTTCTTGACTTCAGTGAAAAACGATGGCTGCATGTAGGTGCCAAGGATGAGTGACTTATAATATGATCAATAGACAGATGCGTTAAGACAGACTTATTGTCAAAAACGCTTACGTATAAATAGCTCGCAAAGCGCCCAATGTCCTCAGCCTTGGCAGGTATGACACACGGGTATTTTGCGGGCTTTTTATTTTGCAATTGGATGGTGGATTACGGCGAATTTGTCCACCTTGCCAAACGTGTGGCTTTGCCGACAAAGCCTAGGGCACTTCCAGCAGGCAGAAAATCCCCCTGCTTCTCTTTTTGTATTCATGACGACTACAAAAAGAAAGAGGGGATATCTCTATGGATTTACAAGAAAGAAACCGTAAGTTGAAGCTGATTTTGCATCGGAATGGTTCAAAATTAGTGAGCTACACATTTCTTCTGGAGTTGTTTTCCGAGAAGTGCATGGAAGAATACGGAACGTTGCGGGATATGCGTGATGCGGTATCCCTATTGTCCCAGATTTTTTATTGGCAAGACAAGATGATTGCTAGCAAGAAGCGGTCACAGAAGACAACTGGTTGGGCATTCTATAAAACTGATTTAAGTTTTCAAGCCGAACTTTTCATGAGTAGGCGGACGTTTGATCGCTCTCGAAAAATATTAAAAGATGCCGGTTATCTGGAAACAAAAATTTTTCAGATAAAAAATTTAGCAATGAATCACTACCGAGTAACAGACAGATTGTATGAAAATATTTTAGACTTAGAAAACAGGCAAATAAAAGAAGCAAACGATAAAGCCAATAGCGTTAAGAATTGTCCAGCGGAGAACAATGACAACACTTGCTCACAGTCGGGCAACAATTCTTGCTCAGATGTGGGCATTGACATGCCTCGCTTGAATGTGAACAATGCATCTAAACAGAAATTACTTTCAGAAAATACATCAGATATTACGTCAGATAATGACATTCCTTTCTGACATCGACAACCAGAATTAAAAAACCTCATAAGTGCCACATAAATCTCGTGGGCATTTTGTGCAGCGTTGCACACATGAGTGCAACGCAGTTTTCATAATAATGCTAACAAACTGGCATTTAGACAAAAAAAGCCCCACCAACCTGTCAATCCCGAAAAAATGGGGTATGACCAGTTGGATGGGGCTTTTTTTAACGTATATTATCATGCGACATAATGGTGGATCACCTCTTCTCTGCCGTGACCTAAATCGAGTGATATTTCCAGGCGGTCATCACCTTTTTCCACTCGACCCTGGGTGTAGGCATGTCTCTGACAATGCATATGAGCTTGGTTCGCTTTGGTTGCGCCAAGTGCACGATTTATGTTTCTCTGGTAATCATACATCTGACGTGCGCTCATATCGGGTGGTATTAATTTCCCATTGACGTTACCAATTGCACGAGATATTTCTCTGTATTGTTCCAGTGCCTTCTCTTGGGCAGGTGTCTGAGGTGCTAATTCCCGTGGTAGACCACCCTTGGCTCCGAGAACTTCCAATGACAGCTTGCCATCGGATTCGACGACACGGGACATAAAACTTTCGTTTGCACGACAGCCGAATTCCGCCCGAAGATCGTGCGCAGCTAATAGCGCCTTATCTTCTGGCAAACCAGTTTTATCGGCTTTTTCGGCGAGTGCATCCCTTATTTCTTCAATCTTTTCACTGTTAATGTATTGAGGATTGTATCGGTCTTCAGCTCCCCTATTTATGCCCAGTTCAGCATTACTTCTTGGGCAAATATTTGGTTTGTCAATAGCTTCACAAATCATTCGGACAGCCGTTGCATCCTTTGTTAATGTTGATACGCCTATACCGTCTTCAAATCGTGAAGCCACAAATGCTTCTATCATATGAGGTTTGAGATTTTCTAACTTTTCAAGTCCATACTGGATTGATACGAATTCGGTGAATGTTTTAACCGAAGATGAAACCGCTTGGACGGTTTGTGTGGAGTGTTCTCTTTCATATTGTTTACCGATTGCTTGCCAAGCCTGAGTGTTAAGTGATTTTGCCATGGTAGTTCTCCTTTTTCGTTTTTATGGGCTTCGTCGTTGCCCGAATTTGTAGTTAAGTGCATTTACACAAAATTTTATCTTGCGATAAAAAGTCCCTACACAACACATATCGCTCACGATATAGTTGGACAGGTCATCAGCCCGTTAAACAAGCCATAGCTTGAATTTCGCCGTCAGACGATAGGTTATGCCGATGGTGTTAGACTTGGTGCTGGTGCAACCAAGCGACGATTGAAAAAGTTTTTTAGGCAGGCTTGGGAAGTGGTTATTAGCAGGTAATTACAGTTAGCATTTTTAATCGTGGGTCGGTTCGTCTTGCTAAATGTGAAATAGAAATTACGAAACCTGTGATTTTAAGGGCTGATATTTAAGATTGACAGTTTTGATCCGTCTCTTGCTAACTCCCGTGAGACACGGGGCAAGAGACGGATTTTATATGTGAAAGACTTTTAGAGAGATGTAGCCGAAGATGGTAGGAGTGCAATAAAACCGTTGGAATGGCTGGTTGCCGTTGTTTGGCAGTCCCTATGGGATGAAGTAGTAATTATCATCGCTCTGAAAATTAAATGAGTAAAGCTAAATCTGTATAGCAGTATAAAATAATATCTAAAAACCAATGCAGCTAAACGCTGCTATCTGCTGCCGACTGATTGGCGATAAGTTTCCGATACGTTTTTTCGAGGCTCCGTGCACCAAAATAGCCATTAAGCCCGGCGGACTTCGTCCAGTTTTTGACCATGTAATTTAGATGCTGGATGGTCATAATCTTACCACCCTTATGGCTTTGAAAGAGAATATCACCACCGTCCATTTCCTTCACAAGAAGTTTCATCATAGCTTTTTTAAGTTTTGGGTTGGTTTCCGGTGCTGAAATAATGCTTGCAGCATCGCTGACAGTCAGCTTAAGAAGCTTATTTGCTTTTAGCCCAGAATAGATACCCATCAAGAATAAAGCCCGGTTTCTGGGATGTCGAACTAACTTCCGGGATATTTTTTCGACATCTTCTAATGATGTGATTGCATCAACAGTCAGCATCTGTCCTTTTTGCGGTCTGTTATTTCGAGGCAGCAAAGAGTCATTTGATATGAAATCGGCGGAAATGCTATGGCGTTCAAGACGAAGGCGGATGAAATCAACATAATCAGGCGTCATTTCCATAGCAATACTGTTTCGCTGCGAAGCTACGCATGCCAATATGCTGGTTCCGCTACCAGCATAGGGATCAAGAATCGTATCTCCAGGTGCTGAGAACATGTTAAGAAGATATGAAATGATTTTTACTGGCTTAACGGTAATGTGGGGATTTTCAGTTAAGCGTTCGCTGGAACTTGGTTTTGGCGCATAGAGAAAAGGGTATCTATTCCTGGCATCCTCCGGCAACGATTGTTTGAATGACAGGTGAAACCATCTGTCAAGATTGAAAAAGTCAAAATCATTTCCCAATGCCATATCAGATACTAACAGATTCGATGGCACTCTAGGGTCTGGTTCAAACTGAATTGAACCGTTTAAATCTTTTATTAATTCAACAGTTCTCGGCAGCATGGGGTGACGCATTAGCCAACTAATCCCCTTACCGGTTTTCATCGCTTGATCGGTGTAGCTCGCTTCTTCATTCGGTTTCATGACAACAATAATGACTTCAACCGCCGTTCTTGGTGCGAAGCCGGCGAATGCCCCATCCAAAGCCTTTGCTTTGCCACTTGCTAATCCACGCACTTCATATTTGGTGCGGTCAGTACTGTTGAATCCTCCAGAGTCACGTTTCTCATTTCTTGCGTTGTTGGTAAGGATTTCAAGGAGTTCTCCTTTCATTCCTAACCGCTTGTCAATGGATTTCGCCATGTTCGTCGCCTGCAACTGACCAGAGGCATAACACCAATATAGAGGGCTGAATGCCGTGTAAAATCCTGCTTTTTGGAGATTTGCGCCGAAAGCGGATTGTAAGTCAGAGCGAGCGGCGCAGAAAAAAGTTGCAAACGCACCAGGCTTCATCACCCGTAAAATTTGTTTCAGCGTTTTAACAGGGGGTAAGCTGTTATCCCAAGCATGACCAAGAAAACCTTTCTTATGCTTTCCATCACCTTTGTATTGACCAGCGACCAGTGCGTATGGAGGATCTGCGCATACATAATCTAAGCTGTTGGTCGGCAAACTTTTCAGTGCGGCAAGATTGTCTCCAATATAAACGATGTGCTGATTTGACATAAAGTTAATATCCATTTGTAATGTTAAGTATTTATTTCAGGAATAGTTAAGATTGTATTTATAATCCTAACTATTGTAGTTGTCAAAAAAAATGGGGCAGTATTAAATATCCACCCCGTCATCCATCAACAGTTTCTTAATGTTTCTTGGAAGCTTCAGAATAATTTATTCTCGCCTAGTGAGTCAAAGAGTGCCGTTTGTTGAACTTGTTTCTTGCTTCTGGCAACAGTTTCCCAACGATTAACAAACTGAGCATCCAGAAGATTTTGGTAGGTCATTACAGATTTGTGAAGTTTGTGAATGTTTTTCATGGCAAATAAACGATTTAACACGGAACGTGAGGCAAGCGGAAGCGGGATACTGGTATCTATTCCAGATGAATTCTTTATGCGGCACGATGCACAAAGAATTGTGGCAGCGGGTTCGGTTTCTTTCAACTCGACCAGGTGCAGATCATTGAGAGATGAACATTCACCACAGGTGGGAAAGAGGCTTTCTGGTTCAGGGTCGTTTGAGAAGTCGAAGATCATCTGCCCTTCGTCAATCTCTTCCACAGTTGTTCCAGCCCCTGTCCCATGGGTGAAGGCATCGCCCGAACGGTAGATGTCGAGTAGCAATGCCCGTCCAAATTTGTCGCCAGGTTCGATACCGGCACCTTTCAGGCGTTGCCTACCTTCATGGTTCAGTTGAAAGGTGACGATAGCCCCATTAATGGCGGTCAGGATGTAGAATTCTTCTTTGCCCTTGTATTGATGTAGAACAGGCATGGAGGCTCCTCATTGAGTTATCATTTATGCCGCCTCGATTGTCGCTTTTTCCTTTTTCGTAAAACCATAAAGACTATAAATTACGTCATCAACTTCTTTCTCCAGTTGCACCGTGTCAACGGCAATATCATCAGACTTCAATGCAATAATCTTATCTACAATTGCGAGTAAGATTTGCTTATTTGCTTTATCAATTGCAGGTATTCTGATTTTGAGCAAATGGAATATTTTTGTTTCTACAAAAGTATCTCCAAGTCTTGGTGCCGCAAACTTTCTGATGAAATACTGGGAAGTTTTGGCGTTTATAAACGCCAATATTACCTTTAATTCATTTATATCGTTATTATCGTAATTTTTGAATTGTAGAGAGAAAAAGTTATTTGAAGCATAGTTGTCATTATCAATGAATGCCTTAAATGGATTCCCAGTTCGTGAGATGTATATTTTTGGCTTAGAAAATATATTTTCATCTCTTAATGACGCATAGAAGCCAGCATCTTTATCAATTATATCTTTTCTATAATCAACGTGCCACCCAGACATCTTTGAATGATAATTACATATAATATCTCCAGCACCGCCACCGTAATATAATGGTTTGCAATATTTATTTGCTTTTGTACTTTTAAAAAGAACATCCCGAGCATTTCCTGTATGAATGCCTTCGTGACATTGTAAATAGGTCTCTATTTTGTTAAATTGATTCAACTTCTTGTGTATTTGAAGATCTTCATCGTTTAACATTAGATTAAATGCAAATTCATACTCCTCAAAAATAAGCTTATCTTTTTGCTCATTCCACTGAATATCCTTAACTTCTTTTTGGATTCCCTTGATGGACTGATGTATTCCTTTCATTATTGCTGAATATTCTTTCAGCCTGCTGGTCTCTCCATTGGCAAGATCTTTTCTGAGTTTTTGAGCCATCTTTTGATTTTCTTTGCTGATATCAAATAGTCTCTTCTGAAAACTATTCAGCAATGTTCTTGTATAATCGACCCTTTCGGCGAGATTCTTACTAAGTTCGGCCCTTAGTTCAGCAGACATATCGTGATGTTCAATCTCAAACCTGGTAAGCATATCATTGGTACTCTTAAAGATAGCAGAAACCTCATCATTAATGTTTTTTATATCATTATTGATATTTTTCATCAGGACACTAAATTCCTTCATCCTGATTTTTTCATTTTGGGTTCTCTCAGTTCTGTTATTTGCAAAAGTCTTGCCTAATTCTGCTGCCATCTCTGTTCTGTCTGCTGCAAAATCCATCATCATTTCATTTGTAGAAGATTGAATGTCAACCACTTCTTTTTGAATAGATGAGATAGTTTGATGTATTTCTGACATCATGTTGGTG